>JACCDH010410516.1_pt1 | contig 10882 bp, 11 predicted proteins | sample 7442481 | NCBI WGS metagenome assembly JACCDH01 (sample SAMN15323433, study PRJNA562643) | freshwater metagenome | isolation source: river surface water | place: USA:Blue River Watershed | collected 2017-08-15 | reverse complement strand
TAGCCAAGAGCGCGCCGCCGCAATGGATTATGATGGTTTCGTTCCGATGAAGGTCGGACTTTGGAAAACGCATTTCGTCTTTGCGGACATCAATGTTCCGACATTGGGTAAAGGCGAAAAGCAGCAGATCATGAATGAAATGTCGAAAAGCGCTTCCAGCCAAAGCTGCTTGACCGATGCCCAAGCCAAAAAGCCAGCGGCAGGCTTTTTTGTCGGTAATAGCGCCGAAAAATGCGTCTATGAAGCTTTCGATGTTTCCGGGCAAAATATCCGCATGAAATTGTCTTGCGGCATGGATAATATGGGCCGCGTGGACATGGAACTTAGTGGTGTCATGGGCAAAACCGAATTCAACTATGACAGCAAGGTTGACGTCCGCCTGCCGATTGTCGGTAAGGTGGCGATGCAGGGCAAAGCAAGTGGCAAATATATCGGGCCCTGTCCTGCGTCATGATATATCTGCGCAACCTGTGGTTTGCTTGCGCAACATTTGCGGTGGTGATGACCTTCGGATCTCCCGCGACCGGCCGTGCGGAAACGCTGTCTAGCGAGGCCAAAATTCGGCCCGCAATGGTCAAAGTTGATTTTACATCTGACAGCATCACTCAAGTCACGGTCGCGGGCGACGCCGGTGTTGCCGGGCGGGCCGTGACCATAGATGACCCGGCACGGGTCGCGTCTATTTCGAAATTGGTCGTTGCCATTGGCGTCATGCGGCTTGTTGAGCAAGGTAAGCTTGATCTCGATCGCGACGTGCAAGACTATCTCGGTTGGCAGGTCCGCAATCCGGCTTTTCCGGATGCACCTATTAGCTTGCGCGCCTTATTATCGCATCAAAGCGGATTGCGAGATAATGTGGACTATATCGTGCCATTGGACGGCAGCCTTGAAGCCGTGCTTGCGGACCCAAAGGCATGGGAATTGGGTCACGCGCCAGGCACATATTTTTCTTACGCCAATATCAATTCGCCGCTGATTGCAGCGGTAATGGAAGGCGCAACGGGCGAACGGTTTGACCGGCTGATGGCGCGGCTGGTGTTGACGCCGCTTGGGTTGGATGCCTGTTATAATTGGGGTGCTGGGTGCAGCGCCGCGCGTCGCGCGCAGGCGGTCACATTATTGCGGCCCAATGGAGACCTCGCGCGTGACGCACCGATGCATGGACCGGATCCATGCGCGGTCTATCCCGCCAGCGACGGCAATTGCGACGTGGATAAGCTTTACAAAATTGGCCGCAACGGATCGGCTTTCAGCCCGCAAGGCGGCTTGCGTATCTCGGCGCGCGATTTGGTAAAAATTGGGCAATTGCTGTTGCGCGATGGCGCGCCTTTATTGTCGCCGAAAAGCTTTGCCGAGATGATTGCTCCAGCCTGGACTTTTGATGGTAAAAATGGCGATGATGATAAAGGCTATTTTACAGGCTATGGCCTTGGGGTGCATTGGTTGACGGACAAGCAAGGCCATCGCTGGTTGGGTCATGTGGGGGAGGCATATTCGTTGCGTGCAGGTTTTTGGATCAACCCTACTGAACGCAGGGGCTTTTACCGCTACGTGACCATGGTCGATGAATTTTCACCGGTTGGGCATTGCTTTGACCGGTGCCCATGATAGCGTCACACACAGATAATTGAAAATTGGGATAATAAGGGGAAATAAGATGGTTAAAAGGGCGATTTTAGGGGCATTATTGGCCAGCGCTTTGGTTGTAACGCCAGCTGCTGCGCAGCCCGATTACGCGGACTCGATCAAGGCCGATTATGATAAGTCGCTGGCGAGCCTGTGGGATTATTTCCATCGCAACCCCGAATTGTCGTTCCGCGAATTCAAAACCGCCGCGCGCATGGCGCAGGAACTGCGCGCTGTCCCCGGCATGATTGTCACCGAAAAGGTCGGTGGCACTGGCGTCGTTGGCATGTTGAAAAACGGCGATGGACCCGTTGTTCTTATGCGCGCGGATATGGACGGCCTTCCTGTGCAAGAACGCTCCGGTTTGGCCAATGCGTCCACGGTAAGGCAGGTCGGGGTCGATGGCCTTGAAATGCCCGTGATGCACGCGTGCGGCCATGATGTGCATATCACCTCATTGGTCGGCACCGCGCGTCAGCTGGCGCGGATGAAGGATCGTTGGAAGGGGACAATATTGTTCATCGTCCAGCCTGCGGAAGAACGCGTTGGCGGCGCAAAAGCGATGGTAGAAGACGGGCTATACACTCGTTTCCCAAAACCCGATTATGCATTGGCTTTTCATGTCGCAGCAGAACTTGAGACAGGTAAAATCGCGGCTTCAGAAGGCATACAATATTCGTCCGCCGATAGTGTCGATATCCGTGTTCCTGGCATTGCCACGCATGGTGCCGCCCCGCATTTGGGCCGCGATCCGGTCTATATAGCCTCGCAGATTGTTGTAGGCCTTCAATCGATTATCAGCCGGGAAAAGGGACCATTAGACCCTGGCGTCATTACGGTTGGCGCTTTCCATGCCGGAACAAAACACAACATCATTTCCGAATATGCCGACCTGCAGGTAACGGTACGGTCAAACAGTCAAGCGGTGCGTGACCAGCTCATTGCGTCCATTGAGCGCGTTGCCAAGGGTATTGGCGCAGCACATGGCTTGCCACAAGACAAGTTGCCGATTGTCACGGTGAAAGAAACTACGCCAGTTACGGTTAATGACGGCGCACTTGCCCGCCGTTTGAACGGAGCTATCGCCAATGCTTTGGGTAAGGATGTGGTGATACCATTCCGCCAAACAAATATGGGCGCCGAAGACTTCGCCTTTTTCGTGGATCAGAAATATGGCATTCCAGGTTATTATTTCGCCGTCGGCGGGAGTAATCCCGCATGGATTGCCGCAGCCAAAAATGGTGGGCCGTCCGTAGCTGGTCACCATTCGCCTTTGTTCAAAATTGATCCGGAACCATCGGTGCGATTGGGGATTGAGGCGACAACGGCTGCTATTCTCGATTTGCTTGGATCCAGCAAAAATTAACCAGCTGGATGAGATAGGTGCAGAAAAACCTCTATGGCGCGTAAAATTCGCGATTATGACCCGTCGGAAGACGCGTCAGCAGAGCCAGAATTAAGCTGCTGGCTCTGCGCGCGCCCAATGGGTAATCTGATCGAATGGCATCATCCTGTACCCAAAAGCCGCGGCGGGAAAGAGCGGCAACCGGTGCATCCAATTTGTCACCGGACCATTCACGCCAATTTTACGAACAGCGATCTCGAAAAGCGCTTCGCTACCGTTGACGCTTTATTGGCACATGACGAAATCGGGCGGTTTGTCGACTGGATAGCCAACAAACCGCCTGACTTTAACGCACCGACCAAAGACCGACGTTGATAGCTGCGGCGCGGGCGCGAAGCCCCGCCTCAAAGAGATGTTCGCGTTTGGTCGCCATCCTTGGTCTTCCAGAGGGAAAACAGGATGCCGCCCAAGATAAGACCGAAGGTAACACCAAGGCTCAAGACGGGCGGGAATTTGTCCCCATCCAGCACGAAGTCTGACACAAAGATTTTTGAACCAATGAAGACCAAAACAAGCGCCAAAGCATATTTCAGATAATGGAAGCGATGGACCATCGCTGCCAATGCAAAATATAAAGCGCGCAGGCCCAATATGGCCATGATGTTGGACGTATAAACAATGAAGGTATCGGTGGTGATCGCAAAGATTGCGGGCACCGAGTCCACCGCAAAGACGAGGTCGGCTAAGTTGATGACAACCAGCGCCAAGAATAATGGCGTGGCCGCACGCACCATATTGCCCGTCTTCTCGTCAGGCACCCGGACAAAAAATTTCTCGTCATGAAGCTCTTTGGTCACCCGCATATGTGCTGAGATAAATTTGACCACCGGATTTTTGGCGACGTCCATCTCCTGATCACCGCCAAATAGCATCTTGATACCGGTGCCGATGAGGAAAGCCGCGAAGATGTAAAGCGTCCAATAATATTCCTGCACAATGGCGGCACCGGCGGCAATCATGAGACCGCGCAACACGATGACCGCGATGATGCCCCATAAAAGCGCACGATATTGATATTTACGCGGAATGGCGAAGAAGGTGAAAATCAGGCTGATCACAAAGACATTGTCGATCGACAGGGCCTTTTCGATAAAGAAACCGGTATAATATTTCATGCCCATGTCGGCGCCTTTTTGGAACCAGACCCATAAACCGAACAGCAACGCAACGCTGATATAAAAAGCGGACAATTTGAGGCTCTCGGCGATGCCCATTTCCTTGTCTTCTTTGTGCAAGATGCCGAGGTCAAAGGCTGTCAGCGCAACCACAATGCTCAGAAAAGCAAGCCAAAACCAGACGGGCGTCCCTAGCCAGTCCATTGTTAAAAATTCCATGAAATATTCCCTGTTTACTTAATGTCGTGCACCACGCGGGCGAAAACCCGCGTGGTGCGTTCATTGTTAAATTTTAGATTTTTTTAAGCCGCGAGGGCTTCCGCAACGAGCCCTTTGCGCGGCTCTCAAGCCGATCTTTGATCGCTAGCTTAAGCCGCTTCAGTTTTTGAATGCGGAACATGTCGGGCCAGCGCCGCGTAATTTCAGCGCGTAACTCACGGTCAATTTTCTGGTGATATTGCAACAATCGGAATGACGAAAATGTCATAGCGCATCCTCTTTGAACATTGTTTAAGTTCAATCGGACGTTCCGGGCATGGTTTAGCGTATTTCGGGGGTATGTGAAGACCGCCTGACCAATGCACCGGAAGCATCCGATGCGGCCGACATCACGTTCCTTCCGAAGAAGCGAGCGTCAGAGGGGCCCGGTCCGCTTAATTGTTATGGAGCGATTCGGTCCGAATTGCAATAAGATTGCGACACAAGACATTCGGCTCGTCGATTTAATCCCTCAACAGGTCGTTGATTGCGGTCTTTGCACGGGTTTGCGCATCGACGCGTTTGACGATGACGGCACAGGATAAATTGGGCCCGGGGCTGCCATCGGGTAAGGCCTTGCCGGGGATTGAGCCGGGCACTACAACCGAGTAAGCGGGAACGCGGCCCACGAATATTTCGCCTGTCGTGCGATCGATAATCTTGCTTGTCGAACTGATGAAAACACCCATGGACAGAACGGCGCCTTCTTCGACGATGACGCCCTCTACAACTTCCGACCGAGCTCCGATGAAGCAATTGTCTTCGATGATTACTGGCCCAGCCTGCAATGGTTCCAACACGCCGCCAATGCCAACGCCACCCGACAAATGGACATTTTTGCCGATTTGGGCGCAACTTCCGACGGTAGCCCAAGTGTCGACCATTGTTCCATCGTCGACGCGCGCGCCGATGTTGACAAAGCTAGGCATTAGGACAACGTTTTTGCCAACATAGCTGCCCTGTCGAGCGACGGCCCCGGGTACGACGCGAAAGCCTGCATTACGGAAACGATCGGCATCCCAGCCGCTAAATTTCGATGGTACCTTATCATAAGCAGGCGCACCGGACGCCCCGCCATCGACCACAATATTGTCATTCAGGCGGAACGACAAAAGCACAGCTTTTTTCAACCATTGGTGAACTTGCCAACTGCCTGCCAGCTTCTCCGCAACGCGGTATGACCCATCATCTAAACCAGCCAAAGCCGTGTGCACTGCATCGCGCACTTCGCCTTTCGTGGCGCTGGAAATGCTGTCGCGTGCGTCCCATGCGGCATCAACGATCGTGGCAAGCTGGTCGGTCATATCATTCTTTCAATGGCGTGGATTGAGGAAAGCCACCCTTTTAGGTCGGAAATCTCATAATCGATAAATGGCGCGGTGTCGCTGCTGTCAACTTCGGTGTCATGATTCACCCAAATAGTTGTCATACCCAAGGCCTTTGCAGGACCCAGATTATGTGCCGAGTCCTCTACGAAAAGTGCGCGACTGGGGTCAATATGGAGTTCAGCGCACAGCTTATCATAACTCCCTAATGCCGGCTTTGGCATATGCTCCATTCGGTGAATGTCGAATATATCTTCAAACAGACCATCAAGACCGCGTGCCGCCAAAACCCGATGCGCATAAGGCGCATCTGCATTGGTGAAGATCAGCTTGCGTCCCGGTAAAGCTTCTATCTGGTCACGTAGATCTGCAGCAGGCTGTAACAGGCTCATGTCGACATCATGGACGAAATCGAGATAACCATGCGGGTCAACGGCATGTTCGGCCATCAATCCACCCAGCGTGGTTCCATATTTCTTCCAATAAGTATGTCGGATATGGTGCGCAGCGTCTGAACTGATGTTAAAATATTGTGCAACATATAACGCAATTCGGTCCCGAACCTGCGCCATGATATTTGCTTCTGGTCCGTAAAGCGTAAGGTCTAGATCAAAAATCCAGCTGTCGATATGTTCGAAACGCGAATGCATCCAACTGCCTAGCCAGAAAAGCAGCTTTACTCAACGGGGACGTTACGATTAGCTAAAGCATATTATGTTTAAATGTAAATTCAGTCGCTGAAAGTGGCATTCTGATGGGTGAACCGCGCTTTGGACGTAAAATTGCAATCGGCAGCTCGGTCATTTTTGCGCTTGCGCTATCGGCTTGTGGTGGAGGCGACGTTCGTTCGACACCGCTGCCATCTCCACCTGCATCAGATTTGCCACCGGTATTGCCACCGCCGCCGCCAACACCACCACCTTCTCCTCCGCCATCTAGTTTTACAACTCCAGAATATAACCAGTCAGACGGTCCAAGCTTTCATCGGGCGATTGTGGCCTATCAAGCGGGCGCTAGCGGGCGCGGGGTGACCGTTGGTGTCATTGATTCAGGGATTGACTCCAATAGCCATGAATTTGAAGGTCGAATCCACGCGCAGTCGGGGGATGTAACAGGGGCTAATCGAGCGCTTGGTGACGATGATGGTCATGGAACAAGTGTTGCGCGCGTTTTGGCTGCCGCCAAGGATGATCGCGATGTCCACGGTATAGCTTATAACAGCACCATATTGGCGTTGCGTGCGGATCAAGCGGGAAGCTGCGTCTCAGCCGGTCAGGGCATAGACGAGGCTGGGTGCTCATTCTTCGATTCTGCCATTGCCGCTGGTGTTGACCGGGCGGTGGACAATCAAGCGCGCGTTATTAACATTTCACTCGGTGGCGCGGGCGGAGCGAGTAGCGCGCTGCGCACGGCGATAAATCGCGCGACATCGGCTGGCATTGTGGTGATCGTGTCAGCGGGAAATGAAGCGGACAAATTAGATCCGGCATTTGACCCCAATAGTCCAAGCCCCTTTGCACAAGCATTATTGGCCAATGGCAATGGTCATGTCATCATCGCTACCGCCGTTGATGGCAATGATGTGATAACAAAGTTCAGTAATAAAGCGGGTGTTGCCCAGAACGCGGTGTTGTCTGCGTTGGGTCAAAACATTTGCTGTGAATATCGTAACGACACTATTTATCGCTTCGATGCGAATGGCGGGACCTCGGTGCTGGTGTATAATGGCACCTCTTATTCGGCGCCGCAGATCGCTGGTGCCGCAGCTTTGCTGGCACAAGCCTTTCCGAATTTAACCGGGGCGCAAATTGTGAACTTGCTGTTGACGTCGGCGCGTGACGCTGGGGCTCCTGGCACGGATGCGCTTTATGGACGCGGCATATTGGACATTGGCCGTGCCTTTGCGCCCGCAGGAACAACGTCACTAGCCGGCACAAATATGGCGGTTGCATTGAATGGAAATGGTGGGACAACATCGACATCGATGGGTGACGCTGCTTTGTCTCCCATGTCCGTCCATGCGGTGGTGTTGGACATTTATGGCCGTGCGTATGACATTAACATTGCGGAAGGTATAAGCCCAAGCGCGTCGCGCCCTCGGCTAACGCCGATTTTGATGGATCAGAGTCGATCCGTCAGCCTATCGCGCGGGACGACCGACCTCGCCTTTTCCATCAGTGCTGACTATGCGACTGACCTGCGCCTTTCACCGTTGCTTCTGTCATATGGGCAGCAGGACCAAGCGCGTATTCTGGCGGGTTATATTCGTGCCACCATGGCACCCGGTACACGGTTTAGCCTGGGTATCCGTCAAGCAGCGGCAGGCCAAGTCGCGGCATTGCAGGGCATGTCAGGGCCTGCTTTTATGACCACCGCCGACGCGCAAATGAACGTAGGATTTGACCGCGTACTGGGTCAGTCTTTTGCGTTGCGTCATCAACTTGGGCGCTTCGGATTAACGGGAAGCGTTGAGGCAGGCGAAGGACGTTTGTTCGAACATGGCGATGCAAAGTTTACGCGCAAGAGCCCCAATCGCTACCCCTATTCCACCGTCGGCGTGTCGCTAGACCGCCAATTTGGCCCCGCCAAATTCGCGATTGGTGCAAATTGGATGCGCGAAGACGAAACCGTGCTTGGCGCGCACTTCGCCAACTTCATTGGCCAAAATGGCGGGCGCAGCCTGTTTGTCGACGGCCGGGGAGATATCGCGCTGATTGGCGGTTGGTCGCTTGGCGCAAGTTGGCGGCAGGGATGGACTCATGCGAACGCCGGGGCATCGCTTACGGGCCAAAGCGTGCTTCACAGCAACGCCTTTTCGCTGGATCTTTCCGGCGGCAATATTCTGACCGACCATGACCGAATCGCGTTTCGTATTGCCCAACCCTTGCGGGTTACCCAAGGTGGGCTCGCACTCAATATACCTGTGGCCTATGATTATGCGACGCTTGGGACCACATTTGCGATCCGCCAGATTTCGCTCGCTCCAAAAGGGCGAGAGATCGCCAGCGAACTTTCATGGAGCGTACCCGTCAGACGGGGCTCTTTCTCATCGAACCTGTTTTGGCGTCAGGAGCCAGGCCATTTTGAAAACGCGCCCGATGACATGGGCGTGGCATTCCGTCTGCAGTTCGACTTTTAAACGGTAAAGCTCTCGCCACAGCCGCAACTTCCCGTCGCATTGGGGTTGGTAAATACAAAGCCAGCGGCAAATTCATCCTCGACCCAATCCATGATTGAGCCGACGAGATACAGAACGGAGCCGCCATCAATATATAGCACACCGCCCGGCGTTTCGATTTTTTCGTCAAACGCGACGGCCTCGGTCACATAGTCGACCGAATAGGCAAGTCCAGAACAGCCGCGGCGCGGAGTGGACAGCTTCACGCCAATCGCACCTTCGGGTGCTTTGGACATCAGTTCGGCAATCCGTGCTTCGGATGCCGCGGTGAGCATGACGGCGGCGGGTCGTGCGCGCGTTTTTACGTCGGTCATAACATTCCAAGCTCCAAACGGGCTTCATCCGTCATATTGGCAGGGCTCCACGCTGGTTCCCACACCAAATTCACTTCGGCATCGCCAATGCCGGGAACTGCCCCAACGCGCAGCTCAACCTCGCCAGGCATGGATTCTGCTACGGGGCAGTGTGGTGTCGTCAGCGTCATCGAGACAACGGCATGGCCATCGTTAATCTCGACATTATAAATTAAACCGAGGTCATAAATGTTCACCGGAATTTCGGGGTCGTATATTTCCTTGAGCGCAGCAATCACCGCTTCGTACAAATCGCCATCAGGTTCACTAGGCGCAGGCGCGGCAGGCTTTTGCGCGAGGAAGCCTTCAAGATAATCCTTCTTGCGTTCGACGGTTTCGCTTGTGCTATCGACCCGCGCTTTTGGAGGCTTCTCTACGCTATCGACTTCTTCAATGCGGATGTTCTCGCTCATCCAAAAATCCTCTTCACCCGTTCGATGCCGCGCACCAACGCCAAGACATCATCTTCGTCATTATAAATCCCAAAGCTTGCCCGCGCTGTGGCAGGCACACCCAAATGGTCCATCAACGGCTGCGCACAATGATGACCAGCGCGAATGGCGACATTTCCCTCGTCCAATATCGTGCCGATGTCGTGCGGGTGTACGCCTGCCATTGAAAAAGATACAATCCCCGCCGATTGTTCAGGGCCGTATAATGTGATCGCATTAATCGCACGCAATGCGTGACGCGTCTGTGCGGCCAGCGCGCTTTCATGTGCGAATATTGCCTCAGGTCCAAAACTATCGATGAAGTCGATGGCGGCGTGCAGTCCTATCACCTCGATGATCATCGGCGTTCCCGCCTCAAATCGTGATGGCGCAGGGGCATAAGTGGTCTTTTCGAAGGTCACGCGATCTATCATCGCGCCGCCGCCTTGATAGGGCGGCATCGCGTTCAGCGTTTCGGCCTTCGCCCACAACACGCCAACGCCAGTCGGGCCGTATAATTTATGCCCTGACATCACGTAAAAGTCGCAACCTAATTCGTCCATGTCCAGACGCATTCGGGGTGCGGCTTGGCAGCCGTCGAGCAGTAATTTCGCGCCCACCATATGTGCGGCATTCGCGACCCGCTTGGCGTCGAGCACCGAACCAAGCACGTTGGACACATGCGCGAGTGCGATCATTTTGTGTGCGGGCGTCAAATGCGCTTCGAGCCAGTCAAGGTCAACCTGGCCGTCGTCTGTCAACGGACACACGTCAATATGCGCGCCAACCTTCGCGGCAACCATTTGCCATGGAACGATGTTGCTATGATGCTCCAGCTGGCTCAGCATGATGCGGTCGCCAGCCTTCAGGTTGGCTGTGCCCCAGCTATGTGCGATCAGGTTAATGCCCTCTGTCGCACCCCGAACAAAGACAATTTCATCAGCCGAAGCTGCTCCCATGAAGCGCGCAACGCGGGCGCGCGCCGCTTCGAATGCAACGGTCATATTGGCCGACCGGGCATAGACACCGCGATGGACGGTGGCATAATCCACGCCGCCTGCTCGCATCATCGCGTCGAGCACGATCTGTGGTTTTTGTGCTGTCGCGGCGGTGTCGAGATAATGCCAGTTGTTAGCGAGGCCAGGGAATTGGCCGCGAATGTTCTCGGTCTGCGCAAGGGGAGATAGGGCG
>JACCDH010002430.1_pt1 | contig 10883 bp, 2 predicted proteins | sample 7442481 | NCBI WGS metagenome assembly JACCDH01 (sample SAMN15323433, study PRJNA562643) | freshwater metagenome | isolation source: river surface water | place: USA:Blue River Watershed | collected 2017-08-15 | reverse complement strand
TCGTCAATCCATTTCTGAAGATTAAAAGGTGCCATCATATGCGTACAATTTTTCATAAAGATAGAAAGTCTTTTAGTATTATATTCAATAGCTAAATAGAATTGTATCAATTTAAAGTGGTTTTAAATAACTCAACGTTGAACTAATTATTTCTTCTTTTCCCTTTAGTTCTTTTATAAAGCAAAAGATATAATTCTGCTTTTCTAGGATATTTAATTTCATGAAACAAAAAAGGGAGACCTTTCGATCTCCCTTTCCAATATTCTAAGTTGGTATTATTGCAACACTACACGGAATACTTTCTCAGCGTTACCATTGTAAACGCGGATCATATACATTCCAGTTACTTTACCTGTTAAGTCAATTGTTGTAGTTGATGAACCGTTGATAGCATTTGCTTTAGAAGCAATTACTCTACCATCCATGTCAAGAACTTCATAGTTGAATACTTCTGAATTTCCTTCGTTTGTGATGAACACTAATCCATTTGTTGGGTTAGGGAACAAAGACATAGAAGAGAAAGTCATTTCTTGTACGTTCAAGTAATCACAAGAACCGTCAACCGTTACAAGTACATTCGATGTGTCGTCAGGACAAACTCCATTTCCAGTGATGTAGTCATAGTTGAATAATCCAGGAATATTGCTAGCTGTAACTAAAGAACTAACAGCATTGTTAGATGGGTCATACCATTGTCCACCAAGGTCAACAACTCCTGAAAGTGCTGAATAAAGATCAGTTGGTTCATTTCTACAAACAGTCATTGCGCCGTCAGTTCCTGCATAAGAAGGTGCAAAGATTTGTACAGATGCAATTGAAGTGTCAGTTGCACAACCATCAACCACGACGTATTGGAAATTAAATGGTTGATAAGCTAAGCCGTTTGAATTGAACAATGAGTCTGTTAAATTAACTGTTGGTACACTTTCATACCATGTTCCGCCTGCGTCATTTCCTGAAATTCCGTTAAATAAATTTACAGTATCACCAGAACAAACATTTAAAGTGGAAGTTGTTGCACCTGCATCAACTGATAAATCAGAAAGTTGTAATGAGTATGGACCAGAAGCATATGTACTTTCAGAATCGTAAAGTAAATAGTATGTGTTTCCTGGTGTTAATCCACAAATAGTAAATTTTGGTGCAGCAGATGAGTAATCTAATGCATCATCATTTCCTGCAATAAAACTAAATGTTGAGAAATCCGAACAGTTAGTTGCAGAATAAACAGCTAACTGACCATCAAATTCAACGTCAGTACAATTAATTGAAACATTACCTGAAGCTGGTGCTTGGAAAGTGAACCATGTTGTAAAAGATAATGTTGAATTACCCCAACCATCTGTTTCATTATAACCAGTAGCTGAAGGAGCGATTGTAGATTCGCCAGCTTGAGTACCAGCACCACCGTTGTTATATGTGTTTATAGAACCATCAACTGGAACTGCAATAGCATTACAAACTGAATCATTTGCTGGTGGCAGAATACAAGCTAGTGAAGCATCCCAACCAGAATACACAATCGAGATATCAGAATAAAAAACAAATGTTAATGATCCATCAGCAGCAGATGAAGTGATAGTGCCCGGATTTGTAGCAAAATTCCCTAACATTGGTGCAGAAGTGCTGTTTCCATTGTAAACAGTAATATCATCACAACAAGTTTCAAGTTGGAATGAATTGAATGTAACTTGTAACAATGAACCAGGTGTTGATGGATAAATCGTCATTGTATAATTTTCATTATTTTGGTAATTTCCAGTACCCGCACCGCTATCATAAAATGTTCCTCCACACGTTGTAGCACTTCCATTTCCCATAATTACACAAGTTCCCATGTCAACCATAATCGAAGTTGATGTTGCTGATGAACCTGCAGAACACGTTACTACACATTGATAATATGTCATTGCTGTTTGAGTTGTTACGTAGTTTGCAGTTGCTGCTCCAACAATGTCTGCATACGTAATTCCATCTGATGAAGATTGCCATTGATAGGTTAATCCAGATCCAGTTGAGGCTCCTGATAAGCCTAGTGTGAATGGTTGACCTGAACAAGCTACACCTACAGTTGATGTTGCAGTTCCGCCAAGTGCTGGATTTGTACAAACAGATGAAGGTCCAATATTGGTCAAACTTGTCTGGTGACAGTTGAAATCAGTGATACATCCAGCTCCGTTCCATTGGATTTGATAATTTCCATCTGCCGGAGGTGTAAATGTTAAAGGAGACGGACCATAAGCAACAGCCACATCCGACATGTCAAAAACAGTAATGTAACCACCGTCACTAATTGAAGCTTGATAAATTACAGAGGACAATAACGTTCCAATCTCACCATATTCTTGGTAGTAATTGCAAAATGATAAGGTTGTAACGTCACCTGTGTTAGCAGGTGCAGGCATAGTACCCGAAGGATACTGTGTGTCTAAAAATGTACATTGTGCAAAGGTTACTCCTGTCAATAGTACGGTTGTAAGCGAAAGTATAAATTTCTTCATAGTTAGATATTTTAACGAAAATACTAAAAATGATTTAAAAACTAACTTTCTTTCAATTTAGAGAGTATCAAATTGACTTCATTAACTAAAAAAAGGGAGGTCTAATGACCTCCCTTTCCTCTATCTTATTAAAAGAATTATTGTAGTACAACTCGGAATACTTTCTCTGCATTTTCATTGAAAACACGAATCATGTAAACTCCAGTTACTTTTCCTTTAAGATTTATTTCAGTAGTTGAAGTTCCATTAATCGCTGCAGATTGAGAAGCAATTACACGACCTTCTACATCTGTTACAACATAATTAAATGTTTCTGTAGAACCTTCATTAGTAATATACACTAGACCGTTTGTAGGGTTAGGATATAAACTCATGAAGTGGAAATACATATCTTCAACATTCAAGTAGTCACATGTCCCGTTTACCGTTAGTAATACATTTGCAGTATCGTCTGGACAAACACCATTTCCTGTGATATAGTCATAATTGAACTGACCTGGGATGTTACTTGCAATGATTTCAGAACTTGCAATAACTGCGTTACTTGGATCGTACCATGTGCCACCAAAATCAACGTTTCCAGTTAATCCAGCTAATAAATCAATAGGTTCATTTCTACAAACTGTTAGCGTACCATCATTTCCAGCCGATGATGGAGGGAAAATTTGAACTTGACCAACAATAGAGTCATAAGCACAACCATCTGTTAAACGGTATTCAAAGTTAAATACTTGGTAAGCTAAACCTGATGAATTGAATAAACTATCAGAAACTCCTGTTTCTGCAGATGGTAACTCAGCTGACCATACACCATTTGATTGGTATCCAGTGATACCATCAAATAAGTTAACTGTATCGCCTGTACAAACATCGATTACATCAACAAATGATCCTGCTTCAAGGTTAATTGAAGTAATGTTGATAGAGTAGTTACCTACAGTTCCAGTATTACCGTCATGCATTAAATAATATGTGTTACCAGGCGTTAAACCACAAACAGTGAAGTTTGAAGCATTACTTGTGCCTCCGATTGCATTGTCATTTCCTGCTACAAAATTGAATGTATTGAAATCATTACATAACAATGCTTCATAAACTGCTGTTTGACCAGCGTAATTGATTGCTGTGTTGTTGATTCGAATATTTCCAGAAGCTGGAGCAACGAATGTAAACCAAGTAGTATTGTTCAATACAGAGTTAATCCAGCCATCAGTTGTTTGAGCACCTGTTGTTGGAGGAGCGATAGCTGTTTCTCCTGTTGAAACTGTCGCACCTGTATTATTGAATGTGTAAACTGGTCCGTCAACAGTCAACATTTCAGCGCTACATACAGTATCATTAGCCAATGGCATAATCACTGTGAACGGTCCGATGTATGATGAAGTATCGTTCGCACATACTGCTTGCACATACAATTGATAAACTCCTCCAGCCATTAATGCTGAGTTAGCGATGGTATCAGTCGTATTGTTATCCAATGCCAACTCAGTACCTTCTGTATACAAGTCAAATCCATTCATTCCATAAGTAATGTTGAAACTTGTTGAAGGGTAAGCAGGTGAGAATTCAGTCCAAGACCAAGAAGTCATGATAGAATCAACTGTAACAGTATTGATCATTGCTGTTGGGTTAGAACAGAAAGGAGGTGTACAGAAAGTTCCAAATAAACCAACTGAAGATTGTAATGTAGGATTACAGTCTGAATAGATGTAAACATCATAACAAGTCAATTGAGTTAAACTTGGTAAAACTGCATTCGGAGTAGTAGAAGTAATAGAACTAGCACCTGGAGTCATTGGATCAAATCCAGCTGGTCCATAAATAATTGTCCAGTTAGTTTCACCCGCTAAACCTGTAGTCCAAGAGAAGGCAGCTTCATCTGGAGCAACATAGGCAATTGTAAAATTTTTCGGTGCAGGACAATCTGTATAGAAGAAGTGTGCACACGAATTGTTTTGTAGGTATGTTGCGTTGTTATTTGAAATATTGATATCTTGATTTGGTCCACCAACTCCTATATCAGCATTCGCAGCGTAATCATCAGCGACATTTGTTCCACCGAAGACAACATCTGTATAAACAAAGTAAATTTCTTGTGTTGCTTCTTCAATTAATACTTCAAAAGTTACTGTCGGAGCGGTAACTGATCCTGAGAAGTTACAAATATTATCCCATTGTACAATGAAAGTACGATTTGGTGCAGTTCCTATAGTTTGATAGTAAACATTTCCAGTTTCGTCATCTAAATCATCACCCCACGGCCAAATTGAGTTGCCTAGAGTTGTCATGTTTCCACCATAACCAACGTTTCCTGTCAATGTCCCTAATAGAATACCACCATTGTTTCCTACTGTAATGTTATTGATTAATAAACCTTGATATAAGAAAGGGAACGGTAATGTTACACCCGCTTCGGAATCATCTGTTAAAAATAAATCAGTTCCAGAAGTTGAAATATCTACAAAACCAGTTGATGGACAATCTGAATTCCAATCCATGTATTGATCTTGATTGTATGTGTTCCATGAAACTGTTCCTGCCCAATATGATGTATCACCAGGTGTACAAATACCACTGATATAAGCTTGATAGAATTGAGAAGAATCTAATCCTGTTAAGGTAAATGGATTTGAAGTTGTTAATACAGTAGTTCCAGTTCCGATTGCAAAACCTTGAAGACCATATTCAATTTGCCATTGTGTTTCTGAACCACCAGCAACCCATTGTAGCGTTGCAGTTGTGTAATCAGCTCCAACCAAAGATAATCCTGTTGGTTGTGGACAAGTTGGTACTGGTGCAATGTTAACTAAGTAATCTTCGGTTTCACCATAAGAGTAGGTTCCACATGGCGAAATACTTGAAGGAATTGTGTTGTATGAATTGACAATTCTCATTCTAGTTAAACCAACAGTAGCAGTTACAGGAACTGTAAAAGAGCCTGTTTCAACGTGTGTTCCTGGAGAAGTTGCTGCAGAAGTGTAAACGTTTTCACCCGGATCAGTGAATAATCCATTTTGGTTGTAATCTATCCAAATTTTTGTAGCGTTAGTTAAATCAAAACCACAGTTACCAATTGTAATTGAGAACGGATATGCTGCAGAAGCAGCTAATACAGGTGCAGCAACTGTAGTTGTATAATCATTGTACAAACTTGCAGTAGAACCAGGTCCAGCAACCGATGTACAAGTAGAAGAGTTATTTAATGTACCTAAAGTTACATTTTGAATATCCATGTAATTGGTATACTGCGCAGCACTTGTACAATAACAGTTAATGAAAGAGTTTGTTGTTACATAAACAGGAGTTGATGTTGATGAAGCTCCAGATGCAGTACAAGTTACGATACATTGATAGTATGTATTCACAGTTTGAGATGCAGCATAACCTGAGTTCGTTGCACCTACAATGTTAGAATAAGTAACACCATCAGTTGAAGATTGCCATTGATACGTTAATCCAGCCGCTAAAGTAGCACCAGTTAAAGACAAACCAAAAGGAACAGAAGGACAAATTGAAGCACTTGATGAAGTTGTTACACCAGCAGTAGGTGTCCCAGTACATAAAGTAGATCCAATTACTGTAAAGTTGTAATCTTCAACCTCACCAAATGACAAAGTAGTCGCACAATAGTCAGTTGTTAAAGGTGTAGTTGCGTAACGACACATAACACGCATACGAACTGTACCAGGAGTAGCAGAAAATGGAACAGTAATAGTACCAGTATTCATCGCTGTACTTGAAGCAGCAGAATATACGTCTTCCCCAGCATCGGCAAAACTATTATTGTTGTTCCAATCGATCCAAACACGGAATCCTTGACTCCATGATGATCCAGCTTGCATGTTAAGTGTTATTGTTTGACCTTGAACTTGAGAACAAGTCAATGCACTGTAGTAGATGTAGTTATTGGTATTTCCGTTACATCCAGTATTATTATTAGTAATATTCGAAGCTCCACCAGTTGTGCTGAAATTATTGATAAAATCGGCAGAACTACATGCGGTCGAATACACTGGAGTACAATACTGACCATACGATGTCGAGGCCAATAGTAAAGTACCTAGAATAAGCGTTAATATATTTCTCATTTTTCTAAATTTAAATTAACCGGGAGAACAATATCTCCCGGTATTTTATTTTTATTGTAAAACAACGCGGTATACTTTTTCTGCATTTGAATTGTAAATGCGAACAAGATAAACCCCTGTTACTTTTCCTGTTAAATTAACTTCAGTAATTGAAGATGCATTGATAGCAGAAGTTTCTGTTGCGACAACGCGTCCATCAACATCCATTATTGAGTAGTTAAATGATTCATTTGATCCTTCATTCGAAATGTAAATCATTCCATTCGTTGGATTTGGATACAAGGTCAAATCATTAAAGTACATTTCTTCAATGTTCAAGTAGTTACAAGATCCGTCAACTGTCAACAATACATTTGCAGTATCATTTGGACAAACACCATTTCCTGTGATATAGTCATAGTTGAATTGACCTGGGATATTACTTGCATCGATCCAAGAAGTAGGCATTAATGCATTACTTGGGTCATACCATGAACCTTGTGTATCAACGTTTCCTGATAAGCCAGAAAGTAAATCTACTGGTTCATTTCTACAAACAGTAATTGAACCATCATTACCAGCCGACGATGGAGGGAAAATTTGAACTTGTGAAACAATTGAGTCATAAGCACAACCATCAGTTAATCGATATTCGAAATCAAATACTTGGTATGCTAATCCAGCTGAATTAAATAAACTATCATAGATTCCAGTACCTGCAGATGCTAACTCAGCTGACCAAGTTCCATTTGCTTGGTATCCAGTGATGCCATCAAATAAGTTAACTGTATCACCTGTACAAACATCAAGTACATCAACAAATGAACCTGCTTCAAGGTTAATTGAAGTAATATTGATAGAGTAGTTACCTACAGTTCCAGTATTACCATCATGCATGATGTAGTAAGTGTTACCTGGCGTTAAACCACAAACAGTAAAGTTTGAAGCGTTACTTGTTCCACCAATCGCATTATCATTACCAGCAAGGAAAGTGAATGTATTGAAATCATTACAAATTAAAGCATCATATACAGCTGTTTGACCAGCGTAATTGATTGCTGTGTTGTTGATTCGAATATTTCCAGAAGCTGGAGCAACGAATGTAAACCAAGTTGTATTGTTCAATACAGAGTTAATCCAACCATCAGTTGTTTGAGCACCTGTTGTTGGAGGAGCGATGGCTGTTTCACCTGTTGATACTGTTGCACCTGTATTATTGAATGTGTAAACTGGTCCGTCAACAGCCAACATTTCAGCACTACATACTGTATCATTTGCTAAAGGCATAATTACAGTAAATGGTCCGATGTATGATGAAGTATCGTTCGTACATACTGCTTGTACATACAATTGATAAACTCCACCAGCCATTAATGCTGAATTCACGATTGTATCTGTTGTGTTGTTATCCAATGCTAATTCAGTCCCTTCTGTATACAAGTCAAATCCATTCATTCCATAAGTAATGTTGAAACTTGTTGAAGGGTAAGCAGGTGAGAATTCAGTCCAAGACCAAGAAGTCATAATAGAATCTACCGCAACAGTATTAATCATTGCTGTTGGGTTAGAACAGAAAGGAGGTGTACAGAAAGTTCCAAACAATCCTGTTGAAGATTGTAATGATGGGTTACAGTCTGAATAAATGTAAACATCATAACAAGTCAATTGAGTTAAACTTGGTAAAACTGCATTTGGAGTAGTTGACGTAATAGAACTAGCACCTGGAGTCATTGGATCAAATCCAGCTGGTCCATAAATAATTGTCCAGTTAGTTTCACCCGCTAAACCAGTTGTCCAAGAGAATGCAGCTTCATCTGGTGCAACATACGAAATAGTAAAGTTTTTCGGTGCAGGACAATCAGTATAGAAGAAGTGTGCACACGAATTGTTTTGCAAGTATGTTTGACTGTTCATTGAAACGTTGATGTTTTGGTTAGAACCACGAACACCAATTTCAGCATCACCACCATAATCATAAGAAGCTGTACCTGGAGTGTGAATTACATCATCGTAAACATAGTAAATCTCTTGAGATGCCTCATCTATGATAACTTCGAAATTCACACCATCTGTAGTTAAAGATGAGAAATAGTGAGCTAAATCGGACCATTGAACGATGAATTGTCTGTTAGGAGCAGTACCGATAGTTGCATAATAAACACCATCATATGGAGTATTCATATCTTGAACATAAGGATACAATCCATTGCCAGCAACCATTGTATAACCAACAGCACCAGTTAATGTACCTAAAACGATACCACCATTGTTTCCAACAGTAATATTATTTACTAAAGTACCTTGGTATAACAAAGAGAAAGGTAAAGTAACACCAGCCTCAGAGTCATCAGTCGTGTTCAAGTTTGTCCCGAAAGAAGTTATGTCTACAAAGTTAGAAACTGGACATTCAGTGTTCCAATCCATATACAATCCTTGATTATATGTGTTAAACGTTACTGGGCCAGTCCAGAAAGAAGTATCACCAGGTCCACAAATACCACGAACATATGCTTGATAGAATGAATTAGCTGTTAAACCAGTAATCATAGATGTATCGTTCGTTACGGTAGCGTATGTACCTGTTCCAGGTGTAAATCCATTTAAACCATATTGAATTTCCCACGTAGTTTCAACACCTACAACATTCCAAGTTAACGTTGCATCATTATATGCAGCATCGATTACAGAAATTGTTGTTGGTTGAGGACATGTAATTGGTAAAGTAGCGTTTTCATATGCACCCATATCTGGAGCTGTACCACCTGTGCCCGGTCTTGTAGCACCAGTAAAATCAATATTAGGAACTCCTAAAGATGCAATTTCTAAACCTGCACTTTCTGAGGCTGTAATTGTTCCAGCCGGAATTGTTAGATCTAAATTCGTAGTAAAAGGAACAACTGTATTGGATACAGGTTCAGATTCTACGTCATTCGTTGCATTATTTACTTGAGAAATTGCCTGCCAGTTATTTAATGATAAGTAATTACCTGTACCTACCGTAAGGCCTACTTTCCCAACGAAATGATATCCATCTGCTGGAATACCATAGTAGTTGTAATTTAAAGTTGCATTTAAGAAATTATATGCAGTTGGGAACCATACAGCATGGAATTCTTTTGTAGCATATGAAGAAGTAATCTTATTTGAGAAGATATTGTTTTTAATATCCAAACCTGTAACTGCTGTTGAAGTAACACAAAATGCTGCAGCTGTAGCACCGCTTGCGAAAGTTGAAGAAAGTGTATAATCACCAAATAAATTGACAGAGTTGTAGTAAATTTTATGCCCCGTACCAGAAGTAATACGAATTCCGAAAGCATTGAATGTTGTAGAAGTTGCACTATAATTAATTGTACGAACGTCTGTAATAACGTTATTTACAAGCATGTGGTTGTTACCACCAACAAGGTTAATTCCGTAAGCACCATATCCACTTAATGATTCGCTGTAAATTCCTTCTACACGATTTCGTGAAACAGTTACTGCAGTTGAAGCAGTACCAGCTATTTCTATTCCAACTGGACTTGTTGAAGTTGTTGACTTAACAGAGAATACATTGTTTTCAGTTATCGTTCCAGTTGTTGTTTGCGATGCAAAAATACCTTTAAAACCTACCTGATCTGACTGAGTTGATGATCCAATTAAATTCTGATTGATTAAAAGGTTATCGTTTTGGTTAGGTGAAACACCTCCAGCAACGTAAATTCCAATGTATGCTTTTTTAATCTCATTATTGGTAATCGATAAGTTGTCATAGTTTGCACCAGTTGCTGTGTTTAACATTGATGTCAATGTATTTGAACCAGCATAGATACCATAACTTGTTGTCACAGTACTACCAGATGTTCCATTATTTCCTGGTGTGTGTCCAATTAAAATGGTGTTCTTGATTGTGAAATTGCTAAGCGCAAGTCCCGTACCAGCTGTAGTTTGACCTACCAAACGAATACAAGCACTATTTGCAATTGTATTCAAGTTGGTATTCGTAATTGTTAAATCACGCGTTGTTCCACCTACAGTAATGGATCCATCAAGAATAACGTTATCTGAACCGTTAAAGTTGATAACGGCTGCACCCGCGTTAGGCGTTCCTGAAACAGTTGCAACAACTGATGGCTTAATCAATACACTGTTGTATAGTGCAGTTGAAACACCACTAGCTCCCAGATAAACTGGAGATGCAGGTTCTGTTGTGTTACCATCAATGGAGATTATAATATTTCCTTGATGGGTTCCGGCATTGATTGCTGCAAAGGCTCCACTAATTGTAGTGTATGACCCAGTAGCCGTTCCTGCTGTCGCAGTCAAGTTGATC
>JACCDH010337893.1_pt1 | contig 10888 bp, 8 predicted proteins | sample 7442481 | NCBI WGS metagenome assembly JACCDH01 (sample SAMN15323433, study PRJNA562643) | freshwater metagenome | isolation source: river surface water | place: USA:Blue River Watershed | collected 2017-08-15 | reverse complement strand
TGAAGGCTTGCGCCAAACCGTCGGGGCTCGGTTGCACTGCGTATTCAATTTGCATGCCCCACTGGCTGCCGTCACCTAACAGTTCTTTGAACCTGGGTGTGTCTTGCGGCGTTGAAATCACCAAGACCTCACGTATGCCGCTCAGCATCAGCGTGGTCAGGGGGTAATAAATCATGGGTTTGTCATACACCGGCATCAACTGTTTGCTGACGGCTTGGGTGACAGGGTACAGGCGAGTACCCGAACCCCCAGCCAGAATAATACCTTTTCTCTTATTGTGTGTGTTTGTACTCATGTTAATTATTCGCGTATCAATTCGTCCAAAATTTCATCTACACCTTGCTGCCAAGTTGGCAATTGCAATGCAAATGTATTTTTTAATTTTTCTGTGCTCAGGCGCGAATTCAATGGCCTAGGCGCAGGCAAAGGGTAATCTGCAGTCAAGATCGGCAAAACACTTTCCGGCGTTGCTTTCAATTGCGCTTTTCTTAGCAATGCGCCTTGCACAACATACTGAGCATATTCGTACCATGAGGTTTGTCCTTCAGGCACTACATGATAAGTGCCCCATCGCGCATCATTGCTTGAAGCTTCCTGCATAGCTCTCAAAAGACTCACCGTCACTTCGGCCAGCAACTCAGTAGATGTAGGAGAACCCATTTGATCGGAGACGACACGCAAACAGTCCCGCTCGGTGGCAAGCTTTAGCATGGTTTTTAAAAAATTGCCGCCATGCGAGCCTACAACCCAACTAGTACGCAAAATAAAATGTTTGGTGCAAGATTTGCGAACTGCTTGCTCCCCCAAATATTTGCTCCGCCCATATACAGAGAGCGGCGATGGCTCGTCTGACTCTTGCCATGCACGTGAACCCGAGCCGTCAAATACATAATCGGTTGAGTAATGAACGAGCACCGCTCCCACCGATTGGGCGAATTCAGCCAACACGCCCACTGATGTCGCATTGATCGCAATGGCCTTTTCTGTCTCTGTTTCAGCTCTGTCAACTGCGGTGTAAGCTGCAGCGTTAACTATAATTGTCGGCTGAAACAGTCGAACCATTTGCATTAACTCATTTTCTAGTTTTATCGGGTCCGCCAAATCAGCATGTTGACTCGTTAACGCACGAACCTCTCCAACCATGCATAGTTCTTTAGCCAATACATGACCTAATTGACCATTTGCTCCCAAAAGCAAAAGTCTCTCATGTCTACTCACCATGATGCCCTTGTTCTGACACGACTTCTTCAAGAAACAAAGCTATTTTTTCTGCGTTTTGTTGGCTGTTGTAGTTCGGATAAATTGCGTTGTATACCTTATCAAGAATACCCATGCGAGTTTTTGTTAACAATGCATCTAAAGCTGAGATTTGCTCAGTTTTGAGTATATTTTCACCTAGCACATTCTCCAAGGTTGTACTTGGCGTGTATCTCACTACACCCGGCAAACTCTCATACCAAGCCAAACCAAAAATCAAACATGGCTTACCTCCAGTAATCGACTCCCATCCAGCTGTGCCCGTGATAGTGGCAACAAACTGGCTGTGGTGCATCAACCAATATGTGTCCACCTCTTTGCCAACATAAACCACCTTGTCAATTGCAGCAAGACGCCTGAAAAATTCAGCAGCACGTTGCTCGTGTCCTTGCTTTGGGTTTTCCTTGACATAAATTAACCATTCTTTTGGAAGCATTTCTGACAAGCGTTCAATAGCATCGAGCTGATCTGAGTAACCCCCTCCTAAACCTGTCGTGGTCAATTCAGGCTGTAAATGCAATGGAAAATATGCATACTTCTTTTCAATAGATATGTCGTGCGCTTGTTTTGCAAATTGAGGGTAGTAAGTTTGAAACTCTTTCGCCTGTATAAAGTTTTCGACAACTCCTGAGTAGCGCATGGGTTTTGAACTTTTTCTTAATCCGTATCGCATAGTCTCGCGTATCAAACGTGCCCAAGGGCTAACTTGCCGATTCATTCTTACGGTGCCCTTCATATAAAAGAGATCTTTTTTAAATCCCCAATCAATTTTTGGTTTGGTAACTATCTCTTTTGACTTCACTTCTTTAAAAGATCCAAAATCTTCGAGCGTATGGCAAAAGAAGAACTTATCCGGAAAAATTGATTGGTAACACATCGTGACGGACAGCTTCAATCGCTTAGCTGCCAAGTAGCAGAGGTAATCAAATCCAATTATGGGGACAATTGAAAAAAGCACATGCGTAACATCTTTGCTCTCTAGCATCCATAAAAAATAGCGGAAATAATTTTTTGCTACATTTAGTTGCTCGTGTAAGTCCATTCCTTTGGAACGCTTTTCTCGTGAAAACATGTCCAGAAATTTCAGCAATTCGTCCGCAGTCATCGAAGCAGGGGCGCGCCTGATTAAGCTTATCTGATCAAAATTTGGGGCGTTGTATAAAAAATCAATGTATTTTTTATGTGCGATATTTATATCTGCAACCCAGTCGACAACTTTCACATCTGTTCGTTGCTGAAAAATGTCAACAGCCTTTATCTGATCAGCTTCCGACCAACCCCACAATACAACTCTTTTCATTTCAAAACCCTACGCTTTCAGCTCGAACAGGGGTATTTGCTTTCACATCTTCTAACACAGGTTTACCCAATAATTGTTCTAAAAATTTAGGCGCCAGACCATACCCAGGCCGCACACTGCGCACAGCATCTGGCGTGATCAGATCCCCTGCTTGCAAGTCCTTCACGAAATACAAAGACCGTCTAAATTTTGCATTTCCTTGCTCACTCGACTTGCGCGCATAATCCACTCCACCCAGAGCAGCCCAAGCTGTGCGTGCACCTTTGCATAACGCAGTCAACTCAGCAGGCTCCAATGAAAAGCTATCGTCTGGCCCTCCCCCATTTCGATTAAGAGTGAAATGCTTTTCAATGATGCTTGCCCCCAAAGCCACGCTGGCTATGGCCGTAGTATTGTCCAATGTGTGGTCTGACAAACCGGTTACCAAACCATAGCGCAGCATCATGTCGGGAATGGTTTTTAAGTTGTAATCCTCGGCAGGCGCAGGGTACCCACTCACGCAATGCAAGACTGCTAGCTCTTTGCAACCTCCCTCATTTGCAGCATCAATAGCCTCCTGTATTTCGTCAGCGTCCGCCATACCAGTGGAGATGATCATAGGCTTCCCAGTACTGGCCACATATTTGATCAAGGGTAAATCGACTGCTTCAAATGAAGCAATTTTGTAGGCAGGCGCATTCAAACTCTCTAATAGATCTACTGCAGTTCGATCGAATGGTGAGCTAAAAATGGTGATGTCTAATTTGCGCGCAAACTCAAATAATGGTTGATGCCATTCCCAAGGCATATGTGCTTGCTCGTAGAGTGAATACAAAGTTTGCCCATCCCACAAACCGCCTTTTATTTGAAAATCTTCTGTTGCTGCATTTAAAGTAATAGTATCCGGCTTGTATGTTTGCAGCTTCACGGCATCAGCACCAGCGCGATGCGCTTCTTCTATGATTTTCAGTGCAGTGCTCAGTTGACCGTTGTGATTCGCAGATAGCTCTGCAATCACATACGGCGAAAATCCCTCACCAATCTGTCTGTCATTGATACAAATATGCTTACTCATTAATCACCTCTAATTTATAGGTTGCAATTTTTAAACCAACTTTCATAAGGCAACTCAAACAAAAGCATTGGTGCATTTAATTCGCTAGCATTTGTCTGTATAAAACCCAACCGTTCATGAAATCTTTTTGACGCCTCGTTGTCCAGCATCACTTCACCTAAAATTTTGTCGACTCCTAGTTGCGTAAAACCATAATGAAGTGCGCTAGACCCCATTACGCCCCCAGCGCCCTTTAACGCTTTAGGGGACAAATAAAATCCCCAAGTTGCACCTTGCGTATCAAATAATCCTGAAAACTGTACAAAACCCAGCGGCTCGCCTAAATATTCATAAATCAACAATGCCCTCGCCTCATCTTGAGATGCGCGATCAAACCAAGCAGAATGTTCTTGTGGGCTGATGTCATGCGTGGTGAGCATAAACTGTTTGACTTGCGGGTGGTTACGCCACTTCAGAACCATTTGCAAATCTTTTGGTTGCATCCTTCTAATATGTGCGTTTTTGACTGAAGGTGACAGTACTCGCAAGCGCTGCAACAAACGCGCCACCCCTCGGCCGTCAGTCACTCGGTAACACGCTTCTTGCGCAAGTCGTAAATTATTGGGTTGCTGTATTTGCATCAACTTTGAGCGCAATACTTCAACCATAGTAGCGTCATTTGGTAGCATCATGACGGCACCGGATTTTTCTAAATGCAACCCACCAACTTTCTGGTTATCCGCCAAAACCACGCCCAGGGTTGGTAAACCCAAACAGCAGCGCTCCCATGCAGTACTGCCCAATGCGCCAATAGCCAAATCTGCTTGCACCATGCGTGATGCCATGTCTGACACATTTACACAAACCTCTGTTGGCCATGGCATAGCTTTAGCAATCTCTTTAACATCGTTTAAAGCTGGCGCATGCTCTCCCATCACAACACTAATCTTACAATTCGAGGGTAATGCACTGGGCATTTCCATCAAAGCTTTCAGAACTTTCGCAGTTACATTGGGTTTGTCCACCCCGCCCATGGTCACAAGCAATTGTTGAACACCTAGTCGCTGGCTTCGTTCTCGACTGGCAGCACGCAAACCCAAAAAGGTGGGGCGCAACAAGGCCCTCATCGCGCCCACATGAACTTCGCATGTAGGCCCTACCCAAGGCGCATAGTCACTGGCCTTGCGCCCTAAATTTTGATCCCACACCAAGTCGACATCGTGCTTTCGGTTTGCCAAGTCATCAATGGCCATCAATTGTGTTGCCACATCGCGCAGCGCATGCTCCCAATGAGCATCCAAGCCATAATGGTCAACGATTAACCAATCGTAGTGCTTCACCCCAATCGTTCGTCGGGTTTGATCGGCATCCTCTTGCCATGAAACACCCAACCATGTTTCCAAAACGCCTTCTGGCAGTTCATGCGTGAGAAACCCTTCCTGCGCAATATGAGCTGACAAATTGCCCTTGTGTAAACGGCATACAAATTCACATTTCGCACCCATGTTTCGCAACGCCTGCGCCAGCGTCAAGCAGCGCATCACATGGCCGCTTCCGATTTCAAGTGAGGCATCAACTCGAAACAGAATGTGCATGAGATCAATCAATTCAAGCGCTTAAAACCACCATGACACACCGGCCCATTCAAGAGGCTTAGCGGATCTCTACCGTTTTCACACGTTTGAATCAATCCAAATACTGGTTCCAATGCCTCAAAGTATTTGTTCACCACCTCAGGCGTATGTTCTGTACAGACATAAACACAATTGCTAGCCAAATATCCCTTGCTCAACATTTCTTGAGTGATGAGGGTCTTATAAGCTAGTGCGTGTTCGCTATGAAATGAAAATCCCGTCAGAGCCGGTAAACCCCAGTGATCTAATTTGAGTTGGTATTTATCAGCCAGCGCCTGCCAACGTGCTCGAATGCTTAAACCAGTTTGAGTGATGGTGTCCCATGATTTTGAGCGCTCCATCACCTCTAGTGTTTTCAAGGCGGCGGTAGGTCCAATGCGTTCAGTCCAAAATGTGCTGCTGATGAATGTCGATTGCGCTGCCTCCATGACCTCGCGCCGACCTATGGTGGCAGTAATGGCATAACCATTACCCAAAGCTTTGCCAAACATCGCCATATCAGGTTCTACGCCATAAATTTTGTGAAGCCCGCCAAAAGTTTGTCTAAAACCTGATGTGCACTCATCAAAAATCAAAACAATGCCACGCTGAGTTGCTAAGTTGCGCACCTTTTGCAAAAAATTATCCTCTGGGCCTTTGTTGCGCACCACTTCCATTTTGATCACACCAATGTCATGCGCATTCACCAAGGCCTCTAACTCAGCGTAATTGTTGTAATTAAACGGAAAAACTGTTCCCTTTAAATTGCGTGGTACGCCGTTGGGCTCTAATCCCGGCAACAAATGCCCGTCTAGGCCTTTGTCATCCCCCAAGTTGGCAGATAAATACCAGTCATGCCAACCGTGATAACCGCAAACAGCAACCTTGTCACGCCCAGAGGCTGCGCGTGCTATCCGAATTGCTATGGCATTGGCCTCGCCGCCTGAGCGCGCCAAGCGCGCCATGTCAGCCCATGGATGCATATCCACCAAACGCTCGGCCAAATAAACCTCTTCAGGACAATTGAATGTCGACATATTGCCAGCACTTACAGTTTGTTGCACCGCGGCGTCTACCTCTTCATGGCCATAGCCCAAGGTGTTGGTACCGATGCCCATGATCGACATATCTATGTACTCACGATCATCTAGATCCCACACCTTGCATCCTTTGGCTTTGCTGAAGTAAGCGGGCCATTGATCAGGCAAAAACATTTCTGCCCTTTTGGATAGCAACATGTTTCCGCCTGGAATCACCTGCTTCGCGCGTTTCCAAAGTTTTTGTCCGGTCCCCATCGTTGCTCCTTCGTTACGCACGATTTTTTGGTTAATCTCAAACATTTCTGGTTGGTGCATTTGCAAGTTCAACACATCGACCCATGAGAAATGCAAATTGGGTGCAAAGTGTGCAAATACTTGACTGACCAGATCAAAATCACGCGGCTCGTCTACGGTCCAGCGCAAGCCCGATAAATCCTCAATATGGTGCATGCCAGCTTGCGTGAATTGCTTGGATTGGCGCAAATATGGCGTGACATGCTCATGGTCAAAAGGATCTTGCGTTTCAACCAAAGCGCGCTGCAAAACTTTCTCAGAAAACACTTCAACATCTAAACCATCAGGATATGTGGGGGGCGCCACATTACTGTAGTAATCCACCCCGCTACTTTTATAGCCTCTTATAGCCTGATCAACAAGCTTCGGGTCTACCAACGGACAATCGCCCGTGATACGTACTACCACTTCAGCATCAGCACCTTTGGCTGCTAGACAAAACCTTTCAAGCACATCGTTTTCGCTGCCTCGAAAGCAACGAAAACCCAAACCCGTCACATGCGCCACCAAGGGGTCATTTCGCTCATCCACCGAAGTTGCCACCACAATTTCATTTATTTCTTGTGACTTTGTCAATCGCTTCAAAAGCAACTCAATCATGGGGACACCATCAATGTGCTTCATCACCTTGTTAGGCAAACGGGTAGACCCCATACGCGCTTGCACAATAGCCACGACTTTCATAAAGCTCCCCACTGAGCTGGATTAGTCAACCGAGCATCTAATGCACCCCATTTAGGCAAGCTCGGTAGCGGTATCTCTTTGACCTGCAAAATCTCTTGCAAATGCGACAAGCTATCCACACCCACCACCACACGACTTACAGCTGGTACTTGGTATACAAATCTTAGGCAAGCTTCTAGAGGGCTTAAACCATGCGCTTGAAGCCAACTACTCCAAGCACTCCAGACCGAAGACCAAGCATTGAATTTGGCTGGACGATTTGCATCCGACATCAGTAACAAACCCTGCAAAAAAGCAGAACGCACATGTAACTCCACGCCCAAAGCATGCAACCGATCTGCCCACCCAGACTGCAAAAGGCTTTGATCCAAAATATTCAAAGGGGCCTGTACCAAATCCAAATCCATATTCGCAACCAGTGCAGGAAGCTCATCAGGTCGATAGATCGATACGCCAATTTTGCGCACCCAACCTTTTTCTTTTAAGGACAACAGGGCGTTGTAAAGATTGTTGCCCTGTTCACCCAACAGTTGTTGCGGTCGATGCAGTAGCAAACCATACAGAGCACTCACTTTCAATCGGTCTAGTGAAGCCATCACATGCTGGTCTACCCAATGACTTACTGCACTTGCGCCACAAATACTGACCGGCATTTCTGGTAGTTTGCTCACCACCTCCCAGTCCGTCACGCCGGCTTCACCTAAGGTGACTTCGCTGTCACCGTAAGCAATGGCGGTGTCAACCATACGGACGCCTTGCGCATGTGCAGTCTGCAAAATAAGTTCGGCTTCGCGCAAAGAAACTTGGCCCTCCGTATTCGCCACACCATATTTCAATCCGAACTGGGCACTGCCCAATGCCAACTTCATGCCTGTAACGCTCGCTTCAGCGTGCTCACCACTGCGTCTTGCTGCGCATCGGTTAATAGAGGGTACATTGGCAGGCTGATAGTTTCGCTGTAATAGCGCTCCGCCTCAGGAAAATCGCCTAACTTAAACCCCATTTGCTGATAAAAAGGCTGCAAATGTACGGGTATGTAATGCAAATTCACACCCACACCCAAAGCACGTAACTTTTCAAACACCTCGACATGCGTTGACTTGATTTGGTCTAGCTTCAATCGCACCACATACAAATGAAGTCCCGAATACCCATCCGGATGCTGCCAAGGGGTGACTACCGGCAAATCTGTCAATGCTTCGTCATAGCGCTTAGCCAAGGCATGCCGACGCGACACAAACATATCTAAGCGCTGCATTTGCGTCACACCCAAAGCTGCTTGCAACTCGGTCATGCGGTAGTTGTAACCCAACTCAATTTGCTGGTAATACCAAGGTCCATCTGGCGCTCGCGTCATTTGCTCAGGATCACGCGTGATCCCATGACTTCTAAACAACGCCATGCGTTGCGCCAGTGCGTCGCTTTGGGTTAGAACCATGCCACCCTCGGCCGTGGTAATGACCTTCACTGGATGGAAGCTAAACACGGTGATATCGCTGTACCTGCAGCTGCCTATCGGTTCGCCCTCGTAGCATCCACCAATCGCATGCGACGCATCTTCTATCAGCTTAAATCCAAACCGCTGCGCCAACGTATGCAAAGCCTTCATATTGCAAGGCTGCCCCGCCAAATGCACAGCCACCACCACTTTAGGCAGCTTGCCGTTTGTCTGTGCACTCAACAATTTGCGCTCAAGAGCCACTGGGCACAAGTTGTAAGTGCGCGGATCTATGTCCACAAAATCTACTTGCGCTCCGCAATACAAGCCACAATTAGCCGACGCCACAAATGTGATGGGGGATGTCCATAACCAGTCGCCTTGGCCTAAACCCAAAGCCATGCAAGCTATGTGCAAGGCGGAGGTTGCACTGTTCACCGCTTGTGCGTGCTTGGCCCCGCAGTAAGTCGCTACCTGTTTTTCAAACTCGGGCACAACGGGCCCTTGGGTTAGAAAGTCAGAGCGTAATACACGCACTACTGCATTGATGTCGTCCTGACTGATGTCCTGTTTGCCGTAAGGAATCATTTGCATTAAATCTTGCCAATTTTGTCAGCGTTTTGTGCAATCCATGCGCTCAAAGCATCTGTGCTCATCCACTCTTTGTTGTTGTCTGAACAATAGGTGAAGTCGAGATCGACCAATTTGCCATTGTTGATGCGCGCCGGATCATTACTCCAGTTGTGAATGGCGGGCAAAATTTTGTAATGCTCGTTGTATTCGTAGGTAAAAGGTGCATCTTCGACACCAATCATTTGCTCGTGCAATTTTTCTCCAGGACGAATGCCCACCATCTCGCATTTGGCCTTGGGTGCAACTGTATTGGCTATGTCCATGATATTCATAGATGGTATTTTTTTGACATAAATTTCACCCCCCACCATGTCGTCAAAAGCATGCCACACCAACTCAACGCCTTGCTCTAAAGTGATCATGAAGCGCGTCATACGCTCATCTGTGATCGGCAAAGTACCTTTGTCTGCGATCGACATAAAAAACGGAATGACCGAACCACGAGATCCCATCACGTTGCCATAGCGCACAACAGCAAAACGCGAGTCTTGCTGACCGCTGTAGGAATTACCCGCAATGAACAACTTGTCGGAGGCCAATTTGGTGGCTCCGTATAAATTTGCAGGGCTGCTGGCTTTGTCGGTTGACAAAGCTACCACACGTTTAACACCTTGGTCGATGCAAGCATCGATCAAATTCATGGCGCCTAATACGTTGGTCTTCACACATTCAAACGGGTTGTACTCTGCAGTGGGCACAATCTTGGTTGCTGCGGCGTGCACGACATAATCAATACCTTTGAGCGCGCGGCTTAAGCGATCTTTGTCGCGCACATCGCCAATGAAGAACCGTACGCGTTCATCATTGCCGTAAAGTTTTGCCATTTCCCACTGCTTCATTTCGTCGCGCGAGTAAATCACCAAACGACGGGGGTTGTACTTTGCCAGCGTCATGGGCACAAAAGTATGCCCAAAAGAGCCTGTGCCGCCAGTGATCAGAATCGATGAGTTTTGAAGCATATGGATCGTTGTTTAAGCCAAGACTACATTCTAAAGAAACCCAGCGCCATTCTCATTTGTCGCCGTACTGCCGCCCCAACCACTGCCGATACGCACCGCTGGTCACCCCCTCCACCCAGTCTTGGTTGGCCAAATACCACTCGACTGTTTTGCGTATGCCGGTCTCGAAGGTTTCTTGCGGCTTCCAACCCAACTCGCGTTCAATTTTGCGGGCGTCAATTGCATAGCGCCGGTCATGGCCTGGGCGGTCTTTCACATAAGTGATTTGCTCGGCGTACTTTTTGCCGTCAGCTCTGGGCTTGAGCTCATCTAACACCGCACACAAGGTGTTGACCACCTCTAGGTTGGGCTTTTCGTTCCAACCACCAATGTTGTAGGTCTCGCCCACTTTGCCGGCTTCTAACACGCGTGCAATGGCGCGGCAGTGGTCTTGCACATACAACCAGTCGCGCACCTGTTGCCCGTCACCATAAATGGGCAAGGGCTTGCCCGCTAAGGCATTGAGCAAGACAAGTGGTATCAGCTTTTCAGGGAAGTGGTAAGGGCCATAGTTGTTGCTGCAGTTGGTGGTCAGCACGGGCAAACCATAGGTGTGGTGCCAGGCACGCACCAAATGGTCGCTGGCTGCTTTGCTGGC
>JACCDH010048008.1_pt1 | contig 10890 bp, 6 predicted proteins | sample 7442481 | NCBI WGS metagenome assembly JACCDH01 (sample SAMN15323433, study PRJNA562643) | freshwater metagenome | isolation source: river surface water | place: USA:Blue River Watershed | collected 2017-08-15 | reverse complement strand
ACATCTGTCGCACTTGTTCCAACACCCCCAAACATCATTACAGAAGGCTTCTTCAAGTGAACAAAACTATTGCTACCGATATCAATTCCATCGGTTGCAAATCCGGAGGGCAATGCATAAGCATCTACTCCTGTTGCTGCGATTGCTTCTTTAATAGCTGATTCAAGCGCTTCGCTATTCATCGATTGTATGCTCGTTGGAATCACAATAGTTCCATAATCAAACGATTCCTCTTTATTATTTACCAACATCTTAAAGACTTTAGTAGCTACTTTAGTCTTAATCCCTTTTTCTTGAAGTTGATATAAAACTTTAGGGCTGTAATACTCATTCCACTTAATTGCATAAGCATACGGATTTTTAGCCCCATATAAATTAGATTTCAATGTTTCAACAGATGCCAGCTTTGTATTGCTTAATGTAATAGGTGTTTTTAGTTCAGCATAGGGTAATCCGAAAGCCAAAGGCATGGTCCAAGCCGTAACATCATAAAACAAACTGTCTTTATAATTGAATGTTTTTTCAAAAACCGTTTTGATGATTTTAAACTGTTTTTGTGCCGTTGGGATTACATACGCCGAGCCAGGCTTGAAGGTTTTACCATCAATGGCCATCTCAGATTGTAGCGGATAAATATCTACTTCATGCCTCAACAACATTTCAATGAAAATATTGGTTTTAGCTTTATCCTGTGCATCTCCAAAAACAAATGCTTTTACAGGAAAACCGGCTGCCTCTTTCATTGTTTCTTTATAGAAACTGCGCTGGTAATTCAACATTTGCTTTCTAAGTCCATTCGCAGCAGCCAAAGTAGATAATGTGGTAGTGAACTGGTTTCGAATCGTAAATGGAAAACTTAATAAGCCATTCTCCGACTCTTGCAAATGTCCACGGCTACTAGCTTGTTCAAATAGAATACCCACTGCACCATTAATATCCGGATAAGTAGATCCTTTCCCATAATAAAAATCGTCGTATCCCTCTTTTGTAAAATACATGGAACCAATGCTGTCTAAAAATTGAGCATGGTAATTGCCAATAGCAGCAGTAAGTTCTTGATTTTTGGCCGGGGTATTCGGATTTACTCTTGATGGAACACCAGGCTGAAAAAAGAAAGATGAATTGGTTCCCATTTCATGGTGATCCGTTAAAATATTGGGCTTCCATTGATGGTACAAAGACAAACGATTTCTACTCTCTTTGTGTTGTGCAGGTAACCAATCGCGGTTTAAATCGAACCAATAATGATTGAATCTTCCGCCAGGCCAAACTTCATTAAATTCTCTTGCATTAGGATCGGTAACCGGAGTAAAACTCTTGTGCATATTCACCCAACTTGCAAAACGGTTTAATCCATCCGGATTAAATGATGGATCTAAAATAATCACCGTATTTTTTAGCAATTCATCCATTGCTTTTCCCTCTGCTGCAGCTAAATAATACATTGCTAAAAGTGAAGCATTGGCACCACTGCTTTCATTACCATGTATACTATAGCCCATCCAAACCACCACCGGCATATCATCAATATCGACTGCCCCAGATTTATCCGGATTAGACAGCGCAAGATGTTGCTGCCTGATCTGCTCTAATTTTTGTTGATTTTCAACTGAAGTAATAATTAAAGCCAGTTGTTGACGTCCTTCATTGGTTAATCCCAAGGGCTTCAATATCATCCGATCCGAAGCTTGATCTATTGTTTTTGCATACTGAACCAATCGGTCATGGGTAACATGCCATTCACCAACTTCATGACCAATGATATTGGCAGGAGTAGGTATTGATTTATTATACCCAACATTTTTGGGCAGATAATAAGACAGGTCTTGAGCTTGAATAAAGTACCCAACAAAAAAGCTCGCAAACAATAGACTAAATTTCTTCATTACTTCGGTTTTGTGCCAGTAAGTTACTGAAGAAAAATTTTATCTACGCATACATTTCAGCTCTTAATTCTTTCACTCTTGCATCTTCCATATACTCATCAAAAGTCATGAGCCTATCAATAATCCCCTTAGGAGTGAGCTCTATAATTCTATTGGCCACTGTTTGCATAAAAGTGTGGTCATGAGAAGTGATAAAAACAATTCCGGGGAAAGTTTGACAGCCTTCGTTAAAACTTTGAATACTCTCTAAGTCTAAGTGATTCGTGGGTTGATCTAGAATAACAAGATTGGGATTTTGCAACATCATTCTACTCACCATACAACGCACTTTTTCTCCTCCACTGAGTACATTGGTTTTCTTTTGAATATCGTCTCCACTAAATAACATTTTCCCTAAGAACCCTCTAATAAAAGGTTCATCTGCGTCGGTAATATGTGGTGGAACAAATTGGCGTAACCAATCCATCAAACTCAATCCCTCTTTAAAAAACTCATTATTCTCCTGAGGTAAATACGCTTTGGTAATGGTAGTACCCCATTCATATTTTCCACCTTCTATTGGGGCATTTTCAGTAATAATATCGAAGAATGCAGTAATGGCTAATGGATCTTTACTTAAAAAAGCAATTTTTTCGCCTTTGTTTACACTAAATGAAACTTTGTCGAATAATTTTCTACCATCCACCGTTTTACTCAAATTTTCTACATTCAAAATTTGATTCCCTACTTCTCTCAATGGCTGGAAAATAATACCTGGATATTTTCTATTAGAAGGCTCAATTTCTTCAATGGTTAATTTTTCTAAAGCCTTCTTTCTAGAAGTTGCCTGCTTACTTTTTGAAGCATTTGCAGAGAATCGTGCAATAAAGTCTAATAATGCTTGACGCTTCTCTTCATTCTTCTTGTTCTTGTCGTTAATTTGACGACTCATCAATTGACTACTTTCGTACCAGAAAGTATAGTTACCTGTAAATACCTTAATCTTTGAACGATCAACGTCTGCAACATGGGTACACACTGTATCTAAAAAGTGACGATCGTGACTTACAACCAATACGATGTTTTCGTAATCAGCTAAAAAGTTTTCTAACCAACCAATCGTTTCAATATCCAATCCGTTGGTAGGCTCATCCAATAAAAGAATATCTGGATTCCCAAATAATGCCTGGGCCAATAATACCCTCACTTTAAAGTTACTGGGTATTTCACTCATTAAACTTTGGTGCATATCGTCGTGAACGCCCAAACTATTTAAAAAACTTGCTGCATTGCTTTCTGCCTCATACCCCCCCATTTCTCCAAACTCTGCCTCTAGTTCACCCGCTTTCATTCCATCTTCCTCAGAAAAATCTTCCTTTGCGTATAATGCATCTTTTTCATGCATCACATCCCAGAGTCTTTTATGTCCCATCAATACCGTATTCAAAACGGTACAGTTGTCAAATTCAAATTGGTTTTGTTTTAAAACAGCCATTCTTTCACCAGGTGTAATTTCGACTGTTCCTTTATTGGGTTCAATTTCACCACTTAATATTTTTAAAAAAGTAGACTTACCGGCACCATTGGCACCAATTACGCCATAACAGTTCCCCTTAGTAAAATTGATATTTACTTCGTCAAAAAGTACCCTTTTGCCATATGCGAGGGTAATATTACGTGCACTAATCATTGAATTTGCTGTTTTTCGGCTGCAAAATTACAGTTTATAAAGCGTATTTTATCATTCTAAATAAGAACCTATATTTGTAAGACCCCCGGTTGATAAAACTTTTCAACTATTATGCAGCGTCAACCCCCATTCGGTTCACCCTTTATTTACTTTTTAGGAATTATATTCATCATTGCCGCCCCAGGATCTTTTTACAGACTCTTAAATGACAACTTTCTCACATTGATAGTAAATACGTTGTCCGTTATTTGTCTTTTTCTTTTACCAATTGTATTGGTCAGAAAAAAACTAAAATGGTATGCATGGTCTTTATTGCCCATTATTCTGTTGAGTATATTCAACTTTATTTGCATTTATCATTACCAAATGCCAATCAATGATGGCTTACTCACGGTTGCCATCAATACCAATAAAGAGGAATTCACTGAATTGGCAAGTGGATATTGGTTCTCTTTTTGTATTATAGCATTGATCTATATCGGTGTTTATTTGCTCTTAGTCAGAAAAGTCCCTAAAGAATTATCCCTTAAAAAAAGTGCCCAAGTGAGCACAATTTCACTTTCAATCATTCTCTTACTCCCTTTCCTAGATGAAGCATCCTATGATTATTTTAGAAAAATAAGGGCCCGATATTATTCGGTTTTTCCTACTTCCGTTATTTATGCTGCCAGCAATGTGTATGCCCAATACCAAATAATGGCAGAAACAAAAATGGAAAGAGACCAATTTTCATTTAAAGCGGTACAAAACAACCAGCAAGCCCAAATTTATGTTTTAGTCATTGGTGAGAGCGACAGAAAAGACCATTGGAGTTTATACGGATACCACCGCAATACAACACCCAAACTGTCAACAAAAGACAACTTGATTCCATTTACCAATATTCATACAGCTGGCTATTTAACAGAATTTGCGGTACCCATTATTTTAACTGGAGTTGATCCAACCAACTTCATGCAACATACTAAGCAAAAAAGCATCATCAGTTTATTTAAAGAAGCTGGATTTGAGACTTATTGGATCAGCAATCAAACTGATTTTGGACATATATCCATACATGCTAGTGAATCGAAAACGCGTTATTATTTTTCATTAGATGAAAGCAGAAAATCAAAAAATGTAAATGACGATTCAGAATTATTACCCCCATTAAAAAAAGTTTTGGCTGAACCGGGCAATAAAAAATTCATCGTCATCAAATTACAAGGCAGTCATTACGATTATGCTAAAAGATATCCAACTCGTTTTGATGTTTTTAAGCCTTCGAATAAAACCGTACCAACTTCGGCTAACGACCATACCAATAAACAAATCATCATTAATACTTATGACAATACTGTTTTATACACAGATACTATTTTGGATGAAATGATTCAATTGATTCAAGGGCAAAATACAATTGCTTCCCTATTGTATATTTCGGATCATGGAGAAGACCTATTCGATGATGAACGACAATTGTCTCAGCATGCTGCTGAAATTCCCTCTAAATATATAGCCCCTATCCCTTTCACTATTTGGTACTCTAATCAATACAAAAAAGCAAACCAAAAACAAGTTCAACAACTCATTTTGAATAAAGACAAAAAAGCCAATAGCCGTCACCTTTTCTATACTACAGCAGAAATGGCGGGTATTCAATTCCCATTATTTGATAGCACCAAAAGCTTAAGCAGCCAAGCTTTTATTGAAAAGCAAAGATTTATTATTGGTGGAAATTTGAAAGCTTACAATTCAGACTCGCTTCAATAAAATACAATTACCATTCGGCTCTAGCAGACGGATTTACAGACAATGGCACAAACTCATTACTTAAGTATTTGTGGTATCCAGTAATGGCAATCATTGCAGCATTATCGGTACAATAACTAAAATCTGGGATAAAAACCTGCCATCCCTTTTTCTCCCCCAATGCCTTGAGCCCGTTTCGCAGTCCGCTATTCGCGCTAACACCACCTGCTATACATACTTGCTTAACATTGGTTTGATTCACTGCTTTAATCAACTTCTTTAATAAAATTTGCACAATGGTATATTGAATTGAAGCACAGAGATCATTTCTGTTCTCCAAAATAAATGCTGGGGTTTGTTTCTGTAAAAAATACAATACAGAAGTCTTTAAGCCACTAAAAGAAAAATTCAGTTCAGGAATTTGAGGTTCTGCAAATTTAAATTTGAGTGGATCTCCTAGTTGGGCATATTGATCAATCAATGGTCCACCAGGATAAGGTAAGCCCAATAGCTTAGCCGTTTTATCGAAAGCTTCCCCAGCTGCATCATCTATTGTTTCACCAATCACTTCTAATTCTAATGCAGACTTAGCCAACACAATTTGGGTATGACCTCCACTTACCGTTAAACATAAAAAGGGAAAACTGGGCCTATTGGTTGGAATTAAATTAGCCAATACATGTGCCTGCATATGATGCACGCCTATCAATGGAACCTGCAGGGAAAGGGATAAAGATTTTGCAAACTGTGTGCCCACCAATAAACTCCCGATTAAACCTGGAGCCTGTGTAAACGCAACAGCATTGATATCCGACAGTTTTAATCCCGCCTGCAACAATGCCTGGTCTACAACAGGAACAATATTTTGCATATGGGCCCTGCTGGCTAATTCTGGAACTACGCCCCCGTATTTTTCATGAACCGATTGAGAAGCAATTATATTACTTAAAATGGCCCCATCCTTACAAACTGAAGCTGCCGTTTCATCACAAGAAGATTCTATTGCCAGAATAGTTACGCTCATTGAACAAAAATACTATTTAGTTCTGATGGCAACTACTGGATCCATTTTTGCTGCAATAGATGCGGGAATGATTCCTGCCAATACCCCTAAAACAATACATATACTTAAGCCTAGAATAACAATATTAGGAGCAATATATATAGGGAAAGGAAGTACAGAACTCAACACCAACGACAAGAGCCAAACCAATGTTAGCCCAACTAATCCTCCAATAATACATAAGAATGCACTTTCCAAGAGAAACTCTGTAAGTATGGTACTTTTTTTGGCGCCGATTGCTTTTTTAAGCCCTATCTGACTCGTTCTTTCTCTTACTGTAACAAACATAATATTAGCCACTCCAAATGCACCTACAATTAAACTTAATCCGGCAATGGCCCAGCCCCCAGCGGTTACTTGACCAAAGAATCCATTGACTTGCTCACTGAACATTGCTACATCATTACAAGTAAAATTATCTTCTTGCGTAGGACTCAACTTTCTCAACTGGCGCATCACCCCATTCAATTCATCTTGTAAAGCTGAAGAAGCGATTTTTGGTTTTCCTTGAACAATTATATTGGGATTGCTCGTTTCAGGACTGTATACACTGGCAAAATATCGATAAGGTACAATGGCACAGTCATCATAATTAAAGCCACCAATTAAACTTTGACCTTGTTTTTTAATCACCCCAACGATATAAATTTTTCTGCCTCCGTAAGAAATTTCTTTACCCACTGCTTTTTCTGCTTTTCCGTACAATTCCTCTGCAACTTTAAATCCAACAACACCTACAGCAGCCCCACGTAAAAAATCTGATTCAATTAAATAACGACCGTTATCAATATCGATGGTTTGTATACTATTGAATTCAGGTGTAACACCATATAAGCTGGTATTATTTAAAATATTATCAGCATAACTAAAATTCACATTTCTGCTTACAAAAAAAGCCGCAAAAGAAGCCAACTCGCTTTTTTGTTTAATGACATCCAACTCTTCAATTTTTACATTAGGACGCTTCATGTATTTCCACCAAGGATAATCAGGACCTCCACCATAATTCCATTTATCTATATAAATGGTATTGCTTCCTAAAGTTTTTATATCATTTTGAACCTTTCTTTCTAAGCTATCAACAGTGGCCAATACTCCAATGATGCAGAAAATACCAATGGTAATGCCAAATAATGATAAGAAAGTTCTTAGCTTATTTACTCTCAGCTCCTGTAAAGCCATACGGAAGCTGTTCCATAAAATACTTAGTAATTTAACCATACTCAAATGTACGGTTTATCAATGCTCCTAAATAGCTGTTTTTATGTAAACGGTTGAAAGCAATGTTCAAGCAGTCTGCAAAAATGACCATATCAAATTCAACAGGTGAATAAAAGCCGATTTTATTACAACCAAAGTCTTACGGTATTGTATATATAAATGAGTTAAATTTGCGCAGATTTAACCAAATATAATCTTGCTATATGACCTGGAAACAAGTCTTTACATCGTCTGTCGGAAAAAAACTGGTTATGGGACTAACCGGTATCTCATTGGTTTTGTTTTTAATTGTACATGCCGGAATCAATGCCTGCATATTTGCAGATTTAGTAGACCCTGAAGAAAATGGTGCAATGTTTAATAAAGCAGCCCATTTTATGGGATCAACCGTTTTAATCCGAATCATGGAGATTGGATTGTTTGCAGGGATTATTTTACATATTTACCAAGGGTATTTACTAACCCTAGAAAATAAGCAAAAAAGAGCGGTAGGATATGCCGTAACTTATAAAGATGGCAGCAAATGGTACAGCAGAAGTATGGGATTGCTGGGTACATTGATCTTGATATTTTTAATCTTACATCTTTACCATTTCTGGGTTTCAGCCCGCTTTACCCATCAGGGATTAGATCCAGTTACTTATAATGGAATCGAAATGCATAATATGTTCGCTTTAATGAAAGCAACATTCAGCGAATGGTGGATCATAGCTGTCTACAGTGCAGGTTGTATTTCATTGGCTTATCACCTAGCACACGGATTCCAAAGTGCTTTCAGAACATTAGGGGTACACAACAATCGATATACGCTAATGTTAACTAGTATCGGATACGCCTACTCCATCATCATTGCATTGGTATTTATATTAATGCCAGTTAGCTTTAAAATGGGCTGGATAGGATAAATCACTTACAAGACCAATCAAGTATATTCAAATCATCATAAACCTTCGGATCTATGTTAAATGCTAAAATTCCCTCTGGACCATTAGAGAATAAGTGGGCTGATTATAAGGGACATTGCAAACTGGTTAACCCGGCCAATAAGCGGAAACTAGAAGTGATTGTTGTTGGTACAGGATTAGCCGGTGCTTCAGCAGCAGCTTCTTTGGGTGAATTGGGATATAAAGTAAAAGCATTTTGTTTTCAAGATTCTCCTCGTCGCGCGCACTCTATTGCAGCACAAGGTGGAATTAATGCAGCAAAGAACTATCAAAACGACGGAGACAGTGTATTCCGTTTATTCTATGATACTATTAAAGGGGGCGACTATCGTGCTAGAGAAGCCAATGTGCATCGTTTAGCAGAAGTGAGTACCAATATTATTGACCAATGCGTAGCACAGGGGGTTCCTTTTGCAAGAGAATATGGTGGATTATTGAGCAACCGTTCTTTTGGTGGTACACAAGTACAAAGAACTTTTTATGCTGCAGGACAAACTGGTCAGCAATTATTGATTGGTGCTTACCAAGCTTTAGAGCGTCAGGTGGCATTGGGCAATGTAACCATGTACAGCAGACATGAAATGTTGGAAGTGGTTACTATAGATGGTAAAGCAAGGGGAATCATAGCACGAGATTTAGTGAGTGGTCAATTAGAAAGACATTTTGGACATGCGGTATTATTGTGTTCTGGTGGATACGGTAACGTATTCTATTTGTCTACCAATGCAATGGGAAGCAATGTTACTGCAGCTTGGAAAGCACATAAAAAAGGAGCTGCATTTGCGAATCCTTGTTTTACACAAATTCACCCAACTTGTATTCCAGTAAGTGGAGACCACCAAAGTAAATTGACTTTGATGTCTGAGTCATTAAGAAATGATGGTAGAATTTGGGTTCCGAAAAAACAAAACGATACTAGAAAAGCAACCGATATACCTGAAGAAGAAAGAGATTATTATTTAGAAAGAAGATACCCTGCTTTTGGTAACCTTGTACCAAGAGACGTAGCTTCTAGAGCTGCTAAAGAGCGTTGCGATGCTGGATATGGAGTAGGTAGCAGCAAACAAGCTGTTTACTTAGACTACGCTGATGCCATCTTAAGATATGGTAAAATAGAAGCCGGTAAGCAAGGAAGATCCAATGTATCTGAGGAAGAGATTATTGCAATGGGTAAAGAAGTAGTAAAAGCTAAATATGGTAACCTTTTCGATATGTATGAGAAGATTACAGGAGAAAATCCATACGAAGTACCCATGCGTATTTATCCTGCAGTTCACTACACCATGGGGGGTTTATGGGTAGACTACGAATTACAAACTTCTGTTCCTGGATTATATGCACTGGGTGAAGCTAATTTTAGCGATCATGGTGCCAACCGTTTGGGTGCTTCTGCATTAATGCAGGGGCTGGCTGATGGATATTTTGTAATCCCTTATACCCTAGGAAATAACTTAGCCGACGAAATTTATAATAAAGCCATTGAAACATCTCATCCTGCATTTGAAGAAGCGGAAAAAGCAGTTAGTGATAGAATTAATCAGCTGATGAATATCAAAGGAAAGCAATCAGTTGAAAGCTTCCACAAGCGTTTAGGCAAAATTATGTGGGACAAATGTGGTATGGCTAGAAATAAAGAAGGATTGGAACAAGCCATTAGAGAAATACAAGCTTTAAAGAAAGAGTTTTGGAGCGATGTAAGAATTCCAGGTGAGGTAAATGAAATGAATACAGAGCTAGATAAAGCCAACCGTGTTGCAGACTTTATTGAATTAGGAGAGTTAATGTGTGTAGACGCATTAAATAGAAATGAAAGCTGCGGTGGACACTTTAGAGAAGAATACCAAACCCCAGAAGGCGAAGCATTGAGAGACGACGCTGGTTATATGTATGTTGCTGCTTGGGAATTAAAGGGAGAGCATCAATGGGAATTACATAAAGAACCATTGAATTATGAAGTAATTAAACCAACCCAACGTAACTACAAATAGTCGTTCTTAAAAAAGCATTGTTTAACTGAATTAACTTTAGAATATGGAACATTATCATATGAATCTGAACCTCAAAGTTTGGAGACAAAAAAATAGCAATACCAAAGGAGATTTTAAGACCTACCAAGTAAAAAATATTTCTTCTGAAATGAGTTTCTTAGAAATGTTTGATGTGTTAAACGAGCAACTCATCACCGAAGGGGAAGAACCAGTTGCATTTGACCATGATTGTAGAGAAGGTATTTGTGGAATGTGTTCAATGTATATCAATGGTAAACCACACGGACCTTGGCAAGCCAATACAACCTGTCAACTGCATATGCGTGCATTTAAAGATGGCGATACCATTGTGGTTGAACCATGGAGAGCCAATGCATTTCCTGTAATT
>JACCDH010037269.1_pt1 | contig 10890 bp, 9 predicted proteins | sample 7442481 | NCBI WGS metagenome assembly JACCDH01 (sample SAMN15323433, study PRJNA562643) | freshwater metagenome | isolation source: river surface water | place: USA:Blue River Watershed | collected 2017-08-15 | reverse complement strand
TTTACTGCTTCGGCAACACGTCTTCTTAATTTCCACAATTCGGTTTTTTGTTGGGCATCATCTGCAAAGAAAATCTCTCCTGCATCAAACTGAGTCAACACTTCTGCAATGGCTTCCATTTCTCCCATCAATACATCCAGGTTGTTGCCGTCCACTTCTATAATTAAATGGGCAGCAATATCATCTGAAACAGGGAAGGCGGTACTGTCTACCATTTGACTCACAATTTTAATAGAATCAATTTCCATTAACTCCATTGCACTTGGTGTAATACCCGCTCTAAATATGGCGCTCACTGCGGCACTCGCATTCTCCAAATTGTTAAAGGGTGCCAACATTAATAAATCAAATTTGGGAAGGGGGATGAGTTTCAAAACAATTTTGGTAACAATTCCCAAAGTGCCTTCACTGCCCACTAACAGCTGGGTTAAATTATATCCAGTTGAATTTTTTAATACATTAGAACCTGTCCAAATGATATCTCCGGTGGGCAAAACAACCTCCAAGTTAAGTACATAGTCTTTTACAACTCCGTATTTAACGGCTTTGGGTCCGCCTGAATTTTCTGCAATATTGCCTCCAATAAAACAGGATCCTTTACTACTTGGATCGGGAGGATAAAACAAATTAACTGCTTTAACGGCGTCTTGTAATACTTCGGTAATCACGCCTGGTTCTGTGGTCACTTGTAAATTTCTATCGTCAATTTCTAAAATGCTATTAAAGCGTTCCATAGAAATCACCAAACCTCCTAAATGAGGAAGGGCGCCTCCACTTAATCCAGTACCACCTCCACGCGGAGTCACAGGAATCAAGTGCTGGTTACACAATTTTAAAAGGGATGCAATTTCCTCGGCTGTTCTTGGCTTTACAACTACTTCAGGATTATAGTGCAAACGCTCAGTTTCATCTTTTCCGTATTTCTCAAAACTTTCCGCATCGGTAAATACATAATCCAACCCCACAATTGTTTTGAACTGTTCAACTAATTCGGGTGTCATCTTATTCATTCCAATAAATTATAAGTATCAATTAAAATAAGCCGTATAACATGCCATCCACTTTGCTAATGATTTCGCCAAAGTCTTCTTCGTTTTCGCCGAATTTATTTTTATCACAATCAATAACTAACAACGGACCTTCTGTATAATTCTCAATCCATTTGTTATAGTAGTCATTCAACTTCTTTAAATAATCTAAACGAATATTTTCTTCATATTCTCTACCTCTTTTTTGAATTTGAGAAACAAGGGTAGGAACAGAAGCTTTTAAATAAATTAATAAGTCTGGAGGTTGTACCATGCTTTTAATCGTACTAAAGAATCCAAAGTAGTTATCAAAATCACGCTTACTCATTAAGCCCATTTCATGTAAGTTGGGCGCAAAAATGTTGGCGTCCTCGTAAATGGTTCTATCTTGTATAATGGTTTCTGTACCATTCTGAATTTCCAAGATTTGGTTTAAACGACCGTGCAAAAAATAAATTTGCAGGTTAAAACTCCAACGTGGCATATCGTCGTAAAAGTCTGTCAAGTAAGGATTGTGGTCCACGTCCTCGAATTGTGGAATCCAACGATAATGTTTACTTAACATTTCGGTTAGCGTAGTTTTACCAGCTCCAATATTTCCAGCGATTGCTACGTGTTTTGGTTTTTTAGTCGCTTTTGCCATAATCTTATAAATGTAGTTGAATGAGTAGTTGTTAGGTTTTAATAGTTCATACCTACTGCTGATCTTACTTTGGTTAAAGTAGCAGAGGCACTTGCTCTTGCCTTATCGGCACCTTGATGAATTATTTTTAAAAGGAGTTCTTTGTTATTTTGTAAGTCAGCCGCTTTGGAGCGGATCGGATTGATGAAGTTGACCATGTCTTCAGCCAATTGTTTTTTCATATCGCCATAGCGAATAATGCAATTACCCTCCGAACTATTGTTAAAGTCGTCATCAAATTTTTTCACGGTATCAGGCGTACTTACTAAACCCATTAAGGTAAATAGGTTCTGTATATAGTCTGGCTTTACTGAATTTGGTGTTAAAGGGCCTTGATCCGTTTTGGCCTTCATCACTTTCTTGCGAATCATATCATCCTCATCCGCTAAAAACAAAGTAGTCATTTGATTCTCACTCTTACTCATCTTTCCATTCCCATCTAGCCCCATTATTTTTACCAACTCGCTATTGTAGTTAAAGGCATATGGCAAAGGGAAGGTTTCGCCGTATCTATGATTGAAACGTTCTGCAAAATTGCGGGCCATCTCTAAATTCTGTTCCTGGTCTTTTCCAACAGGTACTTTTACGGCACGATGAATTAAAATATCGGCAGCTTGCAAAACAGGGTAGGTTAATAACCCTGCATTTACATTTTCAGGTTGCATGCGAACTTTATCTTTAAAAGTAGTGGTCTTTTCCAACTCTCCTTTATACGCCAACATATTTAAATACAAATACAACTCTGCAATTTCAGGAACATCACTTTGTACGTATAAAGACACTTTTTCAGGATCCAAACCGCAAGCAATATTTTCTGCCACCACACGCAAAACACTTTCTTGTAAAGTTTTGGTATCAGGGTGGGTGGTAAGGCTATGCCAGTTGGCCACAAAAAAGTAACAATTATACTCGTCTTGCATACGCACATAATTGCGCATGGCGCCAAAATAGTTCCCTAAATGTAAGAAGCCGGTAGGGCGGATTCCACTCAATACAATTTCCTTTTCCATAGCTGTGCGAAGATAATGAAACAAGACCCCATTTTTTGCTATCTTTTTGGGATATTTGTACCCAAACCCAAAAAAATACATTGAGCCTAGCATCTCTATTACAAAGTCCCATCGAATACCTGAAAGGCGTAGGCCCTTTGAGGGCAGATATGCTTAAAAAAGAGCTGAATTTGTACACTTTTGGCGATCTATTACACCATTTCCCCCATCGACATATAGACAAAACCAAGGTGACCCCTATTGGACAAATCACTCCAGAAATGGACTTTGTTCAGGTAAGAGGGGTGTTGCAGGGGATAGATATCATTGGGGAAAAGCGTTCAAAAAGAATGGTGACCCAATTAAAAGACAGCACTGGGCAAATAGAATTGGCCTGGTTCCAGGGCATTAATTGGGTGCAAAAAAGTATTGCAGAAGGACAGGCTTATCTGGTTTTTGGAAGGGTTAGCTTTTTTAATGGGAGGGCTCAAATTGTCCATCCTGAAATAGAACCTTATGTGGCCCAAACGGCAGGGCAAAAATCATTATTGGAACCAGTGTACCCATCCACCGAAAAATTAAAGGCCCGTGGATTGAACGGAAAGCAAATTGGAAAATTAACACAAACCTTATTCACCCAAATAAGCGAGCGCGATTTGCCAGAAAATCTACCTGCACATTTGGTAAAAGACAGAATGGGTAGATGGGAAGCCTATAGACAAATTCATTATCCAAGTTCACAGGAGCAGTATAAGAAAGCCTTGTCAAGATTGGTTTTTGAAGAATTGTTTATTGCACAAGTCAGATTGAATTTGATAAAAATAGATCGCCATAAAAATAGTCAAGGGCATAAATTTGAAATTGTAGGGAACCATTTTAATACTTTTTACAATAACCATTTACCTTTTGAATTAACAGGTGCGCAGAAAAGAGTGATTAAAGAAATTAGACAGGATACGGCGCGTGGATTTCAAATGAATCGTCTATTACAAGGAGATGTTGGAAGCGGTAAAACCATGATTGCTTTATTGGCTATGCTCCTAGCAGCCGACAATGGATTTCAAAGTTGTATGATGGCACCTACCGAAATTCTTGCACAACAACACTATGCCGGATTAAGTGAACTATTAAAAGATATGCCCTTGGAAGTCGCTTTGTTAACAGGCAGTACTAAAACTGCAGAACGAAGAAGAATATTGCAAGGCCTCATGGATGATACCATTCATTTTGTAGTGGGAACCCATGCCATTATTGAAGAAGTAGTACAATTTAAAAATTTAGGATTGGCGGTGATAGATGAACAACATCGCTTTGGGGTAGCTCAACGTGCACAACTTTGGAAAAAATCAAAAGTGCCGCCGCATGTATTGGCCATGACGGCAACACCTATCCCTAGAACGCTTGCTATGACTGCTTTTGGAGACTTGGATTATAGTGTGATGGACGAGCTTCCGCCAGGGAGACAGCCTATTAAAACGGTGCATCGTTATGAAACTTCTCGTGCCAGTGTGATGGATTTTGTGAAAACAGAAATTACCAAAGGTAGGCAAGCTTATTATGTATATCCTTTGATTGAGGAGAGCGAAAAAATGAGTTATGAAGATTTAATGCAGGGTTATGAGCAAGTGAAAAGTTTCTTTCCAGAACCCAAGTATAAAATTAGCATGGTGCATGGGAAGCAAAAAAATATCGAGAAAGAAACCAATATGCAAAGATTCATTTCGGGGGATACGCAAATATTAGTGGGTACCACCGTTATTGAGGTTGGCGTAAACGTTCCTAATGCAAGTGTGATGGTAATTGAGAGTGCGGAAAAATTTGGTTTGTCCCAATTGCATCAGTTAAGAGGTCGTGTGGGAAGAGGGTCCGAGCAGAGTTATTGTATTTTGCTAAGCAGTGTAAAAGCAAGTAGAGAAGCCAAGAACCGTTTAAAAATTATGTGTGACACGAATGATGGGTTCGTGATTGCCGAAAAAGATTTAGAGTTGAGAGGTCCTGGAGACATCGATGGTACCAGGCAGAGTGGGGCGCTTAACTTTAGATTGGCTAATATTATCAATGACCGTCAAACCTTGGAGGAAGCTAAAAATGAAGCCTATGCCATTTGTGAAAAGGATCCTAACTTAAGTACCCCAGAAAATGCACCTACCCGGGTGTACTTACAGTCGCAAAAATCCAAAATTGGCTGGGGCAAGATTGCATAAACCACGTTAAATTTTAAGTATCTTGCAGGCAAGTGAAATGCTATACATTTTACCTAGAACCATTAAATAAAACGCATGAAATATTTACCATTAGATCCTAAAATATTTATTCAAAACAGAAAACGTTTTGTATCCAAAATGCAAAAAAATAGCATTGCTATTTTTGTAAGCAATGATGAGTTCCCAACCAATGGGGATGCGTTACATGATTATAAACAAAACAGTGATTTATTTTGGTTGTCAGGTATCGAGCAAGAACATACCATGGTCGTTTTATTTCCAGACAATCCAGATCCTAAATATCGTGAAGTATTAGTATTGACCCGTCCACAAGAGTTAAAGGAAATTTGGGATGGTAAACGCTTAAGAGCGAACGAAGCAACGGCGATTTCAGGAATGACAACGATTGTTTGGGAGGATGTGTTGGATGGTATGTTACAACAATGGATTCATTTAGCAGATGCTATTTATTTAGACTCTAATGAAAATGATCGAAAAAATAATTTATTACGAACTGCAGAATATCGTTTCATTGATGAAATGAAATCACGTTATCCATTGCATTCCTTTTTACGCGCAGCTAAAATCTTAAAAGAGCTTCGTTCCATTAAAACCAAGGAAGAGGTAGTCGTTATACAAAAGGCAGTTGATATAACCGAGGTTGCTTTTAGAAGGTTATTACAATTTATAAAACCGGGCGTTTTTGAATATGAAATTGAGGCAGAAATTTATCACTCTTTTTTATCTCAAAGAGCTACTGGCGTTGCTTATCATAGTATTATCGCGAGTGGCGACAATGCGCGCACTTTGCATTATATCAACAACAACAATGAGTGTAAGGACGGTGATTTAATTTTAATGGATTTTGGGGCTGCCTATGGAGGGTACAATGCGGACTTGACAAGAACGGTTCCTGTAAATGGAAAATTTACCAAACGTCAGAAGGAAGTATATAATGCTTGTTTACACTTGCATGATTATGCAAAATCTATTTTAAAGCCAGGTATTAGTATTTTAAAATACACGGATAAGGTAGGAGCCGAAGCAACTAAGCAATTTTTAAAAATAGGATTATTGAGCAAAGCAGATGTTAAAAATGAGGATAATAATAATCCAGCTTATCGCAAATATTTATACCATGGCATTTCACATCACTTAGGAATTGATGTACATGATTTGGGAACGAGAACCGAGCCTATCCAAGCGGGTATGGTATTTACGGTGGAGCCAGGTATTTATATCAAAGAAGAAGGAATGGGTGTTAGAATTGAAAATAATCTTTGGATTACTAAAACAGGTAATCAAGATTTATTTAAAAACATACCTATTAAAGCGGAAGAAATCGAAACCTTAATGCGTCGTAAAAAATAAGCAAATTCCTTAGTTTTTGCATCTGTTGCTAAATGAATAAAACATGAAAAAACAAATCCCTAATCTAATTACGTTGCTCAATTTATTTTTTGGATGCATGGCCATTATGTCTGCATTCCAAGCAGGAGCAATGGCTTCTATTGAAGAGACGGGAGATATGATTGTAGAAATTCCAGAACCCATTTTTTATGCAAGCTTATATATTGGATTAGCGGGCTTAATGGATTTTTTTGATGGATTTGTAGCTAGGTTATTAAAAGTTTCCTCTGATATGGGGAAACAATTGGATTCATTAGCCGATGTAGTGAGTTTTGGAGTAGCGCCTGCTTTCATTGTACTACAATTTTTAAGATTGGCGCTTGCAAATGACGTAAATGCCCTAGCACAACCCTCAGTCTGGTTGCTACCCGCCTTTATCATTCCAATGGCAGGGGCCTATCGTTTAGCCAGGTTTAATATTGATACAGAGCAAACCACTTATTTTAAAGGAGTGCCCATCCCAATGATTGGAATCTTAACTGCGGCCTTCCCCTTAATTTATTGGCAATCCCAGTCAACGGTCTTCTCGAAGCTCATTTTAAACCCTATTTTTTGGTATGTCTATATATTGTTAGTTTCTTTTTTAATGGTTATGAGAAGTCCTATGTTGGCTTTGAAAGGCTTGGGGAATAAGAAAAATTTAATACTTCCGCTTGTTTTAGTGGTCTTGGAAGTAGCCATATCAGCCGTATTTTTCAAATGGATGGCTATCCCATTTGGCTTTATTGGCTATTGCTTAGTATCTTTGATTTATAAGAAAACAATCACTCAATAAGAATTAATCCCATGCAATTTCAAGTTCAAATTAAAGTAATGCCATTAAAAGATTTATTAGATCCTCAAGGTAAAGCGGTTTTAGGAGGACTACATAATTTAGGATTAAATGGAGTAGAAGAGGTTAGAGTAGGAAAGCATATTACTTTGCAAATTGAAGCAGCTGATGAAGCAGCCGCTAGACGCGTTGCTGAAGAGGCAAGTAAGCAATTATTAGCCAATGCGGTAATGGAGTATTTTGAAATTGATTTCGTTCAATCTTAGTAGCCTTTATACCCTTACAATATGTTGTATTTAGTACCTACCCCTATTGGGAATTTGAAAGATTTTACCTTTAGGGCAGTAGAGATTTTACAGCAAGTAGATTTTATTTTGTGTGAGGATACCCGCACTTCCTCCAAATTATTACAGCACTATAATATTAGCAAACCACTCACTCCTTATCATCAACATAACGAGCATAAAGTGGTGGATCATTTGGTCCAACAATTGCAAGCTGGGAAAAACATTGCCATTATTACAGATGCAGGAAGTCCTGGTATTTCAGATCCTGCTTTTTTGTTGGTGCGCGCCTGTAAGGCTGCTGGGGTAGCGGTAACTAGTTTGCCTGGTGCTACCGCCTTTGTGCCTGCCTTAACCAATAGCGGCTTGCCCGCAAGCAGATTTACTTTTGAAGGATTCATTCCCTTAAAAAAAGGAAAGAAAACATTGATGGAATCCCTGGTAAATGAGGAGCGAACTATGATTTTTTATGAAAGCCCTATGCGCTTGGTAAAAACCTTAGAATTATTTGCCACTTATTTTGGTGGGGAACGGAAAGCTGCTGTAAGCCGAGAGCTTACCAAAATGTTTGAAGAAAATGTCACAGACAGTCTAGACAATTTAATTGCTCACTTTTCTGCAAAGCAGGTGAAGGGAGAAATTGTGATTATCGTTGCAGGTAAGGAATAATTTTTTTTGAATTTGGCTTTCTGAAATCGAATATTTTAAAAATTAACCTTTTTTAATATAGAGTGAATATGTTTGATATTTTATTTTTAGGCAGTATATTTTTAGTTCTAGCAACTGTCTTTGTTTTGTTATTTACAAAAAATGCTACAAGATCATATTCTGATTTTTTATTGTCAATTCTACTTTTAGCTCAAGCCTGGGGGGTATTGATTTACTTGTTAATGAGCTCTACTATTATTTTACAATTCCCGCATTTATATAAAACGGGTGTTCCAATCAATTACTTAGCAGCACCATTATCCTTTTTGTACATTAGATCAGTATTAAACAATGAGGTTAAATTAAAGATATGGGACTTGCTTCATTTGATACCCTTTTTCCTTTTCTTTATAAACCACCTGCCTTTTTATACGTTACCTACAGCTGAAAAGATGGTGATTATTAAAGGAGCAATTCTTGACTGGTCTAATGCTTATAAAGTAAAGACAGGACTAATGCCCGAATACATTAATTATTTATTAAGACCTTTACAAGCTTCTATCTACTTAATTTTTCAATGGAAATTATTATTAAGCTTTAAGCGCAATCAACCTACTGGTCCGGTACAAATCCAAATTAAAAATGTAATTGATTGGCTTAAAGTATTTACATGGACTACTACAATCATTTTAGTAGGATTTTTCTTGCTTACTTTTTTGGTTATTTTATTTCCTATTTATGTAAATAATCAAGTTGTAATTTTCATTCTAAGTTTATTTGTGGCAGGAGGTTTTTTTGTTATGTCAGCCTATTTATTAACGCATCCAGCTGTTTTATCTGGACTACCATTTATTAAATACACAGTTGTAGAATCAAATGTAATAATTGATAAGAGCTATGTTATGCCTTATGTGAATTATGATTATTCAAAAGAAATTGAACAAATTGAAGCATATTTTGAAACGGAAAAGCCCTTTCTTCAGACAAGCTTAAATATCAATCAGGTATCTGTTTTACTAAACATACCTTCTAGAGAATTATCCTTTATTATCAATAACCACTTTGGACAACGATTTACTGATTTTTTAAATAAGTATCGAATTGAATATATTACGAAGAAGATGACCAAGGAATATATTGCTAATTATACCATAGAATTCATTGCTACCGAAGCAGGATTTGCCTCAAAAAGTTCATTTAATTTGGCATTTAAGAAATTTAACCAATGTACGCCTTCCGAGTTTATTGCCAAATTGCATTAAATTCATCTTTAATAAATTAGGTTAAATCCTATTTTTCTAACGTAAGAACGTATGAATTTCTGAATTTCACACAGCTTTTTAGCCAAAAAAATTATATTGACTAGGCTTGTGTTCTATTTTTAATTCATGTTTTGTTCACCTAAGATAGTATTTGTCTTATTCTTTTTTTCAATACTCGATGGGTTTTCACGCTTACCGGCCCAATCTATTACTCCATTTACATTTAACAATGGGGGTGGTTCGACGATAAGTATGGAGTGGAGTATGGGAGAATCCGTTTCCATCACCAATTTTACAGGCATTGGATTAATTTTAAACACGGGTGTTTTACAACCACTAACCTCTATAGTTACCTCTATAATTGACAACAATACCGCTGTTTTCTCAAATGAGCTTTCCATTGGCCCAATTCCAACCATAAATTTCGTATATGTAAAGGCTCATTTTAAACAAATTGGTATTTTGTCCTTGCAGGTTTTAGATGCTAAATCGAATCTTTTACAAACCCATGAATCGGGAGGAATGATAAGCAATTTTGATATTGTATTGGCACTTGATGCTTATCCAGCTGGTATCTATTATATAAGAGTATATTTTAAGCCCATATACGGTATTGTAAAATCAGGGATTTATAAAATAATTAAAATATAATGCAAAAATATTTTATAAAATTATTTATCATAGGGCTGCTGTTTTTTCAAGGACAAACATTGCAAGCACAAGTAGGATTAAATTTTCAGGGAGTTGCACGTACAAGTAATAATGTAATATTGGCTTCACAACCAATTAGTTTGCGCTTAAGTATTTTGCAAGGAACAGAAAGTGGTAATGTTGAATATAGCGAAGTTAGAAAAGTTACCACAAATGCACAAGGTTTATTTGTTGTGGTAATTGGAGATGCAGATGCAACAAATATTTTGGGGGCCTTTAATACGATTAATTGGAAAAATACTCCTAAATTCTTAAAGATTGAAATGGATCCAGCTGCTGGCAATAATTTCACAACTATGGGTACTACACAGTTTCAGTATGTTGCTTATGCCCAGTTTGCTAATAGTGTAGATGCGGGAAATATAAATGGCATTATTCCAATAGATAAAGGTGGTACAGGAGTTGCAAGTATTGCGGCCTTAAAAACAGCGTTGGCTTTGGACAAAGTTAATAACACAACAGATGCTGAAAAGCCAATTAGTACCAAAACACAAGCAGCATTAGATTTAATTTTAGAAGCTGCAACAGATACAACTCGTTTTTCAAACAGAATAAATACAAAAGCTAATATAACTGATGTAAGTATGGCACTTTCCTTAAAATCTAATATTTTAGACGTAACTACTAGTTTGTTATTAAAAGAAAATGCAAATAATAAATCAAATGATTTCAATTTGGATGCTGCATCAGATATTAAGTTTCCTACAGTAAAGTCAGTAAAAAGATATATAGATAATACCAATGTTGCTTTGTCGAATTCTTTTGTGAGTTTAACTACAGATCAGCCCATTTCAGGGATGAAAACATTTTATAATGATTTAAAAATAAGTAATGTTGGTGGCATAGCTTCAGGAACACCTGCAACAATTAATTTCGCCAATGGAAGTAAAATTGGGGATA
>JACCDH010759750.1_pt1 | contig 10892 bp, 6 predicted proteins | sample 7442481 | NCBI WGS metagenome assembly JACCDH01 (sample SAMN15323433, study PRJNA562643) | freshwater metagenome | isolation source: river surface water | place: USA:Blue River Watershed | collected 2017-08-15 | reverse complement strand
TGTTTATTGGAATGAGTTTGTACCAACATTGGATGTTTGGGAATTCCCTACATGTTTGGTTTTTGGTGGGACTTTTTTTGATTGCTGGAATTAGCTTCTGGGATGATGTGAAGACATTGTCGCCAATGATTCGTGTTTTGGTGCATGTAACGGCAGTTGGCTTGATGTTTTGGCAAACGGGCATTTTGCATTTTCATTTTTTCACCATCTTGATTGCCTTCATTTTGGTTATTGGTAGCATCAATGCCTATAATTTCATGGATGGCATTAATGGCATCACAGGGATGTACTCTATGGTTGTAGTGGGTACTTTGTACTATCTGATGCCCAATTTGGGATTAGAGTTTGTATTGATGGCCTTGGTGATTTTTGGATTTTACAATTTCCGAAAGCGGGCTATTTGTTTTAGTGGGGACGTAGGTTCAGTGAGCTTGGCCTTCATTGTGGCCTTTGGCATTTGCAAATTGATGGTTGACACTGGTAACCTTAAGTGGATATTGTTGTTAGGGGTTTATGGAATTGATGCGGTGGTAACGATTATTTATCGTTTGAGTCGCAGAGAAAATATATTCAAACCGCATAGAACCCATTTGTATCAATACTTGGCCAATGAACGCAACATGGGTCATTTGAGTGTTTCTCTGATTTATGCAATCACACAATTGGGGCTCAACGTAATTGTGGTGAGCAATGGCTTCACAATGGGCCTTGTAGCCTTTGCTTTCATTGCCTTGATATATATGGTGTTTAGGTTAAGGTTGAAGTTGGATTAAATCTTCATTTTGAAGTTACTTTCAACGCGGTTTTTTACCAATTCTGAGTTTTCTTTGTTGACAAAGAGGGATCCCCAGATTTCTACGGAACTTAGTTTTGCAATGAGTTTGGGAGAACATTCTTTGTACATGAGCTCCAAGGAAGTGTTGCTCATGCCGCAGGCGTTTTGCCAGAAGCCGTTTCTGAAAAAGTTGATGTCAACTTTGAGTTCGGCTTTCGCATGTCCGTGAACGCCAAATCCAAACTTCTTTTTTAAGGCCAATTCTTTTGGCAATATGGTAGAAGCATAGTTTCTGGCTACGGCTTTGTCCATCATGAAAGGATGCTTCCAGTTGTACAAGTTATTGGTTTTACCTATTTTGAATTTGCCGGGTAAGTTTAAGCCAAACTTTAGGACTTCTTCATCAAGGAAGGGGAATCTGGATTCAATAGAATTCATCATGCCCATTCGATCGTTTCGCCAAAGCAAAGAATGCAGGTGCCTGTGAATCATGTTCACGGTGACATTTTGGCACCTGAGGTCTTCTTTTTGTGCATTGAGGAAGGCAAAAGCATTCATGGCCTCTTGATCGGCGGTTTTTTCTTTGTACCCGTTCAAATGTTGTTGAATGACTTCCTTTTGCATGTCAACCGCATTGATTCTGAGGTAGCTCGAAAGTCCGGGTATTTTTTTGTAGATGCCGTTGATGAGTTTGTATGGACTTTGTATGAGGTTATCTAATCTGCGTGTGAGCAGCTGAGGGTAACCTAAGAATATCTCATCGGCACCTTCACCTGTGAGAACGGCTTTTACGTTCTTTTCTCTCGCCAACTTTGCCACCCCCGAAACGGCCACTGAGTTGGTGAATAAAGTAATGGGAGTATCGTAGTGGTAGGTGGTATCGACAATATCTCGAATGAAATATTCCGGTAAATAATGGTATTCGTTGAGGGGTGTTTTTAAATGATGAGCGAGTTTTTGTGCAGACTGAAACTCGGAGTATTTACCAACAACATTGGCAGTAAACAATTGCAGATGGTCTGATTCGTTTGCTGTTGCCGCTACGAGTGAAGAGTCAAGTCCCCCAGAAACAAAAGCGCCCATTGGAGCATCAGAAACGGCCATTGAGTCAACGGATTGTTTGAAAAGGTGAGCAAATTCATCGCGAATTTCATTTTGGCTCTTTTTTTCACGGTTTCTGTAGGCTGTTTCATCGGCCCAATCTTGAAGCGCAAACCATTGATGGTCTGTTATTTCTAAGGTTTGGGTATTGATATTTAGGTAATGCCCTGGCTCAAGTTGTTTGATTTGTTTAAACGGAGAAATATGACGTTGTGTTTCATACACTCCATAATATGCTTGAGCTAGGTAGTGCATGTTCAAATCAAACATGCCTAAATCTGTACACAGTGCTTTAATTTCTGAAGCAAACAGGATTTGGTTATTGATGTTTGCGTAGAAGAGGGGTTTAATGCCAACGCGATCCCTTGCCAGAATGACGCAGTTTTCTTGGGTGTTGTACCAAGCAAATGCGAACATTCCGTTTATTTTGGTAAGCGTTTTCTCAACTCCCCAATGGTTGAGGGCTTGAAACAAGACTTCGGTATCTGATGAGGTGTGAAATGGTATATTGAGTTCGCTGAGTTCGGTGCGAATGGCTTTCCAATTGTAAATTTCACCGTTGTAAACGAGGCTGTATTGTTCGTTTTTGAAGGGTTGATTGGCGTTTGTGGAAAGGTCGAGCAAACTGAGTCTATTGTGCGCAAATCCAACATTGTTGTGGGTATAAAACCCTTGTGCATCGGGGCCACGGTGCTGCATGATATCACTAATCAATTTGAGTTGATTTTGGTCAACCAAATTGTTTGTATGTGTGATAATACCTGCTATGCCGCACATGTGGTTTAGAGATTACAGTTTATAGTTAAAGGTTTTGTTTTTTGTTGGGTGAAATGTTCAAAAAGTTTGTGAAGATACGCAAATGAATGAAGAGGTTTGAAACATTTCTGTGACAAATCTAATGGGTTTTGTTTGATTATTTTGTAGACAAATCTCTGTATACCTGAATTTTGGTATGCAATTTTGGTGAATGAGGGGGTTTTCTTAGTTTAGAGTTGAATGATTATTGTTTACAGTTCTGCAGGAATTTAACCGCAACCTTAAACATTAAACCCTCAACTGTAAATTCCGTTATCTTTGTACCATGAAAATTTTGGTTACCGGTGGGGCGGGGTTTATTGGTTCGAACCTGGTGGAGTCTTTGTTGAAGCGCGATGACGTTCAGTTGGTGAGGGTTTTAGACAATTTGGCCACGGGTCATTTGAGCAATATACAGCCGTTTCTGGGTCATGCTAAATTTGAATTTATTGAAGGCGACATTCGCAATTATAGCGATTGCTTGAAAGCCTGTGACGGTATCGATGCGGTGAGTCACCAAGCGGCGCTTGGCTCTGTGCCGCGGAGTATTGCCGATCCAATTGCTTCGCACAATGTGAATGTGAACGGATTTTTGAACATGTTAGAGGCGGTTCGCGCTGGCGGCATCAAACGCTTTGTATATGCTTCGAGCTCTTCGGTGTACGGAGATTTGAATGAGTCGCCAAAGGTGGAAGTGCGTGTGGGCAGAGTTTTAAGTCCTTACGCAGCTACAAAAATGGCCAATGAATTGTATGCCGAAGCCTATGCAAAAAACTATGGTTTGAGCATAGCGGGCTTCCGTTATTTCAATGTTTTTGGTCCTCGACAGGATCCTAATGGTCCGTATGCGGCGGTGATCCCCTTGTTCATGAAGGCGGCGTTAACGAATGTCCCTCCAACCATCAACGGTGATGGTAGCATCACGAGGGACTTTACCCCGGTGGTGAATGTAGTGAACATCAACACATTGGGATTGATGGGCAATTTGGATGAGGGGAGGCATTATGTTTTCAACGTTGCGTGTGGTGCCACCACAGATTTGCTCAGTATTTGGAACATGATCAAAGAGATCACTGGCAGCAGTGTAGATCCGGTGTTTGGCCCGGTAAGAAAGGGTGATATTTTATTCAGTTTGGCGGACGTGTCGCATGCGAAAGAGGTGTTGGGGTATGAGCCGGATGGGGATTTGAAGCTGGCGCTTAAAAATCTATCGGAATACCGATAGATTTAGAGTTTAGGGTTTACAGTTTAAAGTTTAAGGTTAGAGTTAAATTTAAACTTTATATCACTTTTCCATTCCAAAGTTGTGGAAGAAATTCATGGACTGGTATAATTCGAATATTTCCAATTTGGCGTTCGAATGGTTCATTTGCGACTATTATTCCCTTGCAGTGAGGAAATTCTTCAAGGAAAATCTTCATGGATTGGAGTTGTTTTGATTGAACATTTGTTGTGGATTTAACTTCAATTGCCACTTCTGCGTCCCCCAGAATGAAATCAATTTCATTTTGGTTTGTTGTTCTCCAATAGCATAAGGTGAAATTTGAATTCGAGTATTTGCTGTATGCAAACATTTCCATGTAGATAAAATGTTCGAGTGCATTTCCGTAATTTTCTGTCCCCATTTCAATTTTGCCTCGTCTTAAGAGGTGATTGACAATTCCAATATCAAACAAGTAGAATTTGGGTGCAAGAATGACTTTTCTTTTTTGTCGTTTTTGAAATGACGGCAAAAAACGACCTATTAAGGTATCTTCAAGAATTTGAAAATACTCTTTCACTGTGACAGAACTGACGTTGCAGTCGGAAGCGATATTGGTATAATTGACAATTTCGCCGTTTGTAAATGCGGCGGCTTCAAGAAATTTGGAGAATGCTCCTATGTTACGAATTTTTGCTTCCATAGCAATTTCATCTCGGAGGTAATTTACGACGTAGGCTTCTATTCTTTTTTGGGGATTTTCGCTGAGGTAATGACGTGGAAGTAATCCGTTATTGAGTGCTTTTTGTAGGTTAAATTCTGGGATTTCGTTAGAAACTAGAGGATATAGTTCATACCGAAGTGCGCGCCCACCGAGCAAATTGATGCCAGATCGTAATATTTTTCTTGAACTGGAACCACTTAAGATAAATTGTATGTTTAGATTTTCAATTAGCCAGTGAACCTCATCGAGCAGCATAGGAATTTTTTGAATTTCATCTATAATGACCAATTTATTTTTACTGGCTTGAACAATTTCCCGAAGTAAACTTGGTTGTTTTTGGAATCGATAGTACAAATCTGTTTTCAGCAAGTCAATATATAAGGAATTATGGAATAATGTTTTAAGCAATGTGCTTTTACCGGTTTGTCGCGCGCCCCAGAAGAACAGGCTTTCTCCATCATTGCCTAAAAAGGATTGTTTGCGGTTAAACATAGTTGTCACGAAATTAGTAAAAATATCTGAATAATTTAAAGTACCACTTTAAAAAAATATGGATAATTTAAAGTACTACTTTAGATTTATGGTTTACAGTTTACAGTTTAAGGTTACAGTTTAAGGTTGGGGTTAAATTGAGGCAGAGCTTTAAACATTAAACTTTCAACTATAAACTTTCATTTCTGGCTCAAATATCCCTCAAAAACAATCAAAAAACGGAAATATGAGCTATATTTTGTATTTTTGTGAGCCACAAAATAATGGGTACAGAAATGCAACAACGGAAATATGCAATACGAGAAAAGGTTTTGCAATTTATTGATGCTCATGGTGGAGTGTCGTCGAAGGATATTTTTGATGCGGCGAAGTTGGGTGTAAGTTATGCCACGACCAAAAGGATATTGCAGGTTCTCTCGGAGGAAAATTTGGTTTATACATCTGGGAATGGCAAAGGTACGAAGTACCATGTAGATTCAAATTTCCAGTTGGTGGTGGCCGTTGATGTGGATGATTATTTTAAGTTAGAGGCCGATGAGCGTTCGATTTTAAGGACGTTTAATTTTTCATTGTTCGATAAAATAGAGGAGTCGGAATTCATTTTCACTGAAGCAGAGAGGCAGAAATTAGAAAGGCTTCAATTGGAGCATCAACAAAGGGTTGCTTCTTTGTCGGAATACGACTATCGGAAGGAAATGGAACGTTTGGCAATTGATTTGAGTTGGAAATCATCGCAAATTGAAGGAAATACTTATTCCTTGTTGGAAACAGAGCGGTTGCTAAAAGAGAAAACAACGGCAGACGGTAAATCGAAAGATGAAGCGGTCATGTTGTTGAATCACAAGGAAGCCATTGATTTCATCACAGATCATCCAGATTATGTAACGCCGCTGAGTGTTCAAGCGATTGAAGACATACACAGTATTTTGATCAAGGAATTGAATGTTCCGAAGAATATCCGAAATCACCGAGTTGGAATTACGGGAACAACGTATGTTCCGCTCGATAATGATTTTCAGATAAGAGAGGCCCTGGAGCGAATGTGTTTGGTGATTCATGGTAAACGAAATGTTTTCGAAAAGGCATTGTTGTTATTGGTTAATTTGTCGTACATACAACCATTTTCAGATGGCAACAAGCGGACAGCAAGAATTTTGAGCAACGCCATTTTAATTGAAGCTGGAATTTGTCCTTTGTCTTTCAGAACGGTCGATTCCATTGCGTACAAAAAAGCTATGTTAATTTATTATGAGCGCAACAATTTGAGCGCATTCAAGCAGATTTTCATGGATCAATTTGAGTTTGCGGTAAGGAGTTATTTTTGATTCTTTTTTTCCGTATTTTTGCTTTTTTATGAAACACAGAATTCTCAGTTTATTGTTGGCAGCATCGAGTATCCTTTCGTTGCGTGCTGATGAAGGTATGTGGCCGTTGAATTTGCTTAGCAAGATTCAAGACAAGATGCAGGCCCGTGGAATGAAATTATCTGCTGAAGATATTTATTCAATCAATAAATCTTCGGCAAAAGATGCGGTGGTGCGTCTGATGTCGAAACAAGGCAGAATGTTCTGTTCAGGTGAAATCATTTCATCGAAGGGACTTTTCCTTACGAATCACCACTGTGGTTACGATGCAATTCAAGAGATTGCCACTCCACAAGACAACATTTTGGCGAATGGTTTTTGGGCAAAATCGATGCAAGAAGAGCGTCGCGCAGGGTTCAACATTGGTTTGTTGCGTAAAATTGAGGATGTAACAACTCAGGTTTTCAACGGTGTGGCAATCAATGCGCCTGAAGCTGATCGTTCTGCAAAAATTGCAGCTCAGTTGAACGTGGTTAAAGGGAATTTGTTGAAGGCATTGGGTGAAGATGCAGCGAATTATGTGATTGAAATTACTTCATTTTACAATGGAAACCAGTATTTGGCAATGTATTATGAGGTTTTCCGTGATATTCGTTTGGTAGGAACACCACCGGAGAACGTAGGTAAATTTGGCGGTGAAACCGACAACTGGAGATGGCCACGTCACACTTGCGACTTTTCGATGTTCCGCATTTATGCCAATAGCACCAACAAACCTGCAGATTTTAATGCTGCAAATGCACCATACAAACCGAATCACCATTTTCCAATTTCTTTGAAAGGGGTAAAAGAGGGTGATTTCGCTATGACAATGGGTTATCCTGGTAGAACCACCCGTTATACTTACTCTGAAGGTATCCGTTACCTGGCGGGTAAAGAGCGTCCGATGCGTGTGCAACTTCGCCGCGATATCATGGATGTTTACGAACAGTATATGAAAGCCGATAAAGATGTGCGTTTGATGTATTCTTCAAAATTGGCTGGACTTGGAAACTATTGGAACAAATTCAACGGTGAAGCGAAGGAATTGTCGAAGCCAGAATTCTACCAAAAACGTAAAAGTGCTGAAATTGCTTTCGAGCAATGGGTTCGTGCGAACAACAAGCAAGATGTTTATGGAGATGTAACCAGTTTGTACGATGAAGCATACGCTGGATTGAACAAAGTGGGATTGTATTCTGTGTATTTGCAAGATGGTATTTCTAACAGCGTACCAATGAGTGTTGCAATGTCGATGAAAGGACTTTCAATGGCTTTGAAGGACGCTGATGCGAGCAAAGGAAAAACCGTTGCAAATGCAATGCTTGCTGGTGTTACCGAAATGTACCACGAGTACAATGTGGCTATTGAAAAGCAGGTTTTGGCTGTTGTGTTCAAACACATCATTGAAGATTTGGATCCTACCTATCTTCCGGCTGCCCTTACGAAGCTTTCGCTCAAGCATAAGCGTAATTTTACGGAAATGGCAAACGAAGTGTACGCCAATTCAATGTTCACCGACACTGTGAAATTGAAAAAATTCTTGTCCAATCCTAAGTTAAAGTCCCTCGAAAAAGACCCACTTTATGCCATTACTGCGGGATATCTTGATATCATCACGGTTACATTGAAACCAGTTTTGGGGGATATTAACGACAAATTGAATCGTGCGAATCGTCTTTATATGGCCGCACAATTTGAGATGGAAAATGATAAAGTTTTTGCTCCAGATGCGAATGGTACCATGCGCTTGAGCTATGGTATTATTGAAAGCTATAAAGCGCGTGATGCTGTGAATTACAATTATTTCACCACTGCGAAGGGTATTGCTGAAAAATTCATCCCTGGTGATTTCGAATTCGACGCACCAGAAGCGTTGATCAATTTGATTCGCAAGAAAGATTTCGGTCGTTATGCAGATGCTGACGGTGAATTGCATACATGCTTTTTGAGCAACAACGACATTACTGGAGGTAATTCAGGATCTCCTGTGATCAATGGAAATGGAGAGTTGATAGGAACGGCATTTGATGGCAACTGGGAAGCGATTGCTTCAGATTTCGGTTTCATGCCATCGGTACAACGCACAATCAGCGTTGACATCCGATACACTTTATTCATAGTAGATAAGCTGGGCGGGGCCTCGAACATTATCAACGAATTAGACCTTCGTTAAGAAAAAAAGGATCGTGAAAACGATCCTTTTTTTTGTTTAAAGTTGAGGGTTTAACGTTTAAGGTTGGGTTGAATCTCGGTTGAACTATAAACCGTAAACATTCAACTCTAAATTTACCGTTGAGGGTTTAACGTTTAAAGTTGGGTTGAATTTCGGTTGAACTATAAACCGTAAACCGTAAACATTCAACTCTAATTCACCTTAGTCTAACTCAGAATAGATAGAGTTTTGGCTTTTGTATTCTGGGATGAGTCCTTTTAGGAGAACCACCAAATCTTTGTCGGTGGCGCCATTGAGAGCAGCGGAGCCTAATTTGCCGAATACCGGTAAAATCTCAGTATCGTTGTAGGTTCTTACTTTGGCGATTAGGATTTTAGGATGGTGGGTGGGCAATGTATTTTCGGCATTGCTCAAAAGCTCTTCGTATAGTTTCTCGCCTGGTCGAAGTCCGGTTTCTACGATTTTGATATCGCGGTCAAGTGTAAGTCCGCTCAATTTGATCATTTTTACGGCTAAGTCGTAAATTTTCACTGGCTCACCCATATCAAAGACAAAGATTTCGCCTCCATTTCCCATTGTAGCTGCTTGGAAAACAAGTTGGCAAGCTTCGGGGATGGTCATGAAATATCGCATGATGTCTTTGTGAGTAACGGTGACGTTTTCGCGGTTTTCAATTTGTTTTCTGAACAGCGGAATGACGCTACCGTTGGATCCAAGCACATTTCCAAAGCGTGTGGTGATGAATTCGGTGCTTGATTTACCGGACATGTTTTGAACGAGTATTTCGGCGGCTCTTTTCGTTGCCCCCATCACATTTGTCGGATTAACGGCTTTGTCTGTCGAGATCATGACAAACTTAGAAACGCCAGTTTTCACAGACATTTCGGCCACGAGTCGTGTTCCTTCAACATTCACACGTACGGCTTCTTTGGCGTTGATTTCCATCATTGGCACGTGTTTATAGGCTGCGGCGTGAAACACCAACTCAGGTTTGTACATGTCAAACACTTCACCAACTCGGTTTTCTCTGGTAACATCGCCGATTACGCCCACTACGTTGCTCATGTTTTTCGGATGTTTTTGCAACTCCAACAAGAAATCATTCATTGGTGTTTCTGCATTGTCGAACACAATTAATTTCGAGGGACAATAGTGTAAAATTTGTCTACAGAGTTCACTGCCAATGCTACCGGCAGCTCCTGTTACTAAGACCCGACGTCCCTCAATAAAATGGCGCAATTGAGGATTCTCGAGGTTAATGGCTGTGCGGTTAAGGAGATCTTCAATTTTCACACGTTTCAACTGATTGCGACTCAAAGAGCCACCGATCCAGTCTTTTACATTTGGAACCTTATGAAATGTTAGGTTGTAACCCAAGCAAGCATCACCCACTCTGTGGAAGGAAGTACCTGCTTCACTTTGAATGGACCAGATGACTTCGTGAACTTTATTTTTGCGTAAAAAGCCGAGGGAAAATGCTTCATCAAAGGAATAAATTTTGATGCCATCGATACGTTTTCCTACCAATTTGGGATTGTCATCGATAAAACCGACCACTTCAAGGCCTGAATTTCTGTCTTGCTTCACGGCGTTTCTCACGGTAACGCCGGTGGCTCCTGCACCGTAAATGAGCAATCCGACATGACGTTTTGTGGTAGAATGCAGGAAATACCTACTGTACATCAGTTTCACAAACAAACGCAGACCGAGCACACCCATGATGAATGAAAAACCTTGTAAAATGAGAAAGGCGATGCTCAAGTTATTCACGTCGAAGATGCCGTAGTAAGCGGCGATTCTGGTTGAGGTATAAGACAAAGATTGTGCTAAGATAGATGCGAGGATGAGTCGAGTAAGGTCTCTCACACCTGTGTGTCGGAAGGCGCTTTGGTAACTGCTAAACAGAATGAACGAAAATCCGTAGCACAATTCTAGCAACAACCAAACCTGCAAACGCTGTGGCGAATAAATCTTGTAAAACGAAAAATTTGTAAGCAAAAGAAGGGCAAAGAGGAAGGAAGCTGCAACAATTGTTAAATCTAAAATGAGGATCAACCACACTGGCAAATAGCGTTTGCCGAGCAGTTTCATCACCCAATTTTCCAACAATGTATTCATTTTTATTTCAGAACGTACAAATTTCGTTCCAAAAGTTCAACAAATGACAAATTCCCACAAAAAAAACATGCTATTTACAAAGTTTAATCGGTTTGGGGTTGGGAAGGTTAAACAGATTAAACAGATTAAACAGATTAGTAGGGTTAGGAGGATTAGGGGGGTTAAAC
>JACCDH010263761.1_pt1 | contig 10894 bp, 13 predicted proteins | sample 7442481 | NCBI WGS metagenome assembly JACCDH01 (sample SAMN15323433, study PRJNA562643) | freshwater metagenome | isolation source: river surface water | place: USA:Blue River Watershed | collected 2017-08-15 | reverse complement strand
TCGATATAATAAAAAATGAAGTTATCGAGAGTGGTAAGATGAGTGGAGATAAAATATATGGATATATAATGAATGAAGATGAGGACGATGATATTGATACAGAGAAAGATTTTAAAAAATCTGAAAATAAAAAAATATAATTTTATAATATTTTTGAGTAAAAAATAAAAAAAATAAATAAATAATATCTTTAAGATAATTTTTTTAAATGATTCAATATGGAGTTTACATAATTCGATTAATATTAATTGGACTTTTTTGTTTGTTAGGTTTAGTTTATTCAAATTGGAGATATTTAACAAGTTTAGGATTATTTATGTTTGATATTCAAGGAGAAATAAAGAAAAAAAATATAGAAAAATATGAAAATTTTAAATCTAAACCTGAAGGATTAATTGTTTTTCATCATTCTACTTTTTATGATCATTTAGTTCTTTTTAATGAATTTGGTGAAGGTTTTCAATATTTTGCTTTAGAAAAACATTGTATTTATCCTTTTAATATTTTCCTTAAAAAAGTAGGTGGAATTATTTTTAGAAATGGTTCGAATACTGTTGAATTAATTAAAGAAATGGTTAAAAACAGAAAAGCTGGTCAAAAAATATTAGCTATTGCACCTAATGCTGGTTTTACAAATAATGAAGATCAAAATAAATTAGAAGATTATAAAATGGGTGCTTTCCTTCCTAAAACAAGAATTTTACCAATTCTTATTAAATACGACCCTTATATCAATTGGAAAAAAGGTCAATCATTGTTAAGTATATTATTAGAAACTTTTAATCATAAACGAAAATTATATTCTATTGAAGTACTTGATGAAGTTAATCCATTAGAAAATGAAACACCTGAACAATATCGTGATAGAGTTAAAAATATTATGGAGGAAGGTATGAAAAATATTGATGTCAAAAAAGATAATAAAAATTTTATTCGTGACCAATATTATGGATCAAACATTCTTTTAACTTCTTCTCATGTATTTTTAGTTGCTGGTTTAACAGCAATATATATGAAAAAATATAAATTAGCTTGGCCAATGATATGTATTTATATTGTATCCATATTATATCATTGGAAAGGTGACCATAATTTTAATATTTTAGATCAATTTATGAATAGAATATTAGGAGGATACCTAGTTTATTTATGTTTTACACAACAAATATATATACCAATATTATTAACAGGATTATCATTATTTATATATATAATTAATAATATTTTAAAAAATACAATGTTTAAAGAACAAAATGAAGATTATATTGAAGATTTAGATGTAAAACATATGATTTATGTACATTTTCCTAATTTTATTGGTATGATGTTGTTAAATTATTTTTATAATTATACAAAAAAATAATAATAATATAACAAAAAGTATAAGTTAATATTAAATATTATTTATCGAATTTTATAATAGAATGATATATTATAAAATAAAATGTTAAAAATAATTGATTCTGTGATTGAAAAAAAAACGATTTTTATAAGAATGATTTTAATATTGTTATTATCTGTTTTTGCAATTTTTTCTAAAATTAATTATTGGATTAAATTAAGTGATATCATAATAAATATTTGTGATTTTTATACAAATTCTATTTTTAAAGATGAAAATTTAAAAAAATATAATGAATTTAAAAATAAATCAGGAGGTATTATTGTTTTTACTCATTGTACTTTATTTGATCAACATATTATTTGTAATGAATTAAATGATGTCATGAAAATTGTTGTACGTGAAGACACATGTGTTTTTCCATACAATATTATGTCTAAAAGAATTGGTCATATTATGGTAAATAAAAATTCTAAAGCTTCTGATAAAATTAAAGAATATGTTAATGAAAGAAAACCAGGAGATAGAATGTTAATGATATCTCCTTCAGCTGGATATTCTAATAATGAAAATCAAAATAAATTGGAAGAATTTAAATCTGGTGCTTTTTTACCTTTAACACCTGTTTTACCAGTAGTTATTAAATATTCACCATATATTAATTGGAAAAATGGACAATCTTTTATGAATTATTTATATGAATTAATGAGACATGAAAAAAAATTATATACTTGTAAAGTACTTGATGAAGTGAAACCATTTGAAAATGAAACACCTGACGAATTTAAAGAAAGAGTTAAATTATATATGGAATCTGAAATGGAAAAAATAAATGTTGAAGAAGATAATAAAAACATTAAAAAAACATTCTATAATGGTTGTCCTTTATTATTTATATCTTCTCATCTATTTTTAATAGCAGCATTTTCCGGATTTTATTTTAAAAATTATAATGTGGCGTGTTCACTTGTAATAGTTTATTTAACATCTATATATTATCATTTTTCAGGTAGTACAAAAGCATATTTTATTGATATATCTTCTAATTTAATTTTAGGAACAATATTTGCTTTTTATTATGTATTTATACGAAAACAATATATATATGCAATATTTGGTTTTATAATTTTTATTATTTATCTTCTTACTAAAAAATATAGTGATAATCCAGAAAATTTAAATGAACTAATAAAAAAAGATAGTCAATTATATCATTCTATTATGGAAAATGAAGATTTTCATAATAGTTTAAAACATTTATTATTTATTCATGTACCATTATTTTTCGGATTTATGTTTTGTAATTATTCTTACCAATTTTTAGAAAAATAATTTATAATTTAATAAAAAAATATTTTTATAATTTAGTAATATGTTTTCAAATTTTCAAATGAAAAATACTTTTTTACAAAATTATGATATCAAAACTCGTATTTATTATAGTACAGCTCTTAATATTATTGATTTTTCTGATAAAATATCTTTTACTTTTAGTTTTAATAATAACAATAACAATAATAATAATAATAATAATAAAAACAATAATTTTAAAAAATATCAATTCAATGACGAATTATATATGCTTTTATTATCGAATTAATTTTTTTTTTAAACTTAAAGAAATATTAATAATAACTAATGAGATTTAAAAAATGAATGAAACATATACAGAATTTTTTAATAACAACCATATTTTAGAAGAAATAAATAGAAATTTATTTATAAATAATCATCAAATTTTGGTAATACCCGAAATTATGAATCCTAATAATATTTATATAATACCATATAAAATACTTGAAAATAATATTTTATATATTTTTCAAAAAATATATTTTTATTTTTATATTATCATAAATTTAATTAATTTTATATTTAATTAATATAATTATGATGGAGGTGGAATACGATTATCCCAATAAATTGATTTATATTTATTAATTGTAATACGAGTGACACCAAAAATTAAAGCTCTTCTTTCATAATATTTATAAGCTTGCCAAAGATTAGGTTTTGTTAAACTTTTTCTTAAAAATTTATCATGTAAAACGTGAGACATCTTTTATACTCTTTAGCAATATTTAATTTATTTTTTCGTGAAAAATAAATTTATAAAAAAAATAATTTTTATATTTTTTTAATTTTAAACTATAAATTTATAATTTTTAAATTAAACGCATTATTTTATTTTTTTTAATTATATTAAATTTAAATTTAAATTTGATCATAAAGGAATTTAGTACCTTCAATTAATTTACGATTTGCCGAAGTTGATTGTACAAAAATATTGTATTCTGCAAAATCAGATGGTTTAACTCTTTTCTTTTCATCATAATCAATTAAATTAAGAAGTTTTCTAGCATAAAGACCTTCAAAGAAATTACCTGTTGCTTTTTCTTGCAAAATAATTTCTTTGCCTTTTTGAATTAATTCAGGTTTGTTAAATTCATAAAAACCTTTACCAACTGAGAAAACTAAACCATTGTCACTTGCAAATTGTTTAATATCAATATCTGAAGCAACATCAAGAACTTGGAATCGCGAAGGAGCACAAGGTTTCTTTTGGAAATCAGCTTCAGTTAATTTAGTATAATCAATATCCTTCTTGCGACTTCCGCGTTTAGCAGTGGCTGTAGAAGTAGTAGAAGTTGTTGATTCAGTATCTTGAACATAATGATAAGTATTGCGGTTATGTTCATCAATTTGTTCAATAGTTTGACGACCGAGAAGAACATCAAACATTTGACGCATATTTGTATTCATTCCTTGGTTTTTAACTCTTAATTCATTCTCATAAGTCTCAAGACGTTCTTGACCCATCATTTTGAAGCAAATTGCCATCATCATTTCAATAATATGAGAGAATTGTTCAAGATATAAATTGTAACCATTTGTTTCAACTGCAATTCTACGGAAAAAATCTTTAATATTTTTGCGATTTCCCCAATTGTTACACAGTACCGAATAAATATTAATACCTTTTGCCTTAACTTTTTGGAGTTCTTCTTCCCAATCACGATTATCAAGTGCAATTTGTTTACTGTGTGGGGGAGCATCCCCCACCATAATTAAAGCTCTCATACTGTCAGAATACCAATTTAGTTCTTGTACTTTGTAAAGTGCATATTCATAGCATTCTTCGATACCTTCCCCGCGACTTGACCAGCCAGGAGGACCTTCAATACCTTCAACTTTATTTAAATTTTCAATAAAATAAATTAATTGATCTTGTTCAACAGTAAAATCAATGGCCTTCCACATATAATCATCATTATAATCTTGGAAGGCAAATAATGAAATTCTTACACCAGGGATTTTTTCAAATAAATCTTTTACAATACTTTTAATGTTATTTTTAACTCGACTAATGCAAGGACTCATTGAGCCTGTGGTATCAAATCCGATAGCAATGTCATACTTGTTAGAACTCATTTTCTTTTTCGTAAAAATTTCTTCTTGCTAATAAATTATTTATTCTAAAATATATTATTCAAATTTCTTTAAATTCATTTTTATTTACCTAAAAATAATTTATAAAATTCACTTCACCATCAATATGATGATTCTTCCTCACCCTCCTCATCTCGCATTTTTTAGAGTTCTGCTCTTTCAGCTGACACTCTTTCATACTCTATCTCTCTAGCCTTTTGCCTTTTTACCATAATACTGACATAGTATAAAATCGCTACACATAAGAGCCTAACAAAAAGTAGAATGTAGTTCATTTTTATCACTCTGATAATATATGATTGTTATTTATTTAAAAAAATTTTTATATTTTTTACTATCAAATTTTTTTATATAATAAAAAATGAATGATTATAATACTTAAAAAAAATATAGTATTTATATATAATAAATAAAAAATGGGAAATTCTATTTATCCTCAGCGTATGGTTATTGATCGAATGATTGTTGCCGAACCATATCATATTAGTGTTGGTGTATCTGGTCAAGTTGGTAAAGAAGAAAATCCGTATAAAGAACAAGTTATTCGTATCGATGATGGTCCTTTACGTTCATTAGTATCTTTTACTGAAAATGAACAATCTTTAGAATACGAATTTGAAGACAATATCAATTTAAAATTGATGAAAAAAGATAAAGATATTGTTTATCATCTCAAAACACATAATATTAATCATACAAGTAAATTAAATGATCTAAATCGTGAATTTTTCAGTAAAACAATAAGTCTTAATTCAAAAGAACTTGATAAGATCGTAAACTTTATTAAACCTATTAAAGAATAAAATTTGATATTTTTTAGATAAGTTTTTAATTATTTATATTATAATTAAAAAAAATAAGAAAAATGGGAAATTCGAGTTCAATTATTGTTCAAAACGAAACTTCTGAAGTCGCAAATACTGCTACATCTATGACGATTGCTACACCTTATAACGGTGAAAGTTTACCAGTAGCTGAAGTATCAGTCGTTCAAGAAGCAGTTGTTGTACCTAAAGATCTTGGTACTTTCGCATATTTACTAGCTCAGCAAGACAGATTTCATAATATGAATAAATTAATGACAAATAAAATTAAAAATAAAATTAAACAACCTTTGATTGAATTATTAAATAAAGAATACAATATTTTAACTAATAAAGAATTTAATGAAGAACAAATCAAATTATTAGAAGATAAAATTTTAAATTATTATACTAAATATAACCTAATCAAATTTAATGATCAAGATTATTATTATTTAGCAAAAGATTTGGTGTCGTGTTATTTCACTTATATTGTATCTAATGAAAGAATACCTTATGCAGTAGAAGGTGAATGGTATCCTTTTGAAGAATCAAGAAAGAATCCACAGTTTTGTAAATTTCAGGATTATTATATGAATAAAGAGGAAAGAATTAACATTGAAGAAAAAATAACCATAATCTTACAACCTTATGCAGATTCATATAGAGAAGTAATTGAAATTTTTGATAGAAATGAAAAACTAATGAATGAGACTTTTGAAAAGTTGGATCATGAACGATTAGAAACATTTGTTAAAAAAATTTAATAATTATTAAGTTTAAAAAATTATAATTTTATAATAATTTATAATAAAAATATGATAGAAATACTATTAGTAAATATAGGTAATTTTCAAGAATATATATTAGATAATATTCATCAATTAAAATTATTTAACAACCATAATATTACTATTATAACTGAAAAAGATTTTTTTCATAAATATCCTCAAAATTTAAATCTTAAACTAATTGATAAAGATGAATTTGATCAAACTAAAATACAAAATTTTTATAATAATACATCTTTAAATAAAGATTTTCGAAATGGTTTTTGGATAAATTGTTTTACAAGATTTTTTTATATTTATCTTTATATGAATAAATATAATAAAGAAAATATTATACATCTTGAAAATGATGTATTGATTTATACCAATTTAAATAAAATATTTACTCATATCAATTTGAATGAAAATATATTTTTAACAATGGATAATATTAATAGATGTATACCTGGATTATTATTTATTAAAAAATATAATATTTTAGAAAAAATACTTCAAAATATTAATAATAACGAAAATGATATGATGTGGTTGGCACGTTCATTTATTGAAAATAAACAATATATAGATAATTTACCAATTATTCATAAAGAATTTAAAATTCTTGATTATTCAAATAAAGATAATGTTTTAATTAATTTTAATAAAAATTATAATAACTTTAATGCTATATTTGATGCTGCTGCTATTGGTCAGTATTTAGGAGGTGTTGATCCTAAAAATACTAATAAAAATGATACATCTGGATTTATCAATGAATCTTGTTTAATTAATTATTCAAATTTTAGTTTTAAATGGATTAAAATGAATGGATTATGGAAACCTTATTTAATTGATAATAATAATTTTATAGAAATATTTAATTTACATGTTCATTGTAAAAATTTATCATCATTTATATCATCCAATGAAAATATTATCGAAAATAATTATATTCAAAAAAATATTATAAACGAAAATCATTTAAATATTTTTACTAAAATATATGAAAATTCAATTTGGGGTACAAATAGGAACGAACAATACAATGGTTCTAGTGGTGGAGGTTCAACAATAGAATATAATAAAGATTATTATATACCATTTCTAAAAAAATTTATTGTAGATAATAAAATAAAAAGTATTATTGATTTAGGATCTGGTGATTTTAGATGTGGAGAATTAATTTATGATGATCTACAAGATATAAATTATACAGGTTATGATGCATATAATAAAGTTATTGAATATAATAAAAATAAATTTAAAGATAATCTAAAATATGAATTTATTAATTTAGATTTTTTTAATCAAAAACAACATATAAAAAATGGTGATTTATGTATCTTAAAAGATGTATTACAACATTGGAAATTAAATGAAATTTATTTATTTATGGATTATATAGTTGATAATAAAAAATTTAAATATATTTTATTATGTAATTGTTGTAATCAAAAATCAAATAATTTTGATAATACTGGACGTAGTTTACCGTTGAGTTGTGATTTTTTACCATTAAAAAAATATAATCCAAAAAAATTATTTAATTATCGTACTAAAGAAGTATCGTTAATTGTTTTGGATTAAATTATTTATCTTATTTTTAATATCAATCATTGTTGGATATTTAAATGACGGATATTTATATATTTTATCTAATTCTTCCAAATTTAAATCTTCAAAAGAATCTAATAATATTATATCTTCATATTCTTTTTTTAAATTCTCTGTAAAAATATTTTTTTCACATATTGGTATAACATCTAAATAAATACATTCCCAAAATCTATGTGTATCAATACCATTTCCTCTAGGACATATACAATATTTAAAAGAACTTAATAAATTTAAATAATTTAAATATTCCAATTTTGGTTGTATTTGTATTTTTTTTTCAAGTTTTTTTAATATATCTTTTCTTTGATTGTGTGTGTTTAATGAAAATTGTAAATATATAAAATTATCTTTTTGTCTGTTTTTGATTTCATTTTTTATCAAATTTAAATATTCTAAATTACCATGTTTCCACATTGAATTTGCAATACCAATTGGTAAATTTGTTACTTTTTTGTTAAATATTATTGAATTTTGAGAAAAAATATGAATAATTTTTGGATCTTCAATAATTGATAAATAAGATTCATTTAATTCAAAATCAGAATTATGAAGAACTAATATAAATGGATTTTCAAAATGATTAATAATTTTTAAAAAATATTGTAAAAGATGACCATATAGAAATATAATTCTTGGATTATTTATTTTTTGATTAATCTGATTAATTATTATTTTTTGTTTGGTTGAATGAAAAATTTTAGGATTATATTTAAAATCTCTTTCTGTACCTATAAATAAATCACATAACATTTGAATTCTTTCACCTGTAACATATTCATCAATATTCATATTTAAATATATTTATTATTTAATCATAAAAAATATAATTTATTTATACTTAAAATTATATTAATTATTATGTTATTCTAATTTTTTATCTAAATAATCTTTAACTAATTCATAAACATTTTCACCATCTTCCGCACTTATAACTAAATCAAATTCAGAATCATCTAACGATTGTAATTCAACTTCACTACGGTGATTTAGATTCTTTAAGTGTTGTTCATAACTATCTGGATAACATTTTTTTAATCTTTCTAATTGCAAATCATTCGAAATATGAATTCTTATTTTAATAAAATCATGATTTTTTAATTCATTAAATTCACTCAATAATCTACAATCTTCAATTATAACATCTTCATTTTCGCATTTTTTTAATGTATATTTTGTAAAAATATTTTCATCTATTTCTCTCATCTTCTGTCCAATATCTTGAAGTAGCTTTCTATCTTTTTCTTTCATATCAAATAAATCATATGCAATATTATAAATTTTATCTGCAAAAGATACTTTTTCTAAATGAATATCATACTTACTATCTAAATAATATTGAACATATTTTGATAAAGTGGATTTACCACTTGCCATCTTTCCAAAAATTGCTATTTTCATTTTTATGCTTTTTTATTATATTTTATAAATCCATATTTTTTTAAGTGTAGATTTTATCATTTTTTATTTCATTTAATTAAATGAACTTATTCTTTACTTTCAATATTTAATGTACAAAAAGGTACATTCGAAGTATCTCTAACAATTAGTTCTAAATGATTATCTCTATGAGATGTTAATAATAGATTGATACTCGGATGTTTTCTATCAAAACTCTTTTTATATTCTCGAGTATTTGAAGGATAAATAAATAAAACATCATTTGATATTTCTATTTTTTGTTCATTGGGTGTGATTTTTATCAACAAATCATACAAAGTATGAATTGATTTTTTTACAAAAAAATATATATAATTACCTACTGCAAAATTATTTACTGAAAATCCATGAATATCATTCTTTTCAAAATGATATCCTTTTTCTCCATTTGTTTGAAAATCAAATAATTGAGATGTTTTTAAACCTTCTTTATCCAGATATTCTAAATTCCCAAACATCCTAATACTCTTATATATTGATACCTTTCTTCTTCTAGGACTAATATTAGCAGTTAATTCTTTAGCTTTTCTCTTTCTTTCATTTGTTGGTTCTTGTTGGGATACTACTGATGACGACAAAGGAGGAGCAACAAAAGGTTCCGGTTCTTCATCACTTTTTAATTCCTCACTTTCATATTCACTTTCTTCATCATCGCTTTCGCGACCAATTGCATAATCTCTGTTTAAAAAGTATTTACTTGTTTTACGTTCACGAACACTTCTTCTCATTTCTGTGTTTTTTTAATTATAATAATGTATTTTTAGATTTTGACACATTTTTTTTCATTTTTTTAAGTACTTGTACCTGTACTTATACTTCGTTTATAACTTAAAAAAATATATAAATTCAATTATCTTAATAATTGAACTTAAAAAAACTATGTAAATTCAATTATCTTAATAATTGAACTTAAAAAAACAATATAAATTAAAATAGCTAAAAAATTATATATTAAATTAATAAACTAATAAAATGAGTTTAAATGAATATCAATTAAAAGATCCTTCAAAAGAACAATTAGATGCAATATTATCATTAAAAAATAATAATATTATTGTTGATTCTGTTGCTGGAAGTGGGAAAACAACATTATGTTTACATATAGCTAAATGTTATCAAGAAGATGAAATATTATTGTTAACATATAATGCGAAATTAAAAATGGAAACAAGACATAAAGTGGAATTATTAGGAATAAATAATATGGAAGTACATTCATATCATTCTTTTTGTGTAAAATATTATGATCATGAATGTATAACAGATGCAAAGATGATTCAATTATTAAAGAAAGATGATTTACAACCTAAAAAAAGAATAAATTATCAAAAAATTATATTAGATGAAGCACAGGATATGAGTCCTTTGTATTTTGAATTAGTGACACATATATTAAAAGATAATCATCAAAATATTAAATTATGTATTTTAGGAGATAAGAATCAATCGATATTTAAGTTTAACAATGCAGATGA
>JACCDH010451680.1_pt1 | contig 10897 bp, 12 predicted proteins | sample 7442481 | NCBI WGS metagenome assembly JACCDH01 (sample SAMN15323433, study PRJNA562643) | freshwater metagenome | isolation source: river surface water | place: USA:Blue River Watershed | collected 2017-08-15 | reverse complement strand
GAAGGCGCTGCCAACTGATTTACAGTCAGTCCTCGTTGACCGCTTGAGTATTCCCCCAAAAACAAAAATAAAGAACAACTATGTTACACTTTATTGAGCCGGTAGAGGGATTCGAACCCCCGACCAGCTGATTACAAATCAGCTGCTCTGGCCAACTGAGCTACACCGGCAATTTTAAGCATAAAAAAGACCCTTGTTCTAAGGGTCTGCAAATGTAAGGAGTTTTTTTTGAATTAAACAAATAAAAAATGAATTTTTTTTTATTCAATTGCATTTTCTTTAGTTTTTTGCTTTCTAACTTGTCGTCTGAGCGCCTCAACAGCAGCATCTACAGCCTCCTCGAAAGTTTTACATTGTTTTTTCGCAAACAAGTCCTTCCCAGGAACAACTAGCTTAATTTCAGCAACCTTATTTTCCTTGTCTGAAGACTTATCCAGTTTTAAAACTACAGAACTATCGATAATTTTGTCATAAAAAGTTTCTAACTTACCAACCTTTTCTTCAATAAAATTCAACAATTTTTGATCAGCATCAAAATGCACGGAACTAATATTAACTTTCATAACCTTAAGTTTTACGCTCTTGGATGAGCTTGTTTATAAATTGATTTAATTTTCTCTAGAGAATTGTGCGTATAAATTTGAGTAGCCGAAAGATTAGCATGACCTAAAAGTTCCTTTATCGAATTTAAATCTGCACCATTATTTAATAAATGTGTTGCAAAAGTATGTCTTAAAACATGAGGACTAGTTTTATTTAAAGAAGAAACCTTCGATAAATAATTATGAACGATTCGATAAACTAATTTTGGATACATCTTTTCCCCCTTTGGCGTAACAAACAAATAATCACCTCCCAATACCTCTCGATACGACAGGTATAATTTTAATGTTTCATTTATTTCGAATGAAAACGGTAAAATTCTTTCTTTATTTCTTTTTCCTAATACTTTAACTGTATTTTTAACAAAATCAAGGCCCGATAATTTAATAGAAATCAACTCCGACAAACGCATACCCGTGTGGTAAATTAATAAAATAACCGCTTTATCCCTTACACCAATTTCATCCGAAGTAAAAAATGAAGAATCAAACAAAAAGTTCATAGTATTTTCTTCAACAAAAACAGGCAATTTTTTAGGTACTTTAGGCAAAGGAACTTTATCCACTGGAGAAGAACTTATCACATTGCGAATAATGAGATATTTATAAAACCCAGATAATGTAGAAATTTTCCTTCTAACAGATCTTGGTGAAATAGCGTTTTCCATCAATGCAACAACCCAAGAACGAATGAAATTATGATTAACATCGATTAAAGCAACTTGGAAATTTTGAGAAATAAAACTTTCAAATTCTAGCAAGTCGTTTTTATACGCCTGAACAGTATGTAGCGAAAATCTTTTTTCTAAACTTAAATACCTAACAAAATCATCGATATACATAAACAAAAAAAGGGTTAAAGTTATTACACTTTAACCCTAAGTTAAATATATTAATAGAATTAATCGTTACCTTCTAACGATTTTTTCAATTTTTCTACATAAACAGCTTTTTTATTAAGCTCACGATTAATCACAGTAGGTTTAATATGATATTGTCTTGCTCTTAACTCTCTTAAAGTTTTAGTTTTTTCAAACTTTCTTTTGTACTTTTTTAAAGCTCTTTCAATATTATCGCCTTCTTTTACTTGTATAACTAACATATCGTATTTTTAAAATGGATTGCAAATATAAAATGCATTTTTATTTAAACCAAATTTTTATCCTAAAATTTCACGAGAAATTACTAATTTTTGAATTTCGGTAGTACCCTCGCCAATTGTACATAATTTAGAATCTCTATAAAACTTTTCTACAGGGAAATCTTTTAAGTACCCATAACCACCTAAAATTTGCACCGCATCCGTAGAAACCTCAACAGCTATCTCTGAAGCATAATATTTTGCCATAGCGGATTCCTTAGTAAGTTTAAATCCATGCGTTTTTCTAAATACCGCATTATTAATTAATAATTCGGCCGCTTCAATTTTGGTTGCCATTTCGGCTAATTTAAACGAAATACCTTGGAAAGAAGAAATAGGCTTACCAAATTGCTCCCTTTCCTTACTATATTTTAAAGCAAATTCGAAAGCCCCCTTAGCAATTCCAAGCGACAAAGCGGCTATAGAAATTCTTCCACCATCTAAAATAGCCAAAGCTTGTTTAAAACCCTCCCCTACTTCACCTAATCTTTGTGCATCAGAAATCACACAATCTTCAAAAATCATTTCGGCAGTTTCGCTACAACGCATACCTAATTTATCTTCCTTTTTACCCCCTTTAAAACCTTTAAAACCTCTTTCGATAATAAAAGCTGTAGAGTTATTTTTTGATCGCGGCTCGCCAGTTCTAGCAATCACAACTGCTATATCGCCAGATAAACCATGTGTAATAAAATTTTTAGTACCATTTAGCACCCAATTATCACCATCCTTTTTAGCCGTAGTTTGCATATTTCCAGCATCACTACCTGTATTGGGTTCTGTTAAACCCCAAGCAGCAATATGTTCGCCTTTCGCTAATTTTGGAATATATTTATTTTTTTGTTCCTCATTACCAAATTGTAAAATATGATTTAAGCCCAAGGAATTATGCGCTGCAACCGATAAACCTACACCACCACAAACCTTTGCAATTTCCACAATTGAAGTAACATATTCGTAATAACTAAAACCAGCACCGCCATATTTTTGAGGAACTAAAACACCCATCACACCTAACTCTCCCAGTTTCCTAAAAACATCTACCGGAAAAATTTGTTTTTCGTCCCATTCGTTTAAATATGGTTTTATATGTTGTTGAGCAAAAGATCTCAACATTTCTGCAATCATTAATTGATTTTCATTTTGATCTAAGTTCATGGTTCACAATATTAAAAGATTAACAAATTTGGTTACGAATTAAAAAAACAAAAGTTATATTTAATCAAACACTACTAAAGAATCCACATAATCCGAATATTCTTTCAGTTTTTGTTCCCCATTTAAAAAACCTAAAGCAACCACAAAAGAAAATCCAGCAATATTACCACCCAACTTTTTAATTAAGTTAGCTGTTGCTAAAGCCGTACCGCCAGTTGCTAATAAATCGTCGTGAATTAAAACATTTTGTCCGGTACGAATCGCATCAACATGAATTTCAATTTCGGATTTTTTATACTCCAACTCATACTTTTCCGAAATAGTATTAAAAGGCAATTTGCCTTTTTTACGGATAGGAACAAAAGGAACTTCTAAAGCAATTGCTAAAGCATTTCCATATAAAAAACCCCTGCTTTCCAAACCAACAATCACATCAATTTTTAAAGATTTACAATCCTGAATTAAACAATCCAACACCATTTTATTAAGTTGAGGATTTTGTAAAACAGTTGTAATATCTTTAAACTGAATCCCTTTTTTAGGGAAATCGGGCACATTCCTAATTTCTGCCTTTAAAATTTGAGCTAAACTTTCCTTATTCATATTTCCTTAATACGATCTATATAAAATTATTTAAGTAAAAATTCATTCCAAACCAAAGGCAAAGGCGCCTCAATTACAACAGCCTCCTTCGTAATTGGATGAATAAATTCGATTTTTTTTGCGTGTAAACAAATAGACTGATTAGAATTGGGATGCCTAGCACCATATTTTAAATCTCCTACAATGGCACATCTAATTTTACTTAACTGTGCTCTGATCTGGTGCGATCTTCCCGTAATTGGTTTAACTTCCAACAAAGGCGATTTATATGCACTTTCCATCATTTCATAACTTAATATTGATTTTTTAGCCCCATTACGCTCATGAGATAAAGCAACAGATTTATTTATTTTTGAATCCTTGATTAGATAATGTGTTAAAACTGCTTTTTTTTCCTCAGGCACATTAGTTACTAAAGCCCAATATGTTTTTTGTACAGTTTTAGACTGAAACATTTCGTTTAACCTAGCCAAAGCCTTACTAGTTTTAGCAAACAACACTACACCTGTAACAGGACGATCAATTCTATGCGTTACACCTACAAAAACATTCCCAGGCTTATTGTATTTATTTTTTAAAAAAAGCGCAACCTTTTCACCTAAGGTTTTATCACCTGTTTTATCGCCCTGAACAATATCACCCGATTGTTTATTTACTGCAATAATATGATTATCCTCAAATAAAACCTCAATCATTTTTTAATATTGCTCTTTATCGTTAGGGAAATCAGATGATTTAACATCTTTACAATAATTTTCAACAGCACCCTTCATTAAGGAATATAAATCCAAATATCTTCGTAAAAATCTTGGCGAAAAAGATTGATTCATACCAAACATATCATGAGAAACCAAAACCTGACCATCTACACCTCCACCAGCGCCTATGCCAATAACCGGCACACTAACAGAATCAGCAACTTTTTTAGCTAAAGAAGCCGGAACTTTTTCCAAAACAATAGCAAAAACACCCGCCTTTTCCAATGCTAAAGCATCTTCAATTAACTTCGCAGCCTCCCTTTCATCTTTAGCCCTAACGGTATAAGTACCAAATTTATAAATAGATTGTGGCGTTAAACCTAACTGTCCCATAACTGGAATTCCAGCAGTTAAAATTCGTAAAATAGATTCCAAAATTTCAATCCCACCCTCTAGTTTTACACCATGTGCACCAGACTCCTTCATGATTCGAATAGCCGAATTTAATGCCTCTTTAGAATTCCCTTGATACGAACCAAAAGGTAAATCCACTACCACCAAAGCTCTTTGTGCACCCCTAACAACACTAGAGGCATGATAAATCATTTGCTCCAAGGTTATGGGTAAAGTAGTTTCATGTCCCGCCATAACATTAGATGCAGAATCCCCCACCAACAAAACATCTACCCCACCTGCATCCAAAATTTTAGCCATCGTAAAATCATAAGCCGTTAACATGGCTATTTTATGATTAACTTTTTTCATTTCCTGCAACGTATTCGTAGTTACGCGAGAAATTTGTTTAAAATGAACCGACATGATTTTACAATTTTAAAGTTGATTTTTTAACCGGAATTTTTAATTCGTCAATAGCCGGAAAATATTTCTCCTGATTATTAACAACTTCTTTTTCAGTATTTTCCGAAACTTTTTTCACTTCTTTTTCTTTCGCTTTATTCGCTTTTGAATTTTGATTTTCTGTATTATCATTTTTTAAGTCGTTTACAACTAACTTATCCTCTTTTGGCACTTCATTCTTTTGATTATCAATTGTTTTTAATGATTTCAAAGCTTCCTCATTCGCCAATTTCTCTTTCTGTAATTGAGCTACCAAAATTTCCATTTCATTTAATTTTTTCTTTAACTCATCCCTTTCAGTAGATAAAGCATTTAACTTACTCACATTTAAATCCACATCCGATTTAACCTGATCAGAAATGGATGTTGTAGGATTATTTTCATAATCCGTAACGATAGTTTTTAAATCTTTATTTTCAATAACTAAAAGTTCAATCCTTTTTTCCATAGTAGTAATTATATCAATCATACTTTGATCTTTAGTATTAAACTTTTTTTCCACCAATTCCCTTCTTAAAGATTCATTATTTTTCTCCAAAGAATCAATACGTTCAATGAGTTTTTTAGTGGGTACAGTTGCCGGGCGACCAGGAATAGTTAAATCGTACACATTAAAATAATCCATTTTAGCTAAAGATAACGGACCGATAATTATACCATATCTACCTCCTTCAAATCTTTCGTCCGAAAAAGTAAAAATTAGCTTATCCTGCACATAAATTTCGTAATACAGGTTGTAACATTTAATTTCGATTTTTTGATATACTTCAGCAGGTTTTAACAATTTAGATTTCACCCACGAATCCGAAATCATATTCCCTTGTAAATCCCTTACCCTAAACTCTTTTTTGCGATTAAACTCAAACACCAATGCATTTTTACCACCATTATTCATCGCAAATAAAATCCCAACACTTTGCACATTATTATCCGATGGCCCTAACATTAATTTACATTTAATTCCAAAATCGGGTTTAGTTTTAGGCTGTTTAGCCATAATTGCTGTATAACTATTTATTTTATGCTCCATGTAATAGTACCCATCACCGTAAGTTGCCCAAAATTTAGCATCCGATTTACCGGTTCGAGGAAAATTATCACTAGGATCCACAAAATATTCGGAAAAAATCAATTTTAATTCTTCCCCAACAATTTTAGACTGTCCAAAAACAAATATTGAACAAAAAAATAAACCAATCAAGAATAAATTACGCACCATAATTATCTATTAAAACGAGAAGAAATATTTACATTCCCATTCCCATCGTTCACTACAAAAGTAAAATCAATCGAATTATCCGATTGTAAATTCCCCACTCCATTATCAAAATAATAAGTATCCACTTGTTGTCCGCTAAAACTTAAAGCATTAGCATTAACCGTACTTACATTAAATACCACAAAAAAATCCTCCCCAATATCATGAAAATTATACACTAAAATATTGTTTTTATTTTCCTCATCTTTTTGAATCTCCACATCAAAACTCACCAAATCACTACCAATCCGTTCCGTAACTGTCCATTCTCCCACAAATCGCTCTCTAAAATCAGCTAAATCATCGTCCTCTTTTTCACAAGAAACGAATGTTAAAACCAAAAAAAATACAAAACAAAAACGATACATAAATTTATTTTAAACGAATCAAACAATTATCATTTTTTAAAATCTCCATACGTTCCAAATTATCATATGCTAATTTAATCCTGTCGAATTCCTGATTATTTTTAACGCTAAAATCCTTACGTAACTTACCTTCCACAAATCGCCTTAACTCTACCTCATTTTCGATTTGTAAACCCGGAACTTCCTTCGGTTTACCATCCTCCCCCATTGCCACAAAAGTAAAATATGACGTATTGGTATGTTTTACAGATTTTTTTGTGAAATTTTCCGTAACCACCTTAATTCCAATAGTTAAAGAAGTTTTTCCTACATAATTTACGGATGCGTATAAAGAAACCAAATCCCCCACCTCCACAGGTGCCATAAACGAAACACCACTTACATTCACCGTAACACAATACATTCCAGTATGTTTAGAGGCACAAACATAAGCGACTTTATCCATTAAAGACAAAATAATACCACCATGCACCTTACCTCCAAAATTTGCATAAGAAGGAATCATTAATTCCGTTAAAACAACCTCCGAATCCGCAACCCTTTTAAATTCCATTATAAATTTAAAATTTCGGGTAAAGCTAAATTATATTCCTGAATAATTTCATCGATAAAACCATAACTTTCATTATCAATTCTCATTTCCCCTTTGGTAACATGGCCTAACATTAAAGCCGGAGCATTTTCTTTCGATAATAAATCCAAAAACAAATCTAAATCGTCCTCGTTTATCGTAATTACCGCCCTAGATTGCGATTCGCCAAATAAAAATGCATCTCTTCTAAACTCGATAGGTAATGTAATATCAAAACCCAATTGATTATGCAAACACATTTCGAAAAGCGACATAAACAAACCGCCATTAGCAATACTGTGACAACTTTTAACCACCCCAGAAGCAATTAAATCTCTTAAAGCCTGATGTGTTTTTAATTCGTTATCCAAATCCAAAAAAGGAGCAGGGGCATTTTGCACACCATGATAAGCCTGTAAATAATTGGAACAACTGATATCATTTTGTCCTTTACCTACCATAAAAATTAAATCTCCTTTAGATTTAAAAGGAACATCAATTTGAGTACGAACATTATCCAAAATACCCATTGCGGCTATAGTAACAGCGTTACCAGAAATTTCTTTACGCTGATCAAAAACCAAATCGTTGCTATTTACCGAAACCTTTAAAAAACTAGCAGCTTTTTGAATACCCTCTACCGCAGCGATAAAAGTTTTCTTCACCCCTTCATCTTGGATATTTCCAAAATTTAAATCGGCACTAATAGCCAAAGGACGTGCGCCAGAGCAAACTACCTTACGTAAAGCTTCTGCCACCGCAATCATCGCCCCTCTTTCTGGGTCCGACTCTAAAAATTTGATATTACCTGCCGTTGTTAAAGCAATTGCCTTTTCGGTTCCTGCAATAACAGTAATTCCAGCATCACTTATGGTATTGTTTCCAAAATTTGGATTTAACTTACTCATTACCCAAGATTTAGAAGTTAAATCGGGATGTAAAATTAAAATATCAATAACGTCCTTTAAATTCAAAGGCTCTTGTAAATTATTTAAATCTAATGCAGTCATTTTGTATAAATTATCTGTAAACTTTACTAAGTTAAATATTCTGTTTTTTAAAAAAAATTTTTAAGCATAAATATCACAAAACACTTAAAATTGCTTCACTTTTTTTATTACACTCCATCCACTCCTTTTCGCAAACCGAATCGGCTGTTATTCCACCTCCAGAATATGCCAAAACTTTATTTTTAAAAACTTCGGCACATCTTAAGTTAATAAAATAATAGATATCCTGATTAATTTTAACTCCTAAATACCCACAGTAATAGCGGCGTAAATGTTTTTCAACAGCTTTAATAACTTGGATACTTTTTTGTTTTGGAAAGCCCGAAATTGCTGGAGTGGGATGAAAATCTGTTAAAAAATTTTGTAACAATGTATTTGGGAAATTATCGATTTCGAAACTATTTGCTAAATGATAAATTGAACCCGATTGAACCGTAGTTAAATCGGATTGTTTGAAATCCAGTTGATATTTTTTCAAAACTTCGGTAATATAATCCGCCACAATTTTTTGTTCATCTAGTTCTTTATTTGTCCATTTATCCTCCCCTAAAAATTTTGTACCCGCCAAAGCAATGGTTTGTGCCGTTTGATTTTGTTTTTGAATGAGTAACTCCGGACTAGCACCCATCCATGTTCCAGAAGTTTCAGTAGAAAAAAAATACACAAAAGCAGTAGGGTTTTTATCTCTTAAAGCTTGCAAAACAGCCTTTATCTGATTAAAATCTACCTGTAAATTTGCCGCAGATAATTTAGATAAAATTACTTTGGAAACCACACCCAACTGAATTTGTTGTTGAATTTGTTGAAAGGCATTTTGATATTCTTCAAAATTAGTGGATTCCAAATCTGTTTGATTCACCTCCCAACTGTATTCCAATTGCTGTAAATTTATTGGCTGAACATTTCCCTTAAAAGAGATAGAAGGCGACTGATTTTCGAAGGCAACAAAATCGAAAAAACTATCCCCTTCCCCAATTATAAAGCGAAAAAATTCTTTAGATTTTGGTAAACTAAAAACAATACAATTATCCATTTTAGTTAATTTGAATGATGATTTTTTTTCTAAACAACTCTTTACTGTTATACACCCTTAACAAATATACTCCTTGGGACACCCTTGTTTCCAACTCGATATCCAAAGCATTATATAAAAAAACATCAATGGAATTTTGATAAATTATTTTGCCAGATGCCACCTCAACTATATCAACCTGGTAGCTATCTTGCGCATTGTTTTCGATTTCAATTCCCAATTGCTTACTATTTAAAATCGAACCATAAGAATTTGAGGGTAAAATAGTACGAACTGTAAAACTAGCACCTGTATAAATGGTATCCGGAACAACTATAAAATCATAGGATAAACCTTGTAAAAATTTCACTCCAGTGTTGGTAGGATCCAGCCAAGTATTCAACCTTTTAGTATTTCCCACACCAGATTTATCCCAGAAATAGGGAAATTTCCCAAATGCATCAAATCCATTTAAATTGGTGCATGATGCCGTACCGCCCGATAATGCACCAATCACTAAACCATCCGAATTAAATAACGGAGAACCTGAACTCCCCGGTTCGGTAACCCCATAACCATTGCTAGTTCGGGTCCAGTTTACTCGCCAAAAAGCATTAGATATACCATCATTTATAGTTACCGAGGATAGCTTAGTGGTATAAGTTGAAATCTTTTTTACATCTCCTTGTGGGTGATGAATAGCAACTCCACTGTTATTTTCTAACTCCATATTATTCCACCCATTAAAATAAGGATTAAAAAAACTAGGAACTGTATCTTGCAACAACAACAAAGCAAAATCGCTCCCATTTAAAGATGGCGAAGTGGCTATTAAACTAGACCCTACGAGGGTTTGATACAAAGCATTTATATTGGAATTGCATGAAATTTTTTCGTAATTAAAATCAAAAATTATATCCTCGAAATCCTTAGTATTTAATATATCGATACAATGATTTGCCGTTAAAAAATAAGGCTTTTTATTTTGCAAGGTATTATTTACAAGAGTTCCTGTACAGGTGTAAAGAGAATTATCCACCGGAATTAACATCCTAGCCACTCCATTTTTTTGATTTGTCCAATTTTCACCCTCCGAGCAACGAATATTAACCATACACGAACCCGAACTTTTGTTACTAACCCCAATACTTTTAAGAACTAGCGATGAATTTACAGAAGTATGATGTTTAAAATACTCGACAATTACAACATCCGTAGGAAATAAAGTTGTAGATTTTAAGGGAAATTTAGTGCTAAAAGCACCTAAAACCTGATTTAATTCGGGTAAAACAATATGTAAATAATCTTTTTTACCCCATTGAATACTGCTAAAAAACAAATTGATTTGTTGAGCGTTTTCAACTTTTATCCAAAAACGATACAGAGCTCCGTTGTTAAAACTTACAACTTGTTGCGCTTGTTTAAAAACATCCAAGTTTACATTTAAAATTTCGCCTAAATAATTGGGTGTAGAATTTTGAACAGTATCCGCATGATGAATTGTAAATACATTTTCGGTATTCCATCTATAAGAAAAATGCGCAACAGTAGAGTCTCCAATTTGAGCAAAACTCCAAAAGGATAATAAACTTAAGCACAAAAAAATACCTAATCGCAT
>JACCDH011637010.1_pt1 | contig 10901 bp, 8 predicted proteins | sample 7442481 | NCBI WGS metagenome assembly JACCDH01 (sample SAMN15323433, study PRJNA562643) | freshwater metagenome | isolation source: river surface water | place: USA:Blue River Watershed | collected 2017-08-15 | reverse complement strand
GCGCAAAACTATTTAGTTAAGATTGATAAACACAAACTTAAAGTTCCGCGCGGTGACCGTACAGGTGTTGTGATTGAGCCTATGCTAACGGATCAATGGTTCGTCGCAATGAGTAAGCCTGCTGCTGATGGTAAGAGCATCACAAAAAAAGCATTGGATGTGGTGGCTTCAGGTGAGATTAAGTTCTATCCAGAAAACTGGGTCAACACTTACAACCAATGGCTCAACAATATTCAAGATTGGTGTATTTCTCGTCAGCTTTGGTGGGGTCACCAAATTCCTGCTTGGTATAGCGATGACGGAAAAGTGTATGTTGCAAATGATGAAAATGAAGCTAAATCACTAGCAGTTAAAGATGGATATACCGGCAATTTGAAACGTGACGATGATGTGCTCGATACTTGGTATTCCTCTGCTTTGTGGCCATTCTCAACTTTAGATTGGACGGGCGATGAAGAAAAAGACGCTGCCAATATTGCATTACAGCAGTATCTACCGTCATCTGTATTGGTCACTGGTTTTGATATTATTTTCTTCTGGGTGGCACGTATGGTCATGATGACCAAACATATCACTGGCAAGATTCCATTTAAAGATGTTTATGTTCATGGCTTAATCCGCGATGCAGAGGGCCAGAAAATGTCTAAATCAAAAGGTAACGTACTTGACCCGATTGATTTGATTGATGGTATTTCACTTGAAGATTTATTGAAAAAACGTACAACGGGATTAATGAATCCTAAGCAAGCTGAAAGCATTGAGAAAAAAACGCGTAAAGAGTTTCCAGAGGGAATTTCCGCGTTTGGCACTGATGCATTGCGTTTTACTTTTGCAAGTCTTGCTAGCCCAGGTCGCGATATTAAATTTGATATGCAACGTTGTGAAGGGTACCGCAACTTCTGTAATAAATTATGGAATGCAACAAGATTCGTCTTAATGAATACGGAAGGTCAGGATTGCGGTTTAGAGCAATGCAGTACACAGCCTGATGGTTATTTGAGTTTCTCTCAAGCCGATCGTTGGATTGTGAGTTTATTGCAACGCGTTGAAGCTGATATTGAAAAAGGTTTTACCGATTACCGTTTTGATAACGTTGCCCAAAGTATTTATAAGTTTGTTTGGGATGAATATTGCGATTGGTATTTGGAAATTGCTAAGGTGCAAATTCAGCAAGGTTCAGACGCTGAAAAGCGTGCAACCCGTCGCACCTTGCTTCGCGTATTAGAAACGATTTTGCGTTTAGCACATCCAGTGATGCCGTTTATTACTGAGGAAATTTGGCAAACCATTGGCAAGATGAGTGGGAAAACTGGTCCAAGTATTATGCTTGAAGTTTATCCAAAAGCTCAGCCAGAAAAGATCGATGAAAAAGCAGAGGCTTGGGTTGCATTATTAAAAGAGAGTGTTGATGCTTGCCGTAGTTTACGAGGTGAAATGAATATTTCACCTGCGACTAAAGTGCCATTAATTGCTGCTGGTGATGCCGCTCAATTACAAGCGTATGCGCCACATTTAAAAGCGCTAGCAAAATTAGCTGAAATTGAAATCGTGACAGACTTACCTGAGGCTGATGCACCTGTGGCGCTGGCTGGTGATTTTAAATTGATGCTTAAAATTGAGATTGATGTCGCCGCTGAGAAAGAGCGTTTGGGTAAAGAAATCGCTCGTTTAGAGGGTGAAATTGCTAAAGCGAATGGTAAGCTTACCAATGAGAGTTTTGTGGCAAGAGCACCTGCTACTGTTGTTGAACAAGAAAAGGCGAGAGTCGCCGAATTTTCTGCAAGTTTGCAAAAACTGAAGACGCAATTACAAAAACTGAAGTAGTCAGTTGATAATAAAAAAGGCAGCTTTAGCTGCCTTTTTTATTATCTGAAGAGTTAGCGCGCCCAATCTATGTCGGCAGGGTCACACTAGGTCAATGACGGCTCATCCATTTGGTTACCCAAACTTACTACCTTATTCACTGCGCTAACAATTATCATTTTAACTGACTTGTTAAGCTTATTTTGTCTTAATTCCCAGCTGTTTTAGTTTTCGATATAAATGGGTGCGCTCTAACTCAACTGCTTCTGCAACGCGACTCATGTTTTTATCTGCTTTTTGAATGTGATGCTCAAAATACAAACGTTCAAAAGCATCTCTTGCTTCTCTAAGCGGTTGGTTGAGATCAATTGAAAGTCCCTCAAGTTCTGGTTTAGGACTTACTTCGGTAATTTGTAATGGAGAGAATTGTTCCATAACACGTTGAACATCGGCTACCGTAATTCGTTCGCCCAGGCTTGTTTGCATAAGATTGCGAATGACGCTATCAAGCTGTTTTAAATTGCCTGGCCATTCGGCATTTCTGAGAGTATTAAGTGCTGCTGTTTCAAATTCCCGATAGCTTACTTCTGTCGATTCTATTAATAAAAATCCAATTGCTCGAGCTAAATCTGGAATATCTTCGCGATGATCGGAGAGGCTAGGAATTTTTAATGAGCTGACGGATAGTGCTTGTAATAGGGTATTGTCAAAGTGTCCTTCAGTTACTAAATCAGGCAATGGTTTGGAAGTACTCGCTACCACGCGAGTGCCGTATTTTTCTGCTTTTGCAAGAAGAACTAGCAAACCTTTTTGTTCGGTTTTGTTGAGAGATGCTAGTTCTGGAATAAATAACAGTCCTTCGCGAAGTTGTTCCAGAATATCTAATGGAGCATCAATCAATCTTTGGGTATCTGTTAGTTCTAGCCATGGGCTTTCCGGTTTGTGTAAAAATTTTGCACAAAGTTCGGATCCGCTGCCTTCTTCACCAATCAGTAATAATGGTGCTTTTATTAGAGAGACTTGTTCTAAGCGTTGACGCAATTCAGTAATGACTGCGCTCTTGCCTAGCTTAAATAAGTTCATGTCAGACTTTGGCAATTGCTCGCCATGCTTAAGCGCAGCAGTGACTGTTTTTAAAAGTTTTTGAAGTGCGATTGGTTTCTCAAGAAAATCAAATGCTCCAATACGGGTAGCTTCTACAGCCGTATCAATTGTGCCATGACCTGACATCATCACAACAGGCATGGTGAGCATGCCTGTGTTGCTCCATTCTTTTAATAAGGTGATTCCGTCGCAGTCAGGCATCCAGATATCTAGCAGGACAACGTCGGGTCTTATTTGTTGGCGATACTCTCTAGCTTCAGCTGCATTTTCGGCAAGTTTCACTTGATAGCCTTCGTCTTGAAGGATGTCTCTTAACAGTTCGCGTATGCCAATTTCATCATCAACGACGAGTATTTGTCTTGCTTTCATGACTTATCTGCCTTGCTTGTTTTTGTTTTGCGCTTTGATCGATCGCTTACATCTTTTGATATTGCGTTATTTGATGGGAGGCAAACAGTTACTATTGCGCCACCTAAAACGTCTTTATCAATTTGGATGTTTTCAACGCTAATCGTGCCCTTATGCTCTTCCACAATTTTTTTAACAATCGCTAATCCTAAGCCTGTACCGTGTTGCTTGGTGGTCATGTAAGGCTCAAAAACGCTTGATAAAATTTCTAAAGGAAATCCGGTGCCGTTATCACTTACTGAAAAGCAAACTTCATTCCCTTTTTGGAAAGTGCGCACTTCAATAGTTGCTTTGGGAGTTTTATCGAGGGCATCTTGTGCATTTTGAAGTAGGTTGTGTAGCACTTGTCTTAACATCGTCGCATCACCTAATACTTCAGCGATACTCTTGCCCAAATTTGTTTTAATTTTAATTTGTGCTGGCTCGTAAAGTTCTAACACGTCTTGAACTAGACGATTGATATCCACACTACTTAAATTAAGTGAGGGGGCGCGTGCGTATTCACTAAACTCATTTACCATTGTTTTCATCGCATCTACTTGTGCCACGATGGTATCTTTTGCGCGACGTAACATTTCACTATCTGCTTTATCTAGTTTGCTCGATAGTTTATGTTCTAGGCGCTCAGCTGATAATTGAATAGGTGTTAGTGGATTTTTAATTTCATGAGCAAGTCTTCTAGCCACTTCGCCCCATGCCGCATCTCGTTGCGCTTGTACCATTGTTGTGATGTCATCAAATACGATGAGATAACCGCTGTCGGCGCTATAAGGTAAGCGTGTGCCACGCAGTAAAATAGTGCGCTTGCCTTGCGAAGTAACAATGTTCATTTGTTCTTGCCATTCATTGCTTTGGTTGTCTTGCGCATGTGCTAAAACTGCTTCACTTAGTTCTTTTAGGCTTGGAAATTCCTTGCCTAGTGCTTCAAAAGGATGGTGAGCAAAGTGTCCAAGTACAACGCCTAAAATGTTAGAGGCGGCAAGATTGTATGTTCTTAACTCGCCTTTGTCGTTTAGTGTAAGTACGCCAGACGAAAGATGTGCCAATATTGTTTCTAAGTAACCGCGAGCAGCTTCAACTCTTGCACGGTTGCTATTCGCAGCTGCTGTTGCATCGCCAAGTTGTTTGGTCATGCTATTAAATGATTGGACTAATACACCAAGTTCATCGTTGCCATGAACAGGCAAAACAGTGTCATAGTCTCCCCGTGCAATGGCACGCGTGCCTTCCGCTAACACGCCTAGAGGCGCAGATAAGCGGCGACTGAGTACAAATGCAACAGATACTGCTGTGAGCATTGCAAGCATTAAGACTAGGGTCAGTGTTAATGCAAAAACATCTTTAAGCGATTCACGACTGAGCGATAGTTCTTGATAGTCTTGGTAGACTTCTTGAACTGCTTCAGCGGTGTTTGAGAGTTGTTTGGGTACGGGTTGTAGAAGTTGGAGTATACGTGTTTCACCACCGATATCGTTCATATTGACTGGTACCAGCACTCTTAAATACAAGCCTTTTCCTGGTATAGGTTCGATAACCCCATAGTTGCGAACTTTCGCCTGTCTCAGCTGAGACAGGCTGGGGGCGTCAGGCAGAAAGCTCAGCGGATTTGCACTAGAGAAAGATAAAATCTTGCCTTGTACATTAAAAAGAGCGGCATCTTGAACGCCACTTTTTTCTCGTAAGTCATTCAAAATATTGAGTTGCGTATTACTTGGCTGAAAAGCTAAATTCGAGGCAATACTTTCGCCCTTAAGCTTTGTATCTATGAGCATCGCATCGAGTGCACTTTGCCCAAGATGGACCCCCCCTTCAAGGGCAGCTTCTACTTTGACGTTAAACCATGACTCGATTGATCGCGTTAGAAAATTGACGGAAACAATGTAAACAATCAGACCTGGAATAATTGCCATCAAGGCAAATGCACCCATCAACCTTACATTAAGTCGACTCCCGATAACGCGGGAGCGCATTTGTTTGTAAAGGTGCCAAAGTTGAAAGCCAATAAGTGCGGTGAGTCCAACTGCAAGAGCAACATTAAGCCCCAGTAGGATGGTGTAGTAGTGGCCTGAAATAGAGCCATTTGAGCTGGCGTGCGATAGTAAGAAGAGTAATATTCCTCCAAGTGACGCACTGATAAAAACAATATATTTCATTTATAAATTGAACGCAGGTGTCCATTGGTAGCGTTCAGAAACTAGGGTCCAGTTTTCTGATCCGCTTGCTTCAACTTGTAGAGGTTTAGGTAGTTTGGATTGGTCCAATCTAACTCTTAAAGCCGCTTGGTATGGCTCGCCTTTTTTGAGTAAGGATTTATCAACAACAGCCCAGTCTTTAATTTTGCTTAAAGCCTCTTTAGCTTGTTGTAGATTGTTAAATGAAAATTGATTTTTATTGCGATGAATTAAAAACTGTCTAGAAAGTGCATGGTAACTCAAGCTCACCCTGTAACTTTGCGTGATGATTTCGTCATCAAACCAGTAGGTGCGTGGTGTTGTGATTTGAAACTCTACTAGGAATGTTAGTGGAACGCCTTTGGTCAGTGCATCTTCTAATACATTATTGAGTGTTAAATCAAAGTCGGAATTTAAGATGTACCGTTCTTCTACCGGAATTAACTCAGCATTTTTAATATGAATTGATCCAGGCGCCGCATAAATATTGAATGAGAAAAGCAGCGCTGACAATAAAGTCAGGATTTTAAATAAGATAAACTTAATTTTTTTGTAAGAGTGCATAAAATAAACCATCGTGCTGCGCGCTAGGCTGTAGCTGTCCATTTTTTAAATTCATGCCTGTTAAAGGTTGAGTCAGAGGCAGTTGTAATGCATCAGACTGTGTTTTTAAAAAACTATCAATTTGACGCTGATTTTCCTCATGAAAAACCGAACACGTCACGTAGAGCAATTTACCACCCTTTGCTAATAGCTGCCACAAAGACGGCAAAATCTGTGCTTGTTGTTTAGCGAATGAAGCAATGTCAGCTTCACGCCTTAGCCACTTAATATCAACATGACGTCGCACAATACCTGAGGCTGTACAAGGTACATCAGCTAGGATGCGATCGAATACTTTGCCATCCCACCAATCATCTGCTTTTGCAGCATCGCCAACAAGTAACGTAGCGTTGAGTCCCAATCGATCAATGTTACTTTTGGTTCGGTGAATTCTTGTTGCGTCGTTATCAACAGCAACTAAATCCACGTCGGCTAATTCTAAAATTTGACCTGTTTTTCCACCTGGCGCACAGCAGGCATCTAATACTCGTTGGCCATTTTTAAGGTCGAGTGCGTAGCCAGCAAATTGCGCACCAAAATCTTGAACTGAAACTTCACCTTCATTAAATCCTGGAATTTTATCGACAGGCATAGGCTTAGTTAGCATGACAGCATTGTCACTTAATAGAGTGGAAGCATAGCCATGATTTTGTAATTTTTTACAGAATTCACTTGCTGAACTGCGACGTGGATTTACACGAAGTGTCATTGGGGGATGTTGGTTTCCCGCCTCTAGCATTGCCTGCCAATCATCTGGATATTGATATTTGAGTTTGGTAATCCACCATTGAGGATATGAGTATTGAGCGATTTCGTCATTCGCTAGAGCCTCTGTTAATGATGTTTGTTGGCGCAAGAAATTACGAAGAACACCATTGACGAGGGCTTTTGCCCAGGTTTTTTTAGAGATGCTTGCCGCTTTTACCGCTTGATCGACGACGGTATGTGAGGCTGCTTTGTCATACTTTAGTTGATAAATAGCCACTAAAAGTAGGCATCTTAAGCGTTCATCGGGTAAAGGTTTTTCTAATAACTGACTTAATAAAGAAGCTACAGCGCCGTAATAGCGCAAAGTGCCGTAGCTTAGATCTTGCGCTACTGCTCTTTGCTGGGGTGTGATGCTTTGGTGGTGCGCAAATAATGTTTCTAGGGTGACGCTTAAATTGCGTCCTGCGAATACTTGCTCGACGGCCTCTGCGGCGAGTTGTTGTGAGATATACAACTAACTAGCCATCGCTAATAGTCGAGCGATGCGCTCTTCTGTTTGAGGATGTGTTGAAAAAAGACTTTGCATCCCCTCAGCAGATAATGGGTTAATAATCATCATTTGTGCTGTCTCGGGGTGCATCTCGGCGGTTTCCATTGGAATTTGGTGAGCGTAATTGTGAATTTTCTTGAGCGCAGCAGCGAGTGATGCAGGATCTTGGCTGATATCAGCACCACCTTTGTCTGCTTCAAACTCTCGTGCGCGAGAAATGGCCATTTGAATAAGCATTGCAGCAATGGGCGCTAAGATTAATATCAAAATAGCCACTACAGGGTGGCCACCGCGCTCACGATTGCCGCCTGCAAATAGCATTCCGAAACTACCAATAGATGAGATTGCCCCGGCGATGGTTGCTGAGATGGTCGAAATTAATGTGTCTCTGTGCTTTACGTGGGCTAGTTCATGCGCCATGACGCCTCGTAATTCTCGGTCTGTTAGGATTTGCATGATGCCAGTAGTTGCAGCAACCGCTGCATTTTCAGGGTTGCGACCAGTAGCGAAAGCGTTTGGTTGTGCTTCATCAATCACATAGACTTTTGGCATTGGCAATTCTGCATTGTGCGCAAGTTCTTTGACCATATTGTAAAAGCTCGAAAATTGACGATCGTTAGCTGTCACTTCTTGTGCGTTATACATTCGGAGTACTGCTTCAGCAGAAAACCAATAAGCGTAGAAATTCATGCCTGCCGCAATGAGCAGTGCAATCATCATGCCGTTCATGCCGCCAATAGCAGCACCTACAAAACCAAATAGGACCACGATTGCGGTCATAAGTAAGGTTGTTTTAAACCAATTGCCTAACATGTTTATCCTCTCAAAATTATTCGAACTGGGTGCCAACTGTCAGCTGGCGACCTGTTAAGAATTCACGTGCTTTTAGACGTTTGCCACCAGGTAGTTGAAGCTCGTGGATACATAGAACATCTTCTCCGCATGCAACATCAATCGTTTCATTCGTTGCAATGACTTCACCAGCACGACCTTTTCCTGGTTTTTTTGTGGCCATCCAAATCCGACAAACTTCACCGTTTAATATGGCAGTTGCAACGGGAAATGGATTAAAAGCACGTACTTGCTTTGATATGGCGTCAGCTGATTTGTTCCAGTCAATTGTCGCTTCTGATTTTTGTAGTTTCTCAGCATAAGTGACTAAAGACTCATCTTGTGGTGTGGAATCTAAAGCGCCATTTTTTGAAAGTTTTTCCATTGCTTGAACCATCAACTCAGCGCCTGTTTTAGCTAAGGCGTCATGCAGCGTTTGTGCCGTATCTAATTCGGTAATTGTTACGATGCCTTTGGAAATCATTGCACCAGCATCCAGCGCTGGAACGACTTCCATGATAGTAACACCAGTCTCTTTATCTCCTGCCAACAATGAACGTTGAATTGGAGCGGCTCCACGCCAGCGTGGCAATAGTGATGCATGAATGTTGTAGCAGCCTAAACGAGGCATGTTTAAAACATTGGTTGGAATGATCAATCCGTATGCGGCAACAATCATGACATCCGCCTTTGCTTCTTCGATGCGTAATTGAACGGAGGCATCCTTAAGTGTTTCTGGCTGGAAAACTTCTATGCCATGTTGCAAAGCAAGTTCTTTTACGGGACTTGCTTTAAGTTTCATTCCTCTTCCAGAAGCCCTATCTGGCTGAGTAAGCACTAACACGATTTTATGTCCAGCTTCTATAAGCGCGGCAAGTGCAGGGGCTGCAAAATCAGGCGTGCCAGCAAAAATAATTCGTAATGCTTGCATTAACGGCCCCGTTGCATTTTCTGCATTTTGGTTTTAATGCGATTTTGTTTTAAGGGAGAAAGATATTGAACAAATACTTTGCCTAGTAAATGATCCATTTCATGTTGAATGCATACAGCTAATAAACCATCAGCTTCTATTTTAAAAGGCTTTCCATTTCGGTCTAGTGCCTCAACCAAAATCCTATCTGCTCGCGTCACCGTTTCATAAACACCAGGAACTGATAGGCAGCCCTCTTCGTAATCTTGACTTCCTGCTTTGGTATTGATTTTTGGATTAATAAAAACTTGTAAGTCTTTTTTGTTTTCGCTGGTGTCGATGACGATAATTTGCTGGTGAACGTTAACTTGCGTTGCTGCCAATCCAATTCCTGGCGCGTCATACATCGTTTCAGCCATATCATCGATCAGTTTTTTGACTTTTGCATCTACGTTATCCACGGGCTTAGCTACCGTGTATAAACGCGGATCGGGATACTGCAGTATGTTCAAAATAGCCATATTAGATTGAGTACTATAAAAATTTGATTATTAAATAGATTTTATGCAAAAATTAGTAAACTTTATCAGTTTGATGCGATATCTTTTTAAGACTGATTTTTGCGCATTAAATTCTGCATCATTATAACCCTTGCACTCTTTGAATTGATTAATTGCTTAAGGCATAAAACCACAATATGAATCAATCGCATGATGAAACCCTATATTGGGTATATTTACAGCTAATTCAATGGCTGGGTGGCCAAGACCTTTGTAAATTACTCCAGGCGTTTGGATCGCCCTCACAGATTTTTACTGCTTCACATCAGCAGCTATCTGCAATCGTTTCAGAAACTATCGCCAGTCAAATTAGAAAAGGTCCGGACATTGAGGCGGCGCAACCTACAATCGATTGGTTGCAATTGTCTAATAATCATTTAATTACATTGGCAGACAGTCATTATCCGCAAAAGCTATTGGAGATTTCAGATCCTCCTCCAGTGATTTATGCGAAAGGTGATTTGGCTTGTTTGAATTTGCCAGCGTTCGCAATTGTTGGCAGTCGCAATGCTTCTGTTCAGGGTGAGAAGAATGCGGAAGCGTTTGCTCTAAGCTTGTCTCAGCAAGGGCTTTGTATTGTGAGTGGTATGGCGCTAGGCATAGATGCCGCGGCTCATCGAGGGGCGCTTCAAGCTGGTAAGAAAACAATAGCGGTTGTGGGTACTGGCTTAGATATTGTTTATCCGGCTAAGCATCGAGAGCTTGCACATCAGATTGTCGGGCAAGGCTTGATCATTTCTGAGTTTCCTTTGGGAACGCCTTCTCGCCCTCAGAATTTCCCTAGAAGAAATCGAATTATTAGTGGTTTGAGTTTAGGGTGTTTGGTTGTAGAAGCTAATGTGCAAAGTGGGTCATTAATTACGGCACGTTTTGCTGCGGAACAAGGACGCGAGGTATTTGCAATTCCGGGATCTATTCATTCTCCTATGTCTAAAGGCTGCCATGAACTAATTAAGCAGGGTGCTAAATTGGTTGATCATATTAAAGATATTACAGACGAACTTGCGCCATATTTGACGCATCAAAATCCAGTTGAAATTGCATCTTTAACGGCAATTTCAGATGAAGATGCTTTGTTAAGTATTATGGGTTTTGAGCCAATTGATATTGAGCTTTTAATCGAGCGTAGCGGCTTGACGGGTGAAGACCTTTCGGCCAAACTGTTGATGCTGGAGTTAGAAAATAAAATAGCTTCTCTACCAGGCGGACGATACCAACGTATCGTTTAGGCTAATCAGATGAATAGGGAATCT
>JACCDH011073385.1_pt1 | contig 10901 bp, 9 predicted proteins | sample 7442481 | NCBI WGS metagenome assembly JACCDH01 (sample SAMN15323433, study PRJNA562643) | freshwater metagenome | isolation source: river surface water | place: USA:Blue River Watershed | collected 2017-08-15 | reverse complement strand
TATTCAGAATGACTTACCATTCCAAATTTATAACATTACCCAATCCGGCTATGATACACATCATAAACAAAGCATTCGCCTTGAACCATTGGCTCAAGAACTTTTTGGAGCAATAAAAAAGATGGGTGAAACCTTAAATCAAAGTGGTCATTGGAACGACACTTTGGTTTTTGTCTACACAGAATTCGGTAGAACTATAGCAGAAAACGCAAATTTGGGAACAGACCATGGAACAGCAAACCATGCTTATCTATTTGGTGGAGATTTGAAAAGTTTTAATTCTTTTAATACTCACAAATTTGAAACTCTCAAAATTGACAACAAAGGATACATCAAACATCAAATTGATTTTAGAAAGGTATATGAACATATTACATCAACAATAATCTAAATCAAGAAGACGAATTATATCGTTCCAACATTTTAGTTGAAATTCTCCAAGAATGCAGAAAATTCCCTAATAAAATTGGAAAAAACACGAACGACCAAGAATAATAGAAAAGTTTTACTTTGAAATTTGCGTTCTTTTTTGAATAGGGTATAAAGGCTTTTGGCAATTGAGTTAATCCATAAATTAATGCCGTATTTTTATCAAAATGCTTCCTTGCAAAATATAAAGAACTAGGAATAGGTTTAGGCTTAAACAAACCAATGTTATGAATAGCATCCCACGCACCCATCTGTCTTAACCCACCTGTACTTACTTTCAAATGAACTCTACATGCATATGGATTAGAAATAATTTTGTGACCCGAAAGTAAACATCTTAATCCAAATTCACCATCACCCATTCTCATTTTCTCAAAATTCTCATCAAATAAACCTGTCTTCTGAAATACACTTCGATGTATTAATACATTCCCGGTATCTAATACATCACTTAAATGAATTCGATTACTTTTCTCAGAAAGTCCGCCCCCTACAACCGTTTTTGTTATACCCGCAGAAATTAATGTTTGGTATTGAACACAAACATTTATATGTTCTTGAATCCAATTACAATCAACCCTTGAATCATCGTCAAAAAATAACAAATATTCACCGTCTGATGATTTAATACAACGATTCCTGGCAAACCAAAGTGCTTTCTCCTTTTGTTGAATTACGTGCAGATCTAAATTCCAATTGCTGTAAAATTCTTTGTTAAAATCATCAGTTTGATCACAAATCCATACGTCAAAATTCTTATAACTCTGATTTTCTAAATCACTCAAAACATCCTCTAAATATTCATATCGATTCAAGGTAGGAATAACAACTGAAATTTTTGCTGAAAAATCCTTACTCAAATTGTTAGTTTTATTCACGAAATTGGTGATTTTTAAATCAGACTTTTTATGTCGATTAATGAAAAAATAGTAGCTTTCACGAATTGGATTGTTTAAAAACAAAATCCTCAAAATTAAAACATAAAACGCCTTAATCAGCCCAAATTGTCTAAACACAAATCTATAGTTTTCAGATATATCAGTAATTTTATGTTTCTGTAAATCTGAAATTTCATCTTCACTTTCAGGCAAATAACCAATAATTAAAGCCTGATAAGCCAAATCCATGTATAGGGATATATTAAACCTATATTCACCTACTGAAATTTTAGAATTACTAACCAATTCATCCAATTTTACATTAGTTAATAGAATAGGAATTGGTATTTTAGGAATTAGACGATAATACCAAAAAGGTTTGATATATTTTAAGAAATCAAACATTTATAAATTCACTAAAATAATAATCCCAATTCTCTATCTGTGCAGATCTTTTAAATTTATTGTTTATTCGTTTTATTGCATAATCTGCTAATGATAAGCGATTTAAATAAGATAAACGACTATAATTCAAAATTGCATCCATCATTTCTGTTTCATTAAATTCTTGACAGACGCATCCTGTTACTTTGTCTTCAATCACTTCATACATTCCTTCAGAATCAGAAACGATACAAAACTTTCCACGAGCTTGGGCCTCTAAAACAGCATTACTACAGCCTTCTTGTAAACTAGGTGCTATTAAGATATCTGAATTATCAAGCTCATCTATTATAAAATTCTGATTTAATTTTCCCAGAATAAAAATATTATTTTGCAAATTATATTTCCATATTAAATAATTTATTTTTTCAATTTCCATACCCTCTCCAATTATTTTTAATTTAACTAAAAAATCATTCTTCAGACAAATCAAAACTAGTCTTATTAAAGACTCCAAACCTTTTTTCCAATGTAGCCTTCCAACAAAAATTAATTTCAAAATCTTATCATCAAAATTTTTTCGTATTTTAATATTTGCAATATCCAAAATGAAATTATCATTTACTGCAGCCGTTATTTTGTAATATGGAATTTCTTTTCTCATACCCCATTTAAATCCACAAGAATAGAGATCATCTGAATTTGTTTGTATATAATCTATATTATTCCAAAAAGAATTATTGTAGCATCCTGGATGATTAATTGGAAAGAAAGTTATATCGTAACCTCTAAAACCAATTGAAACAGGTGCATTATATATTTTACCGATAAAATAATTACTCACAGCAAGATTAGAAAAAGTATAATGTATTATATCTATTTTACTAAATTTGAATAAACCTAAATTTATATAAATATTTTTTAATGTTTTTTGAATGCATAAATTATTTAATCGAGAGTATCTAAACAATCGATTTATATAGCGCAGAGCCAATATAATTTCCCATAATTTATGAATGTTAAATTTACTTTCCACACAAACAAAGTAATATTTATTAGTTGATGATTTTGACAGTTCATCAACTAATATTTTTAAAAATGTCTCTAAATTTTGAGGTCTTGACGGTAACACAATTAAAATTTTTTTCATAAATATTTAAAATTTTTATCTATGATGTTCTAGTTTGAAAATCAAAGTACCTGCGGAATTAAACTCGTTACTAAATTTTATAAATCTTTCATCTAAATGTGGCAAAATATTTAACTCAAAATCAGTTATATCCTTAGCACTCGGAGATTCATATTTCATAAGAGTAATTTTATAACCCAATAATTCAAAAATATTTTGATATTCAATTATTCTTAGCCTGTTGTGGTAATCAAAGCGGGTAATTTTTCGTAGCCAGGTTTGTTCATTATATTTTAAAAAATCATATTTTGAAATAGATTTGTCGGTGTGTTGCCTGTGGTCATTGCAATTTATTAAATGAATAATTTTATGGTTTGGAAACCTGACAATTAAATTTTTGTGTATCTTAATGATTAATTCAGGCTTTATATGTTGTAAAGTGGCTTTACTAAAAATTACTACATCGTTAAAATCAATACTTTTCAATTCACTGAAATCATGAACTGAAAGATCAACATTAGGTAAGTAACAAAATTTATTGAAAAATTCTGCTTTCTGCAATTGCAAAACATCAAAAGCATCTTTCTCGTTTTTCGAAGACATTAGTTTTCTATTATCATAGCTAAAAACTAATATATTTTCGATAGATTTTGGATATGCAAATTTTTTTAATATCTTGAGAGGAACAATTGGATACCAACCAGTTCCAATCTCCAAATAGAGAGTGTTGCGTTTAGGTCTATCAAAATTTTGAATAAACATTTCTGCTGAATCTAGGTATTTATAAATGTCTAACTGACCTAAATATTTCTGAAAAAATAAATATATTTTATCTGATATTATATCAGGTAAAAATTCGATTGTTTTGTAAAAAACAAGTCTAAATAGATACTTATTTACATTCATAGTAATTCTATCTTGTGCTTTAATGTAGTAATTGATTGACTAATATTTTGCCTTATTTTTAACTTTAATTCATTAAAATTATTCATATTTAAAATTAAATTTAGCTCTCGGTTTGTAATATCCCTTTCAATACTAAACCTACCATTTATTTGTAAACCATTTAACTCATTAACGTTAAATCTCGGTACACTATTATAAATTGATTGATAGCCTAAATCCTTAATTATTTGCGCTTGATGTAAAGAATAAAAACCTCCCGGAATTGAGCATGTTAATATGGTTTTACCCGTAATTGACTCCAAAATTTCTTTACTTATTAACCATTCTTGCTTTATTTGTTCTTCACAAATTAATGAGATATTTTTAGGATGACTATGAGAATGACTACCTATATAGTGACCTAAATCAGAAATTTCCTTTATTTGAATAGATGTCATATAAGAACTCACTCTTATACCGTCTGAAATAAACATAGTTGGCACAAAAAAATGTGCTTTGATGCCGAATTCTTCAAGAATGGGAAGTATGTATTCAAAATTTCCCTTTCCTGCATCGTCAATAGTTAAGACAACCTTTTCCGAATTTTGATGTTCTGCTATTAATTTAATTAGCTCTCCAAACCTTTCAGGTTTTGTATTCCATCTTGAGGGATTTTTCTTCACATCGTGAAACATCAAATTAATTTTTGACATTTTTTATTACATTTAAATATTTATCAGCGAGTAAATCTCTATTGAAATCTATTAGTGACAATTGCTTAGCTGCATTACACATTTTTCTTTTATCTTCTGACCTTAAATTCAAATACATTTTTATTTTATTTGCAAAATCATGAGGGACAATAGGGTCTGCATTAAAGCCACAACTATAGTCATCCACAAGATTTCTTATCCAGCCCCGAGTAGTCTGTACTATCGGTTTACCAGCAGCAAAACTATCAAATATTTTATTCGGAGATGACGTATCTTGAATACAATTATCAATAGTCGTAAACAATGAAAGTTCGCAATTTGAAAGCCATGCAACAGTCTCGTTCTTTGACATTTGTCCCAGAAAAAATACATTTTCCAATTTCATTGCTTTCACTTTTGCTTCAAGCATCATTCTTTCAGCGCCATCACCAACAAGAACAAATGGCACATCAGGTAAATACTGAGCTGAATCTATTATATATGATACATTGTGAATAAAACCCAATGAACCTAAATGTAGCACATAAGGTTTATTACCTATTAAACCACGTTGCTCTTCTGTTAATTCTATGAATTGACCAAACAATTCTTCATCGCTTGCATTGGGTATTACATTCAATTTTTCCTTGAAGCCCAAACGATTCAATATATTATCAGATTGACCAACAGAACAAGTCACGATTTTATCAGCCTTTCTGTAAATGTATCTCTCAAACCACAACAAAATACGCTGAACCACTAAGTTTTTAATCTTTCCCATGACAATTCCACCCATAGGCCATAAGTCTCTAACCTCAAATATAAAAGGAGTTTTCTTAAATGTTTTTCTCAATAATCCAGGAATTGCAATAGTTATTGGTCCAGAACTACAAATAATTACATCCGCCTTTTCAGTCAATCCAAAATAACTAGACAAAATGGAAAATTTAAGAGATCTATAAACCCTTTTTATCTTGGAAAACCTATTGGAATCTCCCGAATCAATGACAATTAATCTGATGCCTTCTATGTTTTGTCTTGATATCAAACCATCAGCCTCAATATCAGATTTATCATAGGGGCTAGTTATAACAGTAACTTCATGATTGTCTTTGACCCATCTTCGGGTCAATTCATAAATCCGTGTACTCCATGAACCCGCTGGTGTTCCAAAATATTGGTAATCAACTAAAATATTCAAAATAATTTGTTTTGAATCAATCTTAATTTAACATGCATTATTATTTCTTCTATTTCAATATCCTTTAAAACAAAATTCTCCAACTCTTGAAATTCTGCTTTAATATTCATAATAAAATGATCTATTTTATTGTAGATAGTATTCTGAATTGCTTCTAATAATGGATTAATGCCACGTGTCCTGGTAACATCAAAAATTTCAATGTAATAATCAATTTTGGTCATTAAAAACAAAGAAGAATGTGCCCCATGTGGAGCGATAACAATGTCATTTTTACTAAATGTATTTAGTTGATCGAAAAATGATAATTTCTCTAAATGAACAATTTCAATTTCAAATTTTGTAAAATTTTTAAGTAATTGATTATAAAGGACAATTTCATTTAGTATTTTTCGATTATTCGCAAAATATCTTGAAACAATAATAATTTTGGGATTCCTATTGTTTATAATAATTTTATTAAAAGTGAAATTCCAAAATGTAAATTTATGAATGACATTATTAGAATGAACAATATAAGGACTATTAGTTAAAAAATATTTAGAGGAAATTACACATTCGTTCCTGTGATATACTAGGTTAATTTTACTTCCAAAAAAATAAATTAACGCTTCAATATATCTTAAATTCAAATTATGTCTGATCAAAACATCAAATTCTTTTACGTTTGGATTGTTATTGATAATTAATCCCACTTTGGGTATTATCTCTACAATCCAATGAAAAAAGTTAAAATCTAAAAAAGATTCTGTTAAAATTGTTGGATTACCAGTGTGAATTTTTGGGTACAAAAACCTAAATATAATTTTATATTTACGCCTTAATTTATTAAAATATTGCAATTCATTATGTGTGCTTTCTATTATGACTAGGTTTCTATAAACCATTACACCACCAGCACTCACATGAAATTTTTTATTAACTATTTCATAAATAATTGATTCGGAAAATTTGCTTTTTATTTCGGATATTCGTGTTTCTAATTCTGATTTCAGTTTTACGTCAATATTTACAAAAGAAACCTCATTCTTTGTATCATAATTATAATCGTTAATAATTTTTTCATTATATATAACATTCTGTAGTTGTGATAAATATTTAGGTCTCAAAATCAATAAAGATAATAATTTATCAAATTTATTAAATATATATTTTATACTATATATCATTTAAATGGGAAATAAATGTTTTTAATTTACCTGATTTAGTCCTATCAATATGGTTCTTTCTAATAAATTCAACAATCAATCCATTTTCTAAATAGGTTCCCATTGAATCTAATATCTTCGCTTTATCAAAATTTGACAATTCAATATTAGAAACATATTCGAATCTGAACGTATCCAACTTATCCTGATGAAAGACAAATTCTTGAATTTTAGGAACGCCTTCATCAAACAGAACCTTCGCGATATAATAAATTGTTAATCCCGGTGAAGTTTTTCCAGAAGGTAAAATTATTGTATCATTTACTCTGCCTTCAATTGAATCAATAATAGTAAATTCATCAGTATGTTTGCTTAGAATAACATGATCTCCAATATCGTAACGTATAAATGGCATTGCCTTATTAAATAAAGATGTTACAATAACTCTTCCTTTTTCGCCAGGTTTGACTGGATTATTTGATTCATCAAGAATCTCAACCAACAAAGTACTGTTGTTGACTATTAATTTTTGATCTAAATTTTCCATAGCTATTACGTCTAACTCAGCCGCTCCATATTCAATAAAAACAGGAACTCCAAATGCCTTTTCCATTAATGTCCTGTGAATTTCTGTACAAACTTCACTTGTTGGAATTGCGCATTTTAATGTTTTACATACATTTTTCAACACGATGTTTTTCCTAATCAAATAATTTGCAAATACAAGCATCGCATTAGTATAGCCATTTATATAAACGAATTTTAACTTAGTAAAGTCAATTAGAACTTTTTCGAGAATTTCGTCAGATAAATCAAAAACTGGGTATCTCTTCCTCCCCGCAAAAACATCCTTTAGCCTCTCTTTCCAATATGAAAAACCAGTTTTTGGAATACCATAAAATCGAGCTTGCAAATCCGCACCATAATTTATGCCCAATTCCAGTAATCTTTGATCATAATATGCCCAAGCATTTGCATGGCAATATTTATCTTTAGCAAAAACAAAAGGAGTTCCTGAAGATCCTGATGTATTGTGTATGTGATACTTACTATAATCTCTCTGATCTGACAATATTTCCGCAATTGGCTTTTGAAGATCCGCCTTTTGAACAATTGGTATACTATTCCAATTCGAAAAAACAAAATTTTTCGATTGTAAGAAATTTTGGTAAAATCTATTGTTTTTGAAATGATAGTGAAAAATTTCCAGACTTTTCTGCTCCTGATATAATTTTATGTCTGATTTTAAATTTAAACTTCTGTCTTTTCGTACCAAATCTATTGGATAATTATTTAATTTCAAAACTAATTTAAACAACCAGTTCATTTCAATAATTCTGTTAAAATTAAATCTTTACAATTTGACACACTGTACTTTTGAAATGATTGATAACTATTAATTGAAAGATCATACAAGAGAGTTTTGTCAGCAATTAGTCTTAACATTGAATCTAATATTCCATTATCGATGTCTTCTATATCATAAACTAAACCATTGTAAGAATCTAAAATAATTTCATTGTTCATATTGTTGTTTGAACATAAAACTGGCAATCCGCATAAAAATGCATCTATAAATATTCCAGGAAATCCTTCTCCATACCAACTCGAAGGGAACAACAATGCATGATAAGTTTCTAAAATTTTATAATTATCATTACTTTCGTCACTCAAATTTAAATATCCTCTGTAAAAACAATTGGCTGGCTTTAATGTATCAAATTTTGTGAAATTATAATTGTCTATTGGGCCATAGAAATCAACTATTACATTGTCATCACCTATTTTATCATTTAATTGCTTAACTGCTTGTAAAATTTTATAAATTCCTTTTTCCTCAATCATTCGTGATAGAAAAACAAAGCGATATGGAATAGTCGTTTTAATTCTTACTTTGACTTGATCTTGAGATATTCTTCGGACAAGATTATTTTTAAAATTGGGAATAACTGTGGATGGAATATTGTATTTAAACAATTTATTCATCAATAATTGACCTTCCACTACTATACCACCAAGTTTTTTATAAATTTCCGGATTTAATTTTCCATCAGATATACCTTTAGGTAAATAACCTCCTATTACAAAGTATTTTATTCTTTTTAATTTGAAAGGACAGCAATATCGAATGAATTTAAACAATCGATATGCCGAAATTGTAGAAGTTGAAACAAGTATTTTCTCATGTTTTAAAAATACCAACGAAAAGAAAATATTGAATAAAACAATAGGTTTTTTCTTCCAATTTGTTGTATCTATAATATCCGTTGATAATGAGCCCTTTAAAATTGGTAACAGTAATTGATTTTTAAACTCTTCACCTCCTCTTGGTTTTTGATTTAGATTAATTGCACCAATAAATAAAATATTCATTTTCAAAATTCTAGAATCTGAGTTAGTTTTTGCTCATAATTCAAGTATGTAAATTTTTGACTTACCTTATATCCATTATAAACCATATCCCTTAAATGCTTTGATTCTAAATTTAGTGCTTCATTCACTACATCTTCAAACAAAACATTATCCTTGTAATTCCAAATAAACCCACTTTCAAGATGCTTGACATATTGACCAATACTTGAAATATCAGAACATATTGGAAGACAACCTACACTCCAAGCCTCAGCAACAACTTTAGGAAATCCTTCCGAAGCAGTTGTAGGTAGAATTAAGAAATGCGATTCCTCCATCAGTTTGATTACAGAATCTTTTGATTGTGCTCCCATATAAATAATATCACTTTCACCAGAATTAGCGTTTAAAAAATCATTTAGATACCCAATATCTTTACCTGTCCCAACAATATAGATTTTTCCAATTTTAAACTTATCCATTTTACCGACACTATCTAAAAAGGTTCTAATACCCTTTTCAAACTCAATCCGCCCCACGAACAATAAATTCATCCTTTCCGAATTAAATTTCATACCATATTGGGGATCATAAATACTTGGATTGATACAAGGATTTTCAAAAGCAAATAAATGATTTGGCATATCCGGCCACTGACCATTTACTGTGCCTAATATCCATTTCTGCTTGATCATCATACTCTTTTGTTTTTTCCAAAAGATAGGGGCATTTCCATCACTCCAATTATTCGCATACTTAACAATCCATGCTTTCTTCCGAAACAAAATTGAGACCAATAAACTTAAATACATTGGTCCCGAAGGACCACGAACATGAATGAACGAATTAAATCTGACATATTTAATTATTATTAATAAGTAATAAGGAAGCAAAAAAGCAATTTTAAGTTTACTAAGAACATTTTTACCACCACTTCTCGGCACCAATACAACATCAACTTTTTCTGATTTTATTTCCAATAAACTCAAATCTTCCTCCAAATCAGAATAATCAAATGCTATCCAAGTTATTTTATCAAATAATTTAGTAAAAACATCCAATTCTAATACTACAGAATTAAAACCAAATAATCTATCACTTTTTTTTTGAATTTTGGTATCTGATATAATGAGTAATTTTCGATTCATTTATATAAATTCAATAATTTATCACGGTAAACATCCCTATTAAACTCTTCATTTAAAATTTTCTCAACGATTAAATTATCAATTTTCTGAGGTTTTGCTGTTAAATATTCTATTCTAGAAATCCAGCTATTACTATCTAAATTATCAATAAAATAATCAGGAAAATATTTAATCAATATCTCCGAAATACCTCCAGTTTTATATGAAAGAAAAGGCAACCCCGACAATAAATATTCCATCAACACCAAAGGGCCAGATTCATTGACCGAAACCATTAATCCAAAAGTAAAATCACCTAATATTTCATTTGTATTATAACAATTTTCGATCAATCTAATTTCATTGTTTAATTCTTTTTTAACATTATTATAATACTGAGCATCTTGTTCCATACCAATTAACGTTAAATTCGATTTCAATTTTTTTACAATATTAATTGCAAATAATTGATTTTTACCAGGTTTGATATTGCCCACACAAACAAATTTCATCGAATTATTTATTAACATACAATCACTAGACAATGAATTCAATTTATTTTGACCTTTCAAAAATCCATCAACAAATTTGTTTGAAGGTAGATTCGGTAATAAGACAACATGTCGTTCTCTTAATTTCCAAACTGTAGTGGCCCATTCGCATGATTCTTTGGATA
>JACCDH010844413.1_pt1 | contig 10901 bp, 8 predicted proteins | sample 7442481 | NCBI WGS metagenome assembly JACCDH01 (sample SAMN15323433, study PRJNA562643) | freshwater metagenome | isolation source: river surface water | place: USA:Blue River Watershed | collected 2017-08-15 | reverse complement strand
TCGACGGTCACACTCTTGGCCAGGTTGCGCGGCTTGTCGACATCCGTTCCCCGTGCGCACGCGGTGTGGTAGCTCAGCAGCTGCAGCGGTACCACATGCAGGATGGGCGAGAGTACGCCGTAGTGCTCGGGCATGCGAATCACATTCACGCCTTCGCTGCTTTCGATCTTGGTGTCACCGTCGGCCAGCACATACAAGACACCACCACGGGCGCGCACTTCCTGCATGTTGCTCTTGAGTTTTTCCAGCAGCACATCGTTGGGGGCCACCGTCACCACTGGCATGGCGCTGGTCACCAGGGCCAGCGGGCCGTGCTTGAGCTCGCCCGCAGCATAGGCCTCGGCATGGATGTAGGTGATCTCCTTGAGCTTCAAAGCACCTTCGAGTGCGATCGGGTAGTGGGTGCCGCGGCCCAGGAAGAGTGCGTTTTCCTTGCTGGCGAATTCTTCGGCCCAGCTGATGATCTGCGGCTCCAGGGCCAGCACGGCCTGCAAGGCGGCCGGCAGGTGGCGCATGGCCTTGATGTGGGCCGCCTCTTGCGCGTCGCTCAGGCGGCCGTTGACCTGCGCCAGCGCCAGCGTCAGCAAAAACAGGCCGGCCAGCTGGGTGGTGAAGGCCTTGGTGGAGGCCACACCAATCTCGGCGCCGGCGCGGGTCACATAGGCGTGCTTGCATTCGCGCACCATGGCGCTGGTGGACACGTTGCAGATGGTCAGCGTCTGCGTCATGCCCAGGCTTTGCGCGTGGCGCAGCGCAGCCAGGGTGTCAGCGGTCTCGCCGCTCTGGGTGATGGTGACGACCAGCGTCTTCGGGTCAGGTACGGATTCGCGGTAACGGTATTCGCTGGCAATTTCCACCGCACAGGGCACTTTGGCGATCGCCTCGATCCAGTACTTGGCCACGCAGCCGCTGTAGTAGCTGGTGCCGCAAGCCAGGATCAGCACCTTGTCGATGGCCTTGAAGGTGCTGTAGGCGCCGTCGCCAAACAGCTCGGGCGTGATGCCCTCCACACCTTCGAGCGTGTCGGCAATGGCGCGCGGCTGCTCGAAGATTTCCTTTTGCATGTAGTGGCGGTACGGCCCCAGATCGGCCGCGCCGCTGTGGGCGTGCACGGTTTTCACGGCGCGTTCGGCCGGCTTGTGATCACGACCGACGATCCAGTATTTGCCCAGCTGGATGTCGACCACATCACCTTCTTCAAGGTAGACGATCTGATCGGTCACGCCGGCCAGCGCCATGGCGTCGCTGGCCAGAAAGGTTTCGCCCTGGCCCACACCCAGGATCAGCGGCGAGCCGGCGCGGGCGCCGATCACGCGGTGCGGCTCGTCCTTGTGGAACACGGCGATCGCATACGCCCCGTGCAATTGCTTGACAGCGGATTTCACAGCCTCGAACAGTTCACCGTCATAGAGACTGTCGACCAGATGGGCGATGACTTCGGTGTCGGTCTGGCTGGCAAAGACATAGCCCTTGGCCTGCAGGGCGGCGCGCAGTTCTTCGTGGTTTTCGATGATGCCGTTGTGGACCAGGGCAATGCGTCCTGGCTTGCCCTCCACCGCGCCGCTGCCGTGGCTGAAGTGCGGGTGCGCGTTGTGCACCGCTGGCGCGCCGTGCGTGGCCCAGCGGGTGTGGGCGATGCCGGTGCCGCCTTCAATGTGGTCGGTGCCGACCTGTTCCATGAGCTCGGCCACGCGCGCTGTGCTGCGCGCGCGCTGCAGACCACCGGTGTGGCCGCTCAGACTGGCCGCATGGACGGCCACGCCGCAGGAGTCATAGCCCCGGTATTCGAGCCGCTGCAAACCCTGCACCAGCACGGGAACGATGTTGCGATGGGAAACGGCGCCGACGATGCCACACATGGTGATGAATCCTTGAACGATGCGATGGTGAGATGCTATGCATCCATTCAAAAAATTTCAGTGCATTTAACTTAAATAAATGAACTTAAATTTCTCAGAGACAATTGGATGAATTTTTATTTCATTTATTATGCATTCATGGAACAAATTCAACTCGACCAGATCGACCTTGAGTTACTCAACGCACTCCAGCACGACGCCAGCCTGAGCAATGTGGCCCTGGCTGAACGGGTCCATGTGTCTCCGCCCACCTGCCTGCGGCGCATCAAGCGCCTGGCAGAAGGTGGCTGGATCGAGCGTCAGGTGGCCATCCTGAGCCGCGACAAACTCGGCCACGGCCTGCAGGCACTGGTGGAAGTGACGCTGGATCGGCAAGACACACAGCAGCTCGACGCTTTTGAAGCCCGTGCCGTGGCCGACGACGCCGTTCAGCAATGCTGGCGGGTGTCTCCGGGACCGGACTTTGTGCTGGTCATCCATGCCCCGGACATGAACGCTTATCTCGCCGTCACGCAGCGCCTGTTCACACAGGACGCCAATGTGCGCAACGTGAAGGCTTTTTTTGCCACCAAGCGTGCCAAGTTCGGCACGCAGATCGCGCTGCCAGGCCAGCGCACTGCCTAGCCTCTCCTTGCCAAGCCCCTACCGGCGAGGGCCTTTGGCCGCAGGGGCGGCCTCTCACTTGTTTTTGGTCGGCCGTTGCCAGTTGGCAATGCTCACCTGCTTGCCCCGCGCCACACTCAGAGCGCCGGGTTCGGTGCTCTTGGTGATGGTCGAGCCGCCACCCACCGTGCCACCCGCACCGATGGTGACGGGAGCCACCAGCACGCAATTGCTGCCGATGTGCACATCGGCCTCGATCACGGTGCGGTGCTTGTTGGCGCCGTCGTAGTTAGCGGTGATGCTGCCGGCGCCATAATTGACGCGTTCGCCGACGACCGCATCACCCAGGTAAGCCAGGTGGTTGGCCTTGGCGCCCTTGGCCATCGAGGAGTTTTTGACTTCGACAAAGTTGCCGATGTGGACCTCGGCGCCCAGCTGCGCGCCAGGCCGCAAACGGGCAAAAGGTCCGATCAGCGCCCCCTCACCCACCGTCACGCCCAGCTTTTCGCCGTCGATGTGGGTGAAAGGATGGATCACGGCACCGGCTTCGATGACGCAGTTGGCCAGCACACAGTTGGCGCCAATCTTCACCCCCTGGCCAAGCTGCACGCGACCTTCAAAGATGCAGTTCACGTCGATCTGTACGTCCTGGGCACAGGCCAGTTCACCACGCACATCGAAACGCGCCGGGTCCATGATGCGCACGCCATCCATCATGAGCGCCTGGGCGCGACGCTGCTGGTAGGCCCGCTCCAGGTCGGCCAGTTGCGCGGGGCTGTTGACGCCAGCCACCTGCGCGGCATCGGTGATCTTGTGGGCCACCACAGGCACGCCTTCGGCTTCGGCGAATTTGACGACGTCGGTCAGGTAGTACTCCTGCTGCGCGTTCTGGTTGTCCAGCCGAGCCAGCCAGGCTTTGAGGCGCTTGGCCGGCACCGCCATGATGCCGCTGTAGACCTCGCGGATGGCGCGCTGGGCCTCGTTGGCGTCCTTGTGTTCGACGATGGCATGCACCTGCCCACTGGGGCTGCGGACGATGCGGCCATAACCCGTCGGATCGTCAAATTCGATGGTCAGCAGCGCCAGCTTGTCGCCGCCACAGGCCTGCACCAGCGCCTGCAGGGTGTCGGTCTGGGTCAGGGGCACATCGCCCGACAGCACCACCACCACACCATCGTCGGGCAAGTGCGGCACCGCCTGCTGCACGGCGTGGCCTGTTCCAAGCTGGGGCATCTGGCGGGCAAACTTGAGCCCGCCGCCTGCGCAGGCGGCCTTCAGTGCGGCTTCGACCTGATCGGCACCATGGCCCGTGATCACAATCGTGTGGCGTGCATCCAGATGACGGGCCGTGTCCACCACATGGCGGACCAAAGCCTTGCCCGCCAGGGTGTGCAGCACCTTGGGTAGACTGCTTTTCATGCGCGTGCCTTTGCCGGCCGCCATGATCACCACATCCAACTTTGACGTCATAAAGTGTTCCTTCTGCTTTCAAGGATTATCCGCCAAGGGTGCATGGCACTGGCCCTGCTGGGTGCGCTGGCGCTCACAGGTTGCAGCGCCGTCAAGTTCGGTTACGAGCAAGGCCCTTCGCTGGCCTATTGGTGGCTCGATGGGCAGTTCGATTTCAACGACAGCCAGAGCACCAGGGTGCGAGAAGCGCTTGACCGGCTGCAGCGCTGGCACCGCCAGCGCGAGCTCCCCCTCTATGCCGACCTGCTGGCACGCTCGGCCACTCTGGCAGAGGGCCCGATCGAAGCGGAACAGGTGTGCAAGCTTCAGAGCGACGTCCAGCAAAGGCTCGACGCCTTGATGCAAGAGTCGATCCGCCAGCTCGGCGCCGTGGCGGTTGGCATGGATGCCCGCCAGATCCGCCACCTGAGCAAGCATCTGGAACAGAAGAACGCCAAGTGGGAAGATCAGTGGCTGCAGGGCTCGGCCAGTGCACGCCTGCAACGCAGGCTGGACAAAGCCATCGAGCGCTACGCCGATTTCTACGGCAGCCTCACAACACCGCAGACCCAACTGCTGCGACAGCAGCTCGAACAATCCCTCTGGTCACCCGAATGGGGCCGCCAGGAAAGGCTGCGCCAGCAGCGGGACCTGCTCGGCACTTTGATGCGCATCGATCTGGAGAACCTGTCTGCCCGTTCGACAGAATTGGCCTTGCTCGGCGTCTGGGAACGCTGGCTGGAGCCCCGGTCGGCTGCAGACCGCCAGCGCTGGCAAGACTGGATGGCGCAGGGCTGCAAGAACCTGGCTGAACTGCACAACAGCACCAGCCAGGAACAGCGTCAACGCGCGGCACGTCGCTTGCGCGGCTATGAAAAAGACCTGCGCGAACTGGCCGGCAGGTCTTGATGCGCCGCGGCCGCTCAGGCCTGCAGCGACTTCCACATCTCCATGTCGCGCTCGGCGGTCCAGATGCGCGGGTGCTTGATGCCGCTGGCTTCATCGTAGGCACGCGTCACATCGAACGGGAGGCAATGCTCGTAAATGAAGACATGGCCGAAGATCGGGTCCATGGCCTTGCGGGTGTGGGCCATGGCGGCCTTGAGGTCCATGCCGGCCGCCACAGCCTCACGGCCGGCCTTGTACAGCGTCTCGACCCACAGCTTGGTGTAGTCCAGCGCCTTGTTGACGTTGGCGTTGCCCTTCATGGCCTCGCCGCGGCCGGGCACGATGAACTCCGGCTTGAGCGCGCGCAGCGCTTCAAGCGTGGCGGGCCACTCCTCGAGCTGGGCATCGCCGGTGTAGACACCGGCCTCGTATTCCACCAGGTCGCCGCTGTAGAGCACTTTTTCTTCTTCCACCCAGGCGATCGTGTCGCCCTTGGTGTGGCCTGGGCCCGGGTGCCAGATCTGCACCACCACGCCACCGAGGTTGATGCTGAGCTTGCCGGGCACTTCACCCTTTGTCGGATTGCCACCGCCCACCACCATGGTCGGCCAGGTCAGGCCGGGCACGGTGTCGGCGCCACGGAACAGGCGCGGGAAGCGCTCCATCTCGCTCTTCATGTCCTGCGCGCCACGCTCCTGGATCAGCTCGAGGGTGCCCTGGCTGGCAATGATCTCGGTGGCGCCTTCGGCGGCGTAGGCGTAGGCGCCCAGCACGCGCACCGCGTGGTAGTGGGTGAGCAGCACGTACTTGATCGGCAGGTCGCTGACGGTGCGGATCTTCTTGATCAGATCCTGGGCCATGGCGGGGGTGGCCGTGGTGTCGCTGACCAGGATATAGCGGTCACCGATGATGACGCCCGAATTCGGGTCGCCCTCGGCGGTGTAGGCCCAGCAGTGTTTGCTGAGTTGCTCGAAGGTGACTTTCTTTTCGGTCAGGTCGGCCTGGCTGGCAAAGGCTTTGGACATGGAGCGCTCCGGGTAAGGGGAATGATTCGCGAGATTTTACCTAAACGAAATGCATTACGGATAGTTAAATTTGAGCAGCCATCTGCATGCCCGTCCCGCCTGATCGTGAACCCATGGATCCCGAGCTCAAGCCGTGCGATGACGCGCATCGGGACAGGCAGGCCTTCAGCCCATGCCTTTTTCCAGCATGGCAATGACTTCTTCGGCAAAGGCCGCATAGCTGATCGGTCCGCCGGGCCGCAACCAGGTGAAGGTCCAGTTGATCATGCCCAGCAGCATCATGGTCAGGGCCGTCTGGTTGGCCGCGGTCAGTCGGCCGGGATAGGCCCGCTTGAGGAAGCGGGTCATGGCCGCCACGATGTCGCGCTGGCGGTTGAGGATGAGCTCACGCGCAGACCCCCCCTCCATGGCAGGGTCGGGCTCCCCGCTCAAGAACTTGGTGTCGTTGAGCAGGGCCGCATGGCGGGTGGCGGAAGTTTCATATTCCTGCAGAAAAGCCCGCACCAGCTCGTGCAGGGCGGCGCGGTCGTCCAGATTCTGACGCTGGGCCTTGGCTTCGGTCTGCGCAATGATGGCCAGCAGCCGCTGGGTGTGCCGGTCCAGCAGGTCAAACAGGATCGCGTCCTTGCTGTCGTAGTAGTGGTAGAGCCGGGCCTTGGAGGTGCCGCAGGCGGCGGCGATCTCGTTCATGCTGGCAGCCGGGTAGCTGCGCTCGGCAAAACACTGGGCCGCAATGTCGAGGATCGCATCGCGTTTGAGGTCGTGGGTGGCGGATTTGGGACGGGCCATGAGGATGAAAGGTTCAGACCGGCCAGACCACGCCGTTGTCGTTGAGGATGGCGTCCAGCGGCTCGTCGTGCGCCTCAGGCTCCAGGTCTTCCACAAAACCGTTGGTGTAGCCCAGCCCGACGGTGAAGGGCTTGGGCTGCAGCGTGGCCAGGGTGCGGTCGTAAAAACCACCGCCGTAACCCAGACGGTAGCCGCCCGCGCCATAGCCCACGCAGGGCACGAACAGCAATGTGGGCACGATCAGCTCGGTGTCCTTGGGTTTGGGAATGCCGTAGGCGTCTTCTTCCATCGGACAGCCCGGGTACCAGGCATGGAAAGTCAGCGTCTTGTGCTGCTTGTTGACCACCGGCAAGCCAATGCGCCGGCGCAGCGGCTCATCGAGCAATTCGCCGTCTTCCTTCCAGCGGTGCAGGGCCGGCAGCGGATCGAACTCGCCCTTGATCGGCCAATAAGCGCCAATCACGGTATCGGGCCGGCCCACCAGCCAAATGCGCATCACGCGTTGCAAGGCCTCGGCCCGCTGCAGGCGGTCCGACAGGTTCAGTCTTTCTTCAATCAGGGCCTTGCGGAGGGCTTTCTTGGCTTCTGCTTTGTCCATAATCGGGCATGCCTTCATTCCAGCGTTTGCCTTCCATTCTGACACTGCTCGGTGTCCTGTCCTTTTCCTTGCTGCTGCCGGCCTGCGCCCAGGTGCCCAAGCGGGGCGACGACACCGTGCTTGACATGCACCAGGCCTGGCGCAAGATGGACCGCACCCGCCTGTCTGCTTTGCTGCCCCAGGTGCAGGGCCACCCGCTTGAGCCCCTGGCCGCCTACTGGGAGCTGCGCAGCCGACTGGACACGGCCAGTGAAGGCGAGATCCAGAACTTCCTGACACGCTACGCCGGCAGCTATTACGAAGACCGCCTGCGCAATGACTGGCTGCAGCTGCTTGGCCGTCGCCGGGACTGGAGCACGATTGCGGTCGAATTTCCCAAGTACCGCATGCAGGACGACCGCGAAGTGCGCTGCTACGCCCTGGCCGCCGATGCGGTGCTGAGCAGGCGCGATGTGGCCCAGGAGGCCCTGCGCCTGTGGTACGCCCAGCGTGACGCCGACGATGGCTGCACCTGGCTGGCCGAACACCTGCATTCAGGCAAGAAGATCAACGGTCTGGACCTGTGGCGCAAGGCGCGCATTGCCATGGATGCCAATAAGCCCAAGGCCGCCAAGGATGCGGCAGACATCGAAGCCCCGCGCCTGTCCGAACAGGTCACGCTGATCTTCAGCGACCCGGCCAGGTACCTTGACAAACGCCTTGTAGCCGTCACGCGCAACCGCAAGGAGCTCGCGGTGCTGGCCCTGATCCGTCTGGCCGCCAGCGACCCCGACCAGGCCGCTCACCTGCTGGAGCGGCGCTGGGGCCTGATGCTCACCAGCGAAGAAAAGCACTGGACCTGGGCCGTCATCGGCAAGCAGGCCGCCCAGAAGTTGCAGGACAACGCCAGCGAATACTTCGCCAAGGTCCACAAGGACAGCGACCTGAACGACGACCTGCTGAGCTGGAAAATACGCGCCGCCCTGCGCAGCGGCCAATGGCGCCAGGTGCTCAGCGCCACCGAGGCGCTCAGCCCCGAAGCGAAGCAGGACCCGGCCTGGACCTACTGGCGCGCCCGCGCCATGCTGGCGACCACAAGCACCAGCGACACCCAGCGTCAGCAGGCCCAAGACCTGCTGCGCAGCATCGCCAGTGTGCGCGGCTTCTACGAGCAACTGGCCCTCGAAGAACTCGGCCAGACCATCAGCGTGCCACAACCTCCTGCACCTTTGAGCGCCACGGAAAAAGCCCAGGCCTTCGCCAACCCGGGCCTGCAACGCGCGCTGTACGCGATCCAGCTGGGCCTGCGCCCCGAAGGCAACCGCGAGTGGAACTACACCACCAACCTGCACACCCCAGGCGGCATGAACGACCGCGAGCTGCTGGCAGCGGCCGACTTCGCGTGCCAGCGCCAGGTGTGGGACCGCTGCATCAACACCAGCGAACGCACCAAGGGCGTGATCGACTTCGAACAGCGCTTTCCGATGCCCCTGCGCGAGATCGTGATCCGCAGGGCCAATGGCATTGGTCTGGACCCGGCCTATGTGTACGGCCTGATCCGCCAGGAAAGCCGCTTCATCATGGATGCGCGCTCGCATGTAGGCGCTTCGGGCCTGATGCAGGTGATGCCAGCCACCGCCAAGTGGACCGCCAAAAAAATCGGCCTGAGCAACTTCACGCCCGACCAAATCACCGACAAGGAAACCAATGTGGCGATTGGTACCGGCTACCTCAAGCTGGTGCTCGATGACTTCGGGGGATCCCTGCCGCTGGCGGCGGCGGCCTACAACGCCGGCCCGGGCCGCTCTCGCCGCTGGCGTGAAGGACCGGTCCTGGAGGCGGCGATCTGGGCCGAGAACGTGCCGTTCCAGGAAACACGCGATTACGTCAAGAAGGTGCTGTCCAACACCACCAATTACGCCGCCCTCATCACGGGTCAGCCGCAGTCGCTCAAGGCACGTCTGGGGTCCGTGGGCCCGCGCGGGGCCAATGCCCCGGCCGAGAACACCGAGCTGCCCTGAGCCCCGATCAGCCCTGGCCGAGCAAGTCGTCCAGGCTTTGGCGGATCTGCGCTTCGATCCTGCCGGCCAAGGGTCCGAGCATCAAGCCCAGCTTGACTTGCAGGTCAAAGCGATCGCCACCCACCGTGAGGCACCCGCTCACACCGGTGCGCTCGAAATGGATCTGGTCCTCGCGGCTGCCCGGCTCCGTGCGGCACTGCATGCCCCATTCGCGCTCGGCCTCCTGTGTCCAGCGGTGAGCAGCGGTCCGGGCCGCTTTCAAACCCAGCCTGTGCTCCCGGCGAATGTGGAGTTCAGGCACAGGCCACCTCCACCAGACAGTCATAGAACACGGGCGCGCGCCCCATGTCGGTCAGCTTCTGGCTGGTGAGTTCGTTCACATTGGTCCCGTCCAGCCCCAGCTTGCGCCACCAGATGCCCAGGCCATTGACCACACCGGGACGGGCACGGTCGCTCACCCGGGCCTTGCAACGGTAGCGACCGCGGTCGTTGAAGACCTCGACCACCGCGCCGTTGGCGATGCCGCGCGAAGCCGCATCCTGCGGATGGATTTCAAGCCAGGGTTCCCCTTCGATGTCACGCAGACTCTGCACATTGACGAAGGTGGAGTTGAGGAAGTTGCGCGCTGGCGGCGAGATCATGGCCAGCGGGTGGCGCGGGTCGCTGCCGACGGGCTCATGGTTCGGCACATGGTCGGGCAAGCCGTCCAGCCCCTGATCGGCCAGACGCTGGCTGAAGAATTCGCACTTGCCCGAAGGCGTCGGGAAATTGCCCTCGGCGAATGGCGCATCAGGCACCGGCAGGCTGGCAAAGCCATGGGCCAACAACACTTCGAAGTCCTGCGCATCGCCGATGGCACTTCGGCACAGCTGCACGTCGGTCTCGGCAAAGCACGGATCGTCAAACCCCATGCGCGCGGCCAATGCCCGGAAGATGTCGGTGTTGGTACGCGCCTGACCGACCGGCGCAATGGCCGGGCGGTTGAGCAGCACATCGGTGTGACCGTAGGTGGTGTGGATGTCCCAATGCTCGAGTTGCGTGGTGGCCGGCAGGATGTAGTCGGCATGGTCTGCCGTATCGGTGCGGAAATGCTCCAGCACCACGGTGAACAGGTCTTCGCGTGCAAAGCCCTGCACCACCCGACCCGAGTGCGGTGCCACCGCGACCGGGTTGCTGTTGTAGACGATCAGGGCCTCCACCCGGGGGCCAAAGGTGGACGAGCTGTGGCGCAACAGGTCATCTCCGATCGTGCTCATGTTGAGGGTGCGGGGGCGCCGCTCGCCCAGCAGGTCCGGCCGCTGCAGGGCCGCACGACGCACCGGAAAATGGCCTGAACTGGACATCAGCAGACCGCCCGCACGGTGGCGCCAGGCACCGGTGAGCGCTGGCAGGCAGGCGATCGCCCGCACCGCATTGCCCCCGCCATGCACGCGCTGCATGCCGTAGTTCAGGCGAATGGCCGCAGGCGTGGTGGTGCCCCAGTCCTGCGCCAGGCGGCAGATCTGCTCAGCCGGCACACCACACACTGCAGCCGCACGCTCGGGCGCCCATTGCAGGGCCCGTTCGCGCAGCGCAGGCCAGCCCAGGGTGTAGCGGTCGATGTAATCCTGGTCCAGCCAGCCGTGCTGAATCAGTTCGTGCATGACGGCCAGCGCCAGCGCGGCGTCCGTTCCTGGCCGCAGTGCGATGT
>JACCDH010938806.1_pt1 | contig 10902 bp, 15 predicted proteins | sample 7442481 | NCBI WGS metagenome assembly JACCDH01 (sample SAMN15323433, study PRJNA562643) | freshwater metagenome | isolation source: river surface water | place: USA:Blue River Watershed | collected 2017-08-15 | reverse complement strand
GCGGCAGTGGTTCACCAGCGCCCGGCGCACCCTTCGGGCGCGCCGGGCGCGAAGGCCTTACGCGTGTTCTGCTGCTCAAAAAAGTAGCAACCCATGGCAAGCCAAAGAGAATGCGGCATGCCGCAGTTCTTCACGCACTTTTCCACAGCCTTGCGCTGGATTTTGTGGAACAACTCGAACCCAAAAAGCCGGGGTTTGAACCAACTCGAAATCGGTCAACGACTCACCTTTGGGCTTCGCCACATGCCTGCGCTTCGCGTGGGCATCCTGATGCGCTCGTGGTCATCGAGCGCTGCTCTGTTGATCAAGGATTGGGGAGAAGCCGCTCCCCGGCAACGCGCGCCAAAAAGTCAATCAGCCATTTCCAAAGCGGTTACGGGCTTCCAATCATCCTGAATTATTTTGTGATTTTTACTATTGATTTACCACCAAAATACCATTAAAATGAAGTTGTTTTAAATTTAAATCAAAGGGGATCAGGATGAAAAAGGAACAGGCATTTTTTGAACAGATGGCCGGCACCGCCCTGCCCGGCTGGGACGTGAAACTCCAACCGCACATGACGCCCGGCCAAATGGATCTGGCCAGCTACACCGCCCGGATTTATCTGGTCGACACCAGCACCGGCTGGACCGCAGCCGGTGCGCTGCAGCCCTCCGGCTTCGCCGGGTTGCGCGCACACTTTGATGCGCTGCGCCTGGGCAACGTCACCGACCTGGCCGGGCAAGCTGTGACCCAGCTAGGCCGGGACCAACCTGCGCCCGGTTCACCCGAAATCGGCAAAGCCATCGAGCTGGTCGCAGCCGCGCTGACCGGCACTCAAACATTCAAGACCGTGCAGGCCTCCGGCCTGGAAGGGCATTGGATCTACATCGGGTACCGGATGCACGACGCCTCGACCATTTGCCGTCCCGGGTTTTTCAGGACTGGCGCACCCGGCTTCGTGGCGCCGGAAGGCCTGGCGCACTATGTGCGCCAAGTCATGGCCCACGACTTGGCAAGCACCCAATCGGCCGTCGGCCAGATGCTCAAAAGGGCAGGGGGCGCGATCATCGCGCCCGAGTTCAAGTAAAGTTAAAACAGTGGTAAATTGGTGGTAAATTAACTAGAAATCAACGGTAAAGGAACATCATGATCGTCACCGTAGGCAACACAAAAGGCGGGGTGGGCAAAACCACTATCGCGCTGAACCTGGCCATCGCACGCGCGCTGCAAGGGAGGGATGTTTGGCTGATCGACGGTGACCGTCAAGGCACCGCCCAGACCGCCATCACGATCCGCGCCGAGAACGGCAAGCAGCCCGCCATCAGCTGCGCGCACTACCCGGATGGCTCGACCTTGCGCGCCCAGGTCATTCAGACCGGCCCGAAGTTCCAAGACATCATCATCGATGCCGGTGGCCGCGATTCGACGGCGCTGCGCGCCGCGCTGATCCTGTCGGATGTCCTGGTGATTCCGTTCGCGCCGCGCTCGCTGGACGTCTGGGCGCTGGCCGACATCGACAACTTGATCCAAGAGGCGAGGGCAGTGCGTGACGGATTGCGCGTGATCGCCATGCTGAACAACGCCGACCCGCAGGGCCACGACAACGACGACGCGGCTGCCGCCGTCGCCGATTTCCCAAACATGGAATATGTGGCCACGCCAATCCGCCGCCGCAAACCGATCGCGAACGCAGCAGGGCAGGGCATGTCGGTCCTGGAATACAGCCCGAAAGATGCCAAGTCCATCGACGAGATGACGGCTTTGGTTAATGCTGTTTTCAAGTCAAATTGATATTGATTTACCACCAAATCAACTCTAATTAAACATCATGTCAAACATCACACGTCGCCCATCTCCAGCCACAGCGCCCGCAGCCAAACCAGTGAATGAAGCGGCCCTGGCCAAGTTCATCGCTGGCGCGCCTGACGCGGCCCCGGCCGCCGCCGAGGCGCCACCAGTTGCACCCGCGCACCCCCGCAAGATGGCGGGCAAGCAAGCCCAGATCACCTTCGCCCTGCCGCCCGAGCTGCTGGACAAAGTCGATGACATGGCCAACAGCCTCTCGATTTCGCGAGCGGCTTTTATCAAGCAGGCGCTGACGCGGGCTGTTAACGCAGAAGGAGCTTGAAATGACGATCCAAAAAACGTCCCCTATTGGCACTTACGTTTTTGAACGTGGCGGCCTGACTAGCAGCCCGGCAGAGGGTGCCGAGCCTGTTGATCACTTTGACTTTTGCCCGAACTGTGAGACTGAAGTTCCTGTTGATGAGCAAGATGTTTGCATGCATTGCTTTCAAGGAATTACATTGAGCGACGATCAGTGAATTTGGTTTTGATCGGAGAGTCGCTCTGTCAACGCAAAACCTACACATACCTTTGTATTTTTAAACCGAGAAACCAATGGCATACGTACTTACCACTGAACAACGGGATAAATATCGTGAGACTTCGAGACGCTCAAAAGTTCGTAAAGAAGCGCTCTTGAAGAATCATGACCCATCTATACACAAAAACGCTTTGACTTTTGGTGATCGACTAGACCCAAATGACTTGATGCCTCAACTGAAAAATAACGAGCTCACTGCTTTGTCTTTGTTTTCAGGGGGTGGGGGGCTTGATTTGGGTTTTGAGCGCGCAGGTTTCTCACATCAAGCTGCTTATGAGTGGCTAGACATTTGTGGTCAAACTCTATTAACAAATCGGCCGGGCTGGGTTGTCCATTCAGGCGAGATAAATGGCGATGTTCAACTCGCGGGCTTTACGAGGTTTAAAGGTGTTGATGTCGTGCATGGTGGGCCTCCATGTCAGCCTTTTTCTATTGCAGGCAAGCAAGCTGGTGAAAATGACCCTCGCAATATGTGGCCTGAGTTCGTCCGTTGCGTTCTTCAGGCGAAGCCGCGAGCTTTCGTTGCTGAAAATGTGCCTGGTATCTTGGATAAGAAATTTGCGGACTTTGTACAAACAAACATCCTAGATCCGCTTGGGCGTCAATACACGATTTTTAAATTCAAGCTAGCCGCTCATGATTTTGGTGTACCGCAAGCTAGAAAGCGCGTGTTCTTTGTCGGGTTCAGAGCTAAACGTGATGCAGCAAAGTGGGTTCAACCAGTTCCAACGCATGGTGATGTTGATGGCATCTTCGGTCCGCTCCTGCCGCGCAACACCGCACGCAAAAGCTTGGGTTTAAAAAATATCGGTTGTGACACCGTTGCACCAACGTTGCGCTCTGGCTTTACTGGTCCAAGAAAAACAACTGGTGTTGTAAATAGCAAAGCTTCAATGAAAGTTTGGGATGAACTTCAAATCTGGCCTAACGGCGTCCAAAGAAGTCGCTCACTAGCGAATGCATATCCTCCGGAAAACAACCACTTGAGATTGAGCGTTGAAGACTGTGCGCTCTTGCAGGGTTTTCCCGAGAATTGGGTTTTTAGTGGCGCGGTTTATCAAATTCTTGGCCAAATTGGCAATAGTGTTTGCCCGCCTGTTGCATACTCTGTCGCGCGTCAAGTTGCACGCGCCTTACAGAGAGACTAATGGCAGTACAGGATGATGAACGCGAGCGTGAGCTTGTCAGGATGTTTAACCTTCATTGGGATCCAGCCCATCAACGCGCTGGCGTCGATGCGCTTTTGGATTTGGATGTTGACGGAAGACCGTGCCGATTTGAAGTAGAAGTTAAATCTACGACCACAAGTTCGGTATCAACCGCCCGCGACGTTGGCATCGAACATATAAAAAAATGGCGCAACAAATTATTCATCATTGGCTTCTACACCAGGGACGCAAAACGTCCTGAATGGGTAAGCTCTTTGTGTCTTACGCCAGATGACATGGAGCCATGGATAGCATCTATTGAAAAAAAGATATCTATTGACTTTCAGCTTGCTAAGCTAGCTTCGAAAAGAATTCAACTTAGTGACATGCTTGAAATTTGTCAAAAAATTGACCCGCAAGATACGAGCGGCAGCTACTCAATAGCGGTCGCAAAAAGTATCCACAAACAACAGTGGTCTGCAGAGCAATATAAAGCCTCACTTGATACGACTGTTGGACGCAAGAAAAAGATTTCATCGGAAAGAATGCTGGAAATTGTTCAACTACGGGCGCAATACATTGCTGAACGTGGTGCAACCTTAAACAATCCTCACATCACTAAATCACATCTAACTAAGTTTCAGAACACTAACCGCGTTGTGCGCGCGCCCAATTGGGCTCAAGGTGTTAAAGACATTGCAGCTGCATTTGTTAGGTCGAATCCAACGCACCCATCCATTGGCATCACTCCTACATAAAGATGATCACTCATTGATGGCAAAACAAACGAACGTTTACGGGGTGAGAAATCACCCCGTTTTTTTTGGTGCGCATTCATCCTGAAAAAAGCCGCTAGACCTTTTTTCCGGAAAAGTTCAAAATCAGGAGACCATGCCCCAAGTTTTTGCCTATTTACGCGTCTCGACCGACGCCCAAGACGTTGCCAACCAGAAGCACGGCGTCGTGCGCTATTGCATCGACAAGAAGCTGCTTGAACCGGTTTTCGTCGAGGACACCATCAGCGGTAAGACCGATTGGCGGGATCGGCAGCTCGGCAAGATGATCCGGGGGGCAGGGGAGGGCGACGTGATCGTCGTGTCGGAAGTCTCGCGCCTGGCGCGCAGCACGCCGCAGGTGCTGGAGATCGGCCGGGAGTGCATCGAAAAGGGCGTCCATTTGCATGTCGCCAAAAACGGCATCGTCTTCGACAACACCATGCAATCGAAAATCGTCGCCGTCGTGCTGGGCCTGGTGGCCGAGATCGAGCGGGACTTCATCAGCTCGCGCACCAAAGAGGCCCTGGCCAAACGCAAATCCGAAGGCATGAAGCTGGGCCGCCCGGTGGGGGGTGCCAAGAATCTCAAGCTGGACAAGCACGCCGACAAAATCGACGGCTACCTGGCCAAAGGCATCAACAAAGTGGCCATCGCCAAGCTGCTGGACGTTTCACCAAACACGCTTTATGAGTGGTTGAAAGTCCGACGGCCGGACAACTCGACATCGAAGATATGAACTCTGAAACAACCCTCGAATCCATCCGTCCGGTCCAACGCAATCGCGTTATGGATCTCGTTGATCAAGCCGGCATCGACGTTAGCGCCTGGCGTGTCAAAAAAGGTGGGGGTGCCGTCAAGAACCCTCGTGCCAACCCTCAGTTTTGTTACGAGTGGTCTTTCGGTGGTGATGGCGAGCCTATGGCGCTATGCGTTTGGCACAAAGACATTTACATCGATCCAGCGCAGGACCAAATTTATTGTGATGACAATTTGCTTGATTTCGCGACCAAACTTGAACAACGCGGAAATGACCCAACTGCAAGCGGTAAAGTCAAATCAAGAGCACGAAGCCAAGCGCAGCGTGCGCGAAAGTTTGATGATCAGATCAAACAGGCCTTCGTCATGGAACGGCCTATCAGAGTCATCGTTTTGAGCGGTAAAAACGGCGATAAAACCAACGCAGGTGATAACACCGCAACGGTTAAATATCGTCATTTGGATGCTTCCCCTTGGCATGTTCAAAGCTATTCGGTTCAAAGCGGCAAATTTCGACTGGTACGCGGCTCCAATCTGAACAAGCAAGTCAAGTTTTTTGACCAGTTCACAGCTGAAGAGGCTGCCCAGCGTCAGGAGACCCTGAAATCTTCTTTTATCCGATCCCCGGAAGTCAGGTCGGCTGTTCTCAAGCGCGCAGGCGGGGTTTGTGAATACTGTGGCGCGATGGGCTTCTCAATGGCAAATGGCGGCATGTATCTTGAGACACATCACGTCATCCCTTTGTCTGAAAACGGCGCCGATCATCCTTCCAACGTGGTGGCGATTTGCGCCGATGATCACCGCAAAGCCCATCACTCCGTTGCACGCGACACTATGCGAGAGTTGCTTTTAGCTAGGCTTGATTCTCTTGGCGAGCAGGCTAAAAGCTGTTAAATTTAATTCGCTGCAGACCCCCCTTGACTGCGCTCCCTGTAATCAAGTTGCAGCATTTCACGCACCCAGCCGGGTGCGTTTTTTTTGGGTTCATGCTCTTGGAATTTGGGGCCTACCCTCGGAAGTGACCTACAGACAGTAGGCTGTCGATTCAGGCCGATAGGACGTCCGTTTCTTGTTGAGGCTCGTGTCGCGCGCTCTCAATTCCAGCCTAGCCAGTAAACGACAAAGGCGATCAGCAAGGTCGTAACAACGCTACCGATCCACTTGAGCGCGCTCTTCTTCAGACCACTGCTGTCGTTCGGCGTTTGATCCAATCCACGCCCGGCTCTGTTTCCGTCTGCTTTTATTCCTTGAGTACGCTCGGCCCTGAGCATTTTCGAGCCCGTGGTCTCGTTGCCACGGAGAGAGACATCCTCGCAGTCGCTCAGGTCAAACATTGGCTGTTTGTCATTTGGCTTATCAGGCACGGTATATCCTCCAAATTGCTACTGTGAGGGTATGCAATGGGAACCCGCCAATTCCCAGCACTCGCGTGCTCTGGAACAGTGGCCTCTCGGAGAGCATCCCGTATGTTGCGACGTTTCCGGTAGCGGTAAGCCCCGAAACTCTACGGGCGACAACCGGCTGATCAATATTATGAAAGCGGTTCCCAATCAGCTCGACGCCGACACAGTTTTCGAGGAGGATGCCGATGGTCATGAGCCCTAACTTGATTGATGTAGACCACAAAACCCGGTTGCCAAATCCAAGTTGGCGGATGGCGGGTTACAGGCCCAATTGACTAATTGCAACGCAGTGCAATGCCTTGCACCTGCATGGTGAAGACAGCTGCTGGTACGCCCTTTACAACAGACACAAGGTCCGTCTGCAAAAGAACCAGGGTGTCACCGCCCATGTCGATCACGCGTTCACGTGCCTTGATCTCTGCCGCATAAGTTGCGAGATCGTTCGGGGTTGAATTGGCCGCTGCAAACGTGGCACTTCCTTCGCCACGGGTAGTCACCGGGCCGAGACGGTGACATTTATCGAGCAGGTTTGAATATTGACGCTGAACCTGAACAGACAACGCCCGTTCGGTGATCTGCGGTGGTGCACTGCATGCAGTGAGACCTGCTGCCGTGATGATTGCGAAAGCTGCGTTTTTCATTTTGATCCTGATTGCACCCGGCCTCGGGTTGATTTTCTGCAGTCTAATTGATCGACTTTCTGCGAATGGAGAACCGCCATGTCCGACGTTGATTCATGTCCCTATTGCGCCAGCACTGACGACTGCACGCATTTATTGCTTCTTGTCGACAAAACCTTCCGTACCGCTGTGGGTGGGCTGTTGTTCGATGCTTTCAATGCACGCTGGTCTGAAATCTGTGAAGCCGGTGGCGACGATTTTGATGAACGTGAACCGTTCGACGATCTTCTCGACCAAGTCCACGGCTTGGCTGATGATTTCAATGAATACGACGTCGATGGTGGTCCTGGCTCCTTCTGCGAATACGCCGTTTATTACTCAGAATCGGAAACATCGGCGACGGCCGCCATCCAGCGTTTCTCGGCAAACCATTGAGTCAAGATGCAAGACGATCAATCTCTCGAAAGCCACGTCCAGGCTGTCAATGAATGGCTAAAAGCCAATATCCGGGTCTATCCCGAGCCGGCACACATCACCCTTCGGCAGATTCAATTCAACCCCAAAACGCTCAGTGGCAGTGCTTTGCTGGTGTTGGGCAATGAGGTTACAGGCGAGTCGTTGAGCCTGCGAATGTCTGAGACTGGATGGCTGACCTTCAGCGTTCCGCTCTTTCACTCGCCGCTTGGTGCACCCGCTTCTTACGCTGCGATTGAGCTGACGACCAACACGCAAAGTGCCGTAACTGCAGCTGTTCGCAGCTTGCTGCCCAGGTTAATGCCACTTGGGATCAATCCCAAAACCAAAGAATGGATCACGACATCAACCCCACTCCAGGCGCGGATTTCAGATGCAAGCGAGTTGATGGGCGCGCTTGCACGCATTGGGCATCCAGATTTCGAATGCCGTCATCTGGTGGCGACCGCGATCCCTCAGTTCTGATTCGGCTGGACAAATTTTGCGTAGATTCTGGATCTGCTGAGATCAACCCCGAGCCTTTGCAAAATAGCCGCTCTCAGCTCAACGGTATGCACAAACAGCGTTGCTCTCACACCCCACGCACCACCCGTCCAGGTGATTGCTCCTTCTGGCAGCGTCCAATGGATCACATCTTGAGATGAAAGCATGTTCCCGATGTATTTGTGCTCCACATTTACAGCGCGTTCTTGTGCATAGGCCCTGACGGTGCTTCTGAAGGCCGTCCGGACTTGGGCACCGTTAAAGACATCGGTGTGTTTGACGGCACCGCTCATCACAGCCCCACCCGATAAACCGTCTGCCCGTTGCCCAGTACGAAGTACAGGTAGCCGCCGCTGGTGATGGCCTGGCCGGGTGCGGTGTCCAGGCGCAGGGTGCTGCTGTTGGTGTTGGCGTTCCAGCTGTAGGTTTTGCCTTGTTCGCCAAACACCACTTGGCCGCTGGTGGTGCCGTAGAGGGTGGCGGTGCTCAGTGTTGAGAGTGTTCTGACGCTGCCAGCAAAGCGGGCCTTCAGGGTTCGGTTGCTGCCGGTGCTCTCCATCCAGGCGGCCACGCCGTCGCCTGTTTTCAAGCTGGTGGCGTTGGTGGCCAGGGTGCTCGATGTGCCGCCCGCAATGGGCTGGCTCACCAGTGTGCTGGTGCTGTCGGTGCTGCCGCCAATCGGGGTCTGTTGCCAGATCACGGCCACGCCGTCGGTCTGCGGGTAGATGTTGCGCGCGCCGCCGCTGCTGAGCTTGGTGCTGGTGTTGCTGCTGGCGTCCCAGCGGTACACGTCGTAGGTGCTGCTGGTGCCGTCTCCGCCGGTTTGGCCCCAGAAGAAGAAGCGCAGCGCGCCGCCTTCGACCGTGACGTCGTAATCGGTGTTACCCACGTAGTTGGTGCCTGCGGGCATGTTGATCTTGGTGAAGCTGTCAGTGCTGCGGGTGTACAGGGTGTAGTGGCCGGGGTTGAGGCCCGCCCAGTTCACCCAGATCACGTAGTCGCCTTTGGCCACCGGGTTCAGGTCGTAGAAGTAGCCGCCACCCACGCTGCTGGTGGTCGAGTTGGGGTTGGCCAAGGTCAGGTTGCGTCGGGTGCCGTCGGCGCTCCATTGGTAAATGCAGGTGACCACGCAATCGGTGTCTTTGCCTTGCACGTACACGCGCCCGTCGCTCACTTGCCAGTCGGTGGCGTTGGCCACGGTGCTCGCGCCTGTCAGGCTGACTTCGGTGTTGGCCTGGGTGTTGCGCAGCCGGTAGCTTTCGGTGCCGGTGCGGTAGAGCAGTTGCTGGCCTTCGGCTGCCACCAATTGGCCGCCCATGCCCATGCTCAGGATCGGGGTGTAAGCCAGCGCTGAACTGGATGTGACAGTGATGCTGCGTTGCACCACGGTGGTGGCGTTGCTGCTGTCTTTGGAGGTGACCGTCAAGGTGTAGGTTTTGGCGGGCAGGCCGGTCAGATCCAGCGTGCCGCTGAAGTTCGCGGCCGTGGTGTTCATGAACTGCAGCTCGCCCAGGCTGGCGGTGGTGGTCACCGTGCCGGTCTTGTCGCTGGTGGCGGTGCCGCTCAGTTGCAAGCTGCCGTTGACCAAAGCGCCGTCGACCGGTGCGGTGACGGTCAGGCCGGGTTTGTTGTTCACGGGCACGGCCACGGTGATGGTCTTGCTGCCGCCTTGGCGGTCGACGGCTTTGATGACCATGCTGTGGTTGCCAGAGCCCGCTGCAGCGGCGTCCACGGTGAAGCGGTAGAGGTTGTTGGTCGAGCAAAAGCGGCTGCAGGCGTTGGGCTCGCTCAGGCTGGGTTGTGGGGTGCCGTCAAAAGTGGCCTCCACGCGCGCAATGCCGTTGGCCGAACTGGCGCTCACGTCCACGTTGATGGTGCCGGTGGTGGCGCTCACGCTGGCCGTCAAGGCCAGATTCACGTTGGACACCTGCACCGTGCGCCGCACGTCGGTGTACGAATCGGTGCTGGTCTGGATGCGGGCAATGACCAGGTGTTGTTCGTTGGTTTCGCTGCTGGTGTTCCAGTTGATCGGGTTGCCTGCACTGGCCGTGCCTTGACCAATGAGCCGGGTGTCGACGTACCAGCTCACGCCGGGGTATTGGTAGCCGCCCTCGATCGACAGCTGCACCGTGCCCGATACGGGCTCGGTGGTGTTTACGGCAATCTGCGGGGTGGCGCTGGGCACGCTGACGGTGACGCTCGTTTGTTGCTGCGTGGTGGTCAGAGTGACCGGCTCACCAGTGGTGGGCTGGGCCTGCACCCTGAAGGTGGTGGTTTGCGTGACCGGGCGTTGCCAGTTCAGAACGGCGCTGTTGCCGCCCGCACCGCTGACGGTTTCAACCGTGGTGAAGCTGCCGCCTGTACTTTGGGATTGCACCGCGTATTGCGTGCCTTGGGGCAGGGTGTCTTTCCAGCTCAAGCTAGCCACCTGGGTTTCGGGCGCGAAGCTGGCGGTCAGCTGGGCCGCTGTGGCCAACGTGGTGGCGGTTTGTGCGTTGCTGTTGTTTGAGTTGTTGGATGTGGTGCCGGTGGTGCCGCCGCCGCATGCACTCAAGACCAGGGCGATCAGCACAGACGACGTCAACCAGGTCAACAGGCGCATTTCAAAGTTCCATCACTTCTATCAATTTTGTAATGGTATGTCATGCGGGGCTCGTGTGGTGAGCCTGGGTTGGCAGTTTTCTGGGTTTAGGGCTCCACCAACTCAGGCACGCCATCGCCCGCAGCCCACACAAACGCGTGTTGCTCGTAATGCCGGGCCAATGACTTGGCAGCCTCCAGATCCAGGCCCAGCACCAACACGCTGACCTCGCCTGGCCAGTTGTTGCTGGGGTGTTTGCCGATGCCGTCGATGCAGATCAATCCACGCTT
>JACCDH010334165.1_pt1 | contig 10903 bp, 9 predicted proteins | sample 7442481 | NCBI WGS metagenome assembly JACCDH01 (sample SAMN15323433, study PRJNA562643) | freshwater metagenome | isolation source: river surface water | place: USA:Blue River Watershed | collected 2017-08-15 | reverse complement strand
TAATTTTCTATTAACCAGAAAATCCTTAATGTGGCCATGCCAACCGAAGCTCTGAAAGAGCGAAGGATTAAACAATACAATCCTACTACGCTAAAGCTTCGAAGGACAACCTTCGCAATTCACATATAATAATTTTCTATTAACCAGAAAATCCTTAATGTGGCCATGCCAACCGAAGCTCTGAAAGAGCGAAGGTTGGTGCGCCTGGCAGGACTCGAACCTGCAACCTACGGATTCGAAGTCCGGTACTCTATCCAATTGAGCTACAGGCGCTAATGTTCTATTATTTATAGCAGAAGTGATGAAAAAATCTACTTTTTTTTTCAAAAAGCAGGGATATCTTTTTGGTCAATGATGTAGCAAAAATCAATGTGCTCAAAATCAATAAGTGGCTTTATTGATACTGTTTGATATGCATCATTCTTTTTAACGTCAATAACTGATCCGAGGCTAAATCCTTCAGGAAAGATCATGCCTTGTCCGCTTGAAATAATAGTATCGTTTTTTGTTATTGATGCATGGAGGTCAATATATTCCACAATGCATTCCTTTGCATTATTAATGCCACGAGAAACTCCTTGATATTCTGCTTCACTACTATAGGCTGCAACGGTGCATCGAGGATCAGTGATGAGTTGAACTTTGCTGTACCACGGAAAAACATCAGTTACTTTCCCCAGTAGTTGAAATTGATAAGCGGCGATCATATTTGGCTTGATTCCTGATTTTGATCCTTGATTGATATAAAAATACTGTTCATGAGTGTCAAAATTTTTAAGAAGAATTTTACTTATTATAGCTTCAGTCATGTTATATCGTTTTTTGAATTGAGCAATTTCTTCACTGCGATCTAAAAAATATTTGGTTGCTTTAAGACTGATAGTTTTATTTTGCAGTTGTTCAATATTTTTTCTTAAGGTTCTATTTTCATCATGAATGTCTGCATAAGAACGAAAGTATTGTGAGACCGTGTATAAAGGACGTGTAATATATGCACCGCTATACAAAAGTGGTGTAGCAAGATAACTACAGCATTGATTAAAGTGATTGGTTCTTTGTGATAGATAGATTAGAGGTATTGAGCAGAGCATGAAAAGTAGTATTAATTTCTTGTTCATGAGAAACTTCCTTTGTTTTTTGCAAAATATTCAAAAGTATTTCTTTCATAGCATCGTGACTTTGGCTGCGCAATAATTGTGCACGCATTTCAGCAGCATTGTTGATTCCTTTAAGATATTGGCAGACCTGTTTTTTAAAATGATTAAAACCATGATTTTGATATGTATGTTGATTAAGTTCTAAATGTTTAAGTGCATAATGAAGTGATGTTTCTGGTGAAACAGCAAAAGGTTTGTCATCGCGCTCTGCTTCCATTTCAGCAATTTTCCAGGGGCATCCCCAGAGTGCACGGCCGACCATAACACCATCGATGCCAGTTAGTTCATACATTTTTTGAGCACGTGCAAAACTATTAACATTTCCAGAAAAAATAACCGGCATTGAAACCATCTCTTTAATCTGTTTAACCAGTTCATAATTAAGAGGCGAAGTAAATCCACCAGGTGCTGTTCGTGGATGAATAATAAGCATTTCTATACCAACTTCTTCCGCTATTGCTGCAATTTCAAGGCCATTTACTTTTTTAAATCCTGAGCGCATTTTAAGCGTGAGAGGGATTCGTCCAGCAAGTGCTTGTTTCATTTGTAATAATAATGTTTTAAGTCGTTCAGGGTCAGCCATCAATGCAGAACCAGATCCAGATTTGGTAACTGTTTTTGAAGGGCAACCTGCATTCAAATTAAACATATCAAATTTGTGTGCAATAATTGTTTCAATCGCTTTGTCTATGCATTCAAGTCGATTAGCAGAAACTTGGTACGCGATGGGATGTTCGACTTCCTCATAAAGAAGAGAATTATTTTTTTTTGCATTTGCTACACAGGCAACGTGACGCATCTCACCAAATAATAATGTTTCAGGAGAAAATTCTCTGATCAATTGTCGCAACGGTGAATCAGTGATGCCATCGAGAGGTGCCGCCATAATGCGCGGAAATGAAATGTTTCCAACTTTTATTTTTTCATGCCAAAAATTGCTACTCATATTGCATTACTCGTATTGTGCAGGTTTATTAAGGTGATGTGGCGTGTTGCATTCGTAGGCGTATGCAATACGATAGAGTAATTCTTCGGAAAGTCGTGGTCCTATAAATTGAAGGCCGATAGGAAGCCCTGACTTTGAAAGTCCAGAAGGCACTGAAAGGCCAGGCATTCCAGTTACACAATTAGGTAATGTAAAATAATCATTCATATACATGGCAAGGGGATCATTTGATTCTTTTCCCAGGACAAAGGGCAGCGTTGATGTCGTTGGAGTAATGAGCACATCAATTTCTTGAAATGCATCTAAAAATTCAGCAAGTAAAACGTTACGAACTTGTTGTGCTTTTTCATAGTATGCTTCTTTTTGGCTGCTTCCAAGAACATAATTACCAAGTAAAATTCTTCGTTTAATTTCTGCACCAAAATTTTTTTCACGCGTCATGTAGTACATTTCTTGTAAATCTTTAATATTCATTTCACGAGAGCCATACAAAGATCCGTCAAAACGAGCAAGATTAGATGCTGCTTCTGCGCGAGAAAGAATGAAATAAATCGAAATGCCATATTTAAATGCTGGCATTGAAATATAGGTTATTTTTGCTCCCAGTCGTTCAAGGTCATTAATGGCTTCTTTGAAGGCCATTTGAATTTCAGGATGTATTGCATCACTTTCAATGGCATCTTTTAAAACGCCGATGGTCATATTTTCAGGTAATTTTCCATCAAGTTTTTTGGTATAGTCACGCTTAGGCTCAGGTAACGAGGTTGAATCTTTAGGATCATGTCCGGAAAGAGCTGATGAAACAAGTGCATTATCATAAACAGTTCTGGTAAGAGGACCTGGTTTATCGAGTGATGAACCAAATGCCATTAAGCCATAACGAGAAAAAAGACCATAGGTCGGAACAAGGCCAACAAGATTACAAAAAGCTGCAGGTTGACGAATTGAGCCACCAGTTTCAGTTCCTAGTGCCCATGGAACGAGTCCTGCAGCAACAGCGGCTGCTGCTCCTGAGCTTGAACCACCGGGACTATGTTTATGATTCCATGGATTTTTTGTATTTCCAAATGCAGAAAATTCTCCTGATGAACCCATGGCAAATTCGTCCATATTGCTACGACCAATCGAGTATCCACCTTCTGCCATGATACGATTGACTACGGTTGCATTATAAGGAGCGGTATAATTTTTAAGAATCTTTGAACCTGCAGAAGCAGTTTTTCCTTCTTGGCACATGTTGTCTTTAAAAAGACCAGGAATGCCGTATAAAAAACCATCTTCTTGTAAATCATCAAGTTCAATGAGAGGATCCCATTGTTCAAGGAGTGCATGTAGTTCTGGATTATATTTTGTGCAGCGATCGCTAAAAAATTGAGCAACTTCAGTCACTGAAATTTCATGAGTTTCTAGAAGATGTGCAATCTCTTTGATCGTAATAAATGGTTTCATACAGAAATCCTTTGAAAATGGTACAAAATTTTTTATTGTTGATTAAGAATCTGAGGAAGAACAAAATACTGTTCTTCTCGTTCAGGACTATTGGCAAGAAGTGATTCTGATTCAAATTTGATAACTTTATCTTCACGAAAAACATTGAATGCACGTGTTGGCTCTTGTGCATTACTGATATCAGCGTTTGCAAGCTCTTCAGTATATTCAAGAATTGTTTTAAGTTGTTCTGCAAATAAAGTAACTTCAGATTCATCAAGTTTTAATAATGAAAGTTCAGCAACTTTCAAAAGTTCTTCTCGGGTAAAAGTAGCCATGGTTTACTCTCTCTTGGGTTGATATTTTTATTCTAATTCTTGTTTTTGTATCAAAAGGTTGGATTGTTGAGGTGCAAGAATAAGAAGTGCAAGCATATGAGGAATGATAACAGGAATTATAAAAAAATCAACAATTGTCCAGACAGTTTGTGCTGACGCACGAGCTCCCAAGAATACAATGCTGCCGATTCCGATGTAATAAAATGGAAGGAATCGGTGATTTATATAATATTTAAAACATTCTCCGCCATTGTATCCATTTCCTAAGATTGTTCCAAAAGAAAATAAAAAGGCAGAAAATCCGAAAAGCATGCTACCAAGAGATGCAAAGTGTTTGATAAAAATGGCATGGAGCATCATTACATCAAATTGTGCTCCGGGTATTTTCCATGCACCGGTGCTTAAAATAACGAGTCCGGTTAAAAGGCATAAAAGACCATTGGTATAAACCGAAATCATAGCGAGCGTTCCTTGTTGTATCGGATGTGCTGAAGTTGAGGCTGAATGAGGAAACGTTGCAGTTCCAACGCCTGCTTCATTAGATTGGAGTGCTCGAGCAAGTCCCCAACGAAGGGCATAAAACCAACCGAGTCCGCCTGTAAAGCCGATAAAACTATGTGGTGCCCAAAAACTGGTGAAAATCAATTGTATTGAAGGAATGATTTGGTTTGCATGTAAAAAAAGAATCGCAATGCATGATCCACAATATAAAATAAACATGTAAGGGACCAACAGTGCATTGATGGCACCAAGTCTTTGAATGCCGCCTGCAAGAATCAATGTTGTGCTGATGCCTAAAAAAAGACCAGTAATGGTTGTTGAAATGCCCAGTGGTTCAAGCAGCATTGCGGTCGTGTTTGATTGATTGCTGCACCAAGCGATTAAAAGGATTGATCCAGCAACGGCATAAAGGAGTGCCCAAAATGATCCAAGTGCTTCTTTAACATAGGGCATAGGACCACCATTAATACTGCCATCATTATTTTTTGTTCGAAATGAAAGAGCAAAACAGACTTCAACATAAGTCGTTGCGCAACCAAAAATAGTTGCAAGTAAAAAACCAGCGAGAGCTCCAGGGCCCCCTTTACCTATTGCAATGATCGGACCAACAATATTGCCTGTTCCAATCGTGGTTGACATGGCAGTAAAAAGCGCTTTATAGGAGGGAATTGTATTATGAGAATGAAGAGGATCTTTTTTTTTCAAACTTCTTATAAACATGCTACCCAGTGAAGGAAGTTGTCGAAATTGAACCCACTTGGTTTGAAAGGTTAAGATGATGCTTCCTATTAAAACAAAAATAAAAGGAAGCAACAGTAATAGATCAGTAATAAAGGGAAGCCAGCTTGGTAAAATCATGATTTATTTGCCTTTCAGGGTTCTTGTTTATATTCTTATAAAGAAATTGAGATCCATTTTTTGCTTTTGATGCGGTATAAAAAAATAATACCCATTAAAGCAGTATTCAAATAAAAGCTACTATAAATTAAGATAAATTTAACCAATTCATCTTCAATAGTAAGCACTGAACCAAATAAGTAGGCTAAGGGGAAAAAGAAGAAAAAGCAACTAAAAAATCGTGTATACATAACGGTTTTAACATCACCAGCACCACGAAGTGCGCCTGCTAAAATGATCTGGATAAAATCAAAAATAACCAGAACACTGACAAAAGGAAGTGCTTCAGCGGTAAAATCAATGAAGCGTCCTTTCGGGTCAAGCCAACTAATAAACCAACGACTATTAGAACATAAAATGATCAATGTTGTACAGATAATCAGTGTGGTTAATATCATAACTTTTTTGATATTTTCTTTTGCTCCATCAGGATCTTTCTCTCCTAATTTATTACTGACTAAAAATGTAATAACTTGTGCAAAAGCGATGGCGGGTAAAAAAGCAAAACGTTCAAGTTTGACGATAACATCATAGGATGAAATAATATATTTTCCCATCGGTGCAAGCTGTTTGGCAAGCCAGACGTATGAAACAGCAAGTGAAATTTTATCAATAATAATGGGGAGGCTGATCTTTAATAGTTTCCATGATGCTGCAAAACTAAAAAAATAAAAAAAAGGACGAGAGAAATAGCGTGAAAAACTTTCTTCATGGGTGATAAACCAGAGTGCAACAAGAATCATGACTGAATATTGAATAATTGATGCAATGGCTGATCCCATAAGTCCACAACGGGGAAATCCAAATGATCCAAGCACTAAAACATAATCACTAATCATAAAAATAAGAATGCCGATCATATTAAGATACATCGGAATGGTCGTATTTTTTACACCACGCATAAATCCTAAAAAAGCCATAAAAACAAATGATAAAAGTACACTGATGCTGCGCAATTGTAAAAAGGGTGCGCCAAGTGAAATCATTTTATCATTACCGCCAAGCCATTTAAAGATTGATGCTGCACCAAAATAAACAATGAGGCATTGCATGAGTCCAAGAATGCAGGTAGTCCAAAAAGCATCACCAAGATGACGACCGCATTCTTCATACTCTTTTGCACCATTGTGACGGCCAATAATGGCAACAGAAGCGACAGGAAGAGCTTCTGCAAATTTCGTCAGCAGATGTAAAAAACTCGTCGCAATGCCGAGTGCTCCGTAAGTACTGGTAGATCGTAATTCTGCAATGAGCCATGAATCAAACAAAATGGGCAATGTAATCATTAATCCATTTGATATTATTTCAGGAATCCAATATCTGATGATACTGATCAGAGAGTCACCTTTTTTTTGTATTATCATAATTAAAAACTCCTTGAAATAAAATATATGTGTAGGGATTAATGGGCGATGAGATATAACCTTTTAGCTTACTGTTTTTTTCGAAAAAGCGACTTACTCATGTTTCACTGTAAAATAAAATATTTTTGTTTGCAAGAGTCGATTGATATTGACGAATCTGGTATTATTGCAATCTCATATTGAGAGTGATCATGATATTATTATAAAAGTTCATATATTTATTGTTGATGAGAGGTTATTTGATTGAGTTTAGATATACTGATAATGGAGTAAAAAAATGCAAGAAAAAGTGGTCTCTTTTGAAAATAAAAAAGCAGGTATTACCTTAGTAGGCAGTTTGATAATGCCTGATGCGATGACGTTAAAAACGCCCGTGATGATTTTAATTACTGGCTATGGACCGACCGATCGTGACATGACTTTTATGGCTAGAAAACCATTTTTAAAGCTTGCTCAATGGGCAGCCGATCAAGGTATTGCAACATTGAGGTATGATAAGCGTGGTGTGGGTGAATCAGAGGGAACATGGCAAGATGCAACGACATATGATTTTATTGATGATGCGCAAGCAGCATTTGATTTTTTGCAGCAACATGAAGAATATCATTTTGGAAGATTTGGTTTTTGTGGATTGAGTGAAGGTGGTTTGATTGCCACAGCTGTTGCAAGTCAGTCTTTGTCAGTTGATTTTTTGGTTCTGTTAGCACCTGCTTTTCTAGGCGCAGATGATGCTTTGATTATGAAAGCAATTGGGATGCAGTTAAAGGTTGATGGTGCGTCAGAGCACTTTATGAGAGCTGATTATGCAATGCGGACGAAGTTGCATCAAATTATTCGAGAAGAGCCTGATCGAGAAAAAGCTGAACAATTGTTGACATACATGTTGCAAGATTATTTTTTACAACAAAAACCAGAAGAAAAAGTTGAAGCAGAAAAGTTTTTTTTTGCCATTACTGAAAATAAAATGACCCAACAGATTGCCGTTTTTAATAGTCCTTGGTATCGCACATTTTTATCAATTAATCCAGTCGCTTTGCTTGAACATGTGCATGTTCCGGTTCTTATGCTTTCAGGAGAGTTAGATTTTATTGCACCAACAAAATATATTTTTGACATTGCCAAACAAGGATTTGCACAGAATAATCATGTTTCATATGTGGTTTTGGCAAAGCATAATCATACATTTTTATCTGTGCAAACAGGATCTTTTTCTGAATATTCAACATTAAAAGAAGATATTTCTGATGAGACTCTTGAAGCGATTAGTTCATGGGTTTTGAGATTGTAATAGATTTTTTTATGTAATAGCATGCATTTAATGGTCGAGTTACGTTGTCTTGCTTTTTTTTAGAGTAATCGTATATGCTTTATTTTTTTTATCTATCGATGAATGAAATTCACAGTTTAATTCTGAGTTTGTTGATGATATATGAACATCTGTTAAGACTAAAGTATCATCTTTGAGATAATCGTGTGAATAAAAATCATTTTTACAATGAATTTCATTTATAAAGATATCATAGTTATCAACTGTTGTTGTCAGAAAACTAAGTAAAAAATTATGCATTCCAATAGGTTTTGTATCATCAATATTATATAAGATTATTTTATCAATGTTTATCGTATTATCATTTGATATTAAAATCCACGAAGGATATATATGTGGAGGAATAGTATTAGCATTATTAATTGATATTTGTTCTTTAATTGGTTCATATATAAAACCGTTTATATTGCATTCACAAGGGTAGATATGCAAAGTACTAAATTTTGTACTGTTTATATATATAGTATTTATATTTTTTATTTCGGTTTCCTGTCCATTTTCTGGTATTAAAATAGTTTTTTCATTTGGTATGATTTTAAAAGAATCATTATCTTTTGTTCGTAAGCATATAGGATATTCTCCTTTATGTAGGCTACCATATCTGTTTTCAATGAAGATTTTAAGGAGTTCTTCTGGTATAGACGATTCTTTTTCTAAATCAGTATCAATACTATTTATAGATAACAAATAATCATTAAAATTTATTGGGAAAGATAATGTTTCTCCTATGCAGGAAAGTAAAGTATTAAATGGAGCATTGCATTCATTTAATATATCATTAATCTGCAATTTATTAACTCCACCTGCATAGCAGGATGAAATGAAAAGATTTTTCACAGATATCGTTTTGGAAAAAGAATTAATTATGGTTTTAAATGATTCAATATTTAATCCAGAGATTTTAGAGGAGGATTGGCCATGTCCGTGAAGAATGATATTCCATTTAAATGATGGGTTATTTATTATTGGTAAACTTGTTTTTATGAATGAAAGAAAATCTTCTTCAGATGCGTGTAAAAAATGCTTTGAGTCAACTAATTTAAATTTTTCAAAAAAAGAATTATAATTAGATATTTTTATCATATCAGAACTAATTTTTGTAGTTCGATGAGAATTTTTAGGGATCATTAAGATGGAGTTTCCTTCTTTATAGAAACAATCGTATTTATTCATTAACCAAGAATATGTTTTGCATGATTTTTGATTATTAAGAAATTTTTTAACTAAAGAAGCATTAATGATTATAATTGGATAAAATTTTCTACGGTTAATGTCATCTAATGTGTGAGCAAAAGAATCTGTGTTCGACGGAGGTGATTGATCTTGGCATTCAAAATGGTCTGGATCAGAAAAAATAATTAAATGTTTTGTATTTTGATCTTTAGATTCTTTAGATTTTTGAGATTGAGATTGAGATTGAGATTGAGATTGAGATTGAGATTGAGGTTGAAGTTGAGATTGAGATTGAGATTGAGATTGAGGTTGAAGTTGAGGTTGAAGTTGAGGTTGATTTGATCGATAATGTATACTAGTCATGATTATAGATCCAGATAATAAAAGTTTTTTCCAAGACATTTTTTTAAAAAATAGATATAAGTTTTTTTTGGTTAGTTTTTTTTCTTTTTTATGTTCTTCAGAAGAAATCTTAGTATCCTCTAAGTTCGATGATAGATGGATCGTTGGAAGGAGTAGTTCTGTTTCTAAGCTATTAGTGCATTTTTTTTGTATTTCAATAGCATGTTTTTTTTTAAGCAAATTTTTTTTATCTTAACACCTGACTAATTTAAAAGAAGACCAAAGAGGGGGTATTTCAAAAAAAGAAAGCGCCGCATTGAGAAGTATGCGCAGGCCTTGTTTGAAAGCAGAAGTTAAGGATCTTAAGGCTTTTTTTTTGATAATTCACGTTTATTTGGACGTGGTTGTAAGCCTGTTGAAGTTGCCCAATAAAAAGCAATAGTCAAAAGAAGAATTAAGCGTTCTATGCGATCAGCTGTTTTTAATTGCGTTTGTTGAATGCCAAAGCCACGAGACTTAAAATCTGAAAATAAAGCTTCAATGCCCCATCTCATTCCATAGTCTAAAATACGAGCTTTAGTAGGAATTCCATCCATTGCAATGATCCAGGCTTCTGCATGTCCTGTTTCACGTAAAACCCCGATCGAAGTGATAACATTGCTTTCATACAATTCAGCATTGGTAATACCTGGAACCCCTAAATTTAAAATGTCTTTTGTTTGCATTTCTCCACCTTGATGTTGCAAAGTAAGATTTCCTTTAAGGCGAATGCGATATTGCCATTTTGCATCTTGACACCATTGAATCAAGCGAGCTGTTCCATAAAATCGATCTGCAGTAAAAAGAATTTTCAAGCCATCTGGAATCATTGCTTTAACTTTTTCAAGTAATATTTTTTGCTCTTCAAATCCAATATTGCCTTCTGTTTTGACTATTTTCCATACAACAGGCAAGGCTCTTTCTGCGATACGAATAGAGATCATTAAGCATTCAAAGCCATTATTAATAATACTTTGATCCATCATTAATACAGCAATTTTTCCATTAAGACAGGTTAATTCTAATAATTCTGGAATAAAGCCAAACATAACCTCATTTGGTTCAATTTTTTTATTGGATAACCAACGATAAATGAATCTAAATCTTTCTTCATCACTTTTGACTTCACGTGGTAATACACTTGCTAATTCAGATGTATTTATGTTGCGTATAGTTAAAATTGATGCGACCAGATCAGCTAAACCAGCTCGCTGGGGTTTGCTTAAATTTGTATTACGATCAGCTATATCTTGCTCTATAATTTCAGCAACATGAGCAATGCTTCCTTTTAATTTTCTCATTATTTTCTCCTAAAGTTCTTTTTTATTCAACTTTAGAAAGAGTAACAATTAATTAAAAAAAATTAAGAAAAAAATTAGTCAGGTGTTAAG
>JACCDH010592816.1_pt1 | contig 10905 bp, 6 predicted proteins | sample 7442481 | NCBI WGS metagenome assembly JACCDH01 (sample SAMN15323433, study PRJNA562643) | freshwater metagenome | isolation source: river surface water | place: USA:Blue River Watershed | collected 2017-08-15 | reverse complement strand
TGGTATGAAAGCGCCGTAACGCTTGAAGATATTAAAGGTCAAGAAACCGCTAAGCGTGGACTCATTATTGCAGCCGCTGGAAGACATAACGTCATGCTTGTTGGCCCACCAGGAACAGGGAAGACCATGCTCGCGCGAGCGCTTCGTGGACTATTGCCGCCATTGTCTCGTGAAGAGGCGCTCGCGGTCACTGCGATTCATTCACTCGCAAACGATGGTGTTGAAATTTCTACTCGACCACCATTTCGTTCACCACATCACACCGCGTCATACACCGCACTCGTCGGTGGTGGCTCAAACCCAAAACCAGGCGAAGTGACTCTCGCACACAATGGAGTGTTGTTCATGGATGAGTTTCCAGAATTCGATAGACGAACCCTTGATGCGCTCCGTCAACCACTTGAAGATAGGGTAGTGACTATTTCGCGAGTACAAGGTACTGCCGAATTTCCTGCAGATTTTATTTTGGTGGCGGCTCTCAATCCTTACCGCGGAAGCGAAGATGGGACACAAAATCTCCTTCGAGCGATGCAAGAAACCTACAAAAATAAAGTATCCGGACCAATCCTTGATCGAATTGATTTATGGCTTGAAGTGCCGCACGTTGACTACGAAACTCTAACCACTCTTCAAACAACCAAAGGAGAAACTGAATCTGCGCGGACCCTAGTGAAGAATGCACGAATGAACATGAGCGATAGAAAAGTAACTCATCAATTGCTATCTAACACTAACGCAAATCTTTCTGCGCGAGAGATTGAACAATCCATACAAATATCTCCCGAAGTGAAAGAAGTGTTAAAAGTCTCAAGTGAACGATTAAACCTTTCACCTCGAAGTTATCATCGCTTAATTAAAGTCGCACGAACCATCGCGGACTTGGAAGGAAGTGATCATATCGCGATACCTCATGTACTTGAAGCGCTTCAGTATCGAGTACCGATTCAACAATAAAAAAGCCGGCCACGTAGTGGCCGGCTTTTTTATTGAATCTTAAAATGGATTTCTTGAAGCAATTCATTTTAAGATGTTGGGCGAGGCGACAAAGAAAAACACCGCGAGTCGTACGTCGGTACGGTGAGCGGTGTTTTTCTGTAGGCAACAAAGCCCAGCGCTTAAAATGGGTTGCGACCGCCGCGAACTTCAAAGTGAAGGTGAGTTCCAGTTGATTTTCCAGTTGAACCCATTGCACCAATGACTTCACCATGACTGACATAAGCACCAACACCTACATTGATAGAAGAAAGGTGAGCGTAGAGAGTTTGAGTGCCGTTGGCATGCTTAACTACAATGTATGTACCGTATCCACCATTCCAACCAGAGGCTTTCGCTACAATAACTTCTCCCGCTGCTGCAGCGCGCACTGCTGAACCGTGACTGCCAGCTAGGTCAACTGCGTTGTATCCGTGAATACCTTGGGTCTTTACCGAACCAGGCGCTGGATGCGCAAATCCTGAAGTATCAGATGAACCACTACCAGAAACACGAACTGGCTGAGCTGACGCAGATACTTTTGCCACGCTCGAATGCATCGCGCCTCCAGGAATGATGAGGGTATCACCGACAGCGATATCGTCAGCAGTTGCTAGTTCGTTGTATGAAAGAATTTCATCCACATCACCTTCGTATTTCTTAGCGATAGTACTGATAGTGTCACCACTCTTCACGATATGACGAACACCAGCAATTGGAAGAATAACGAGTGTGTCTCCAGGCTGAATAGCACTGGCCTTAGTGATGTCATTGGCCCACATAATAGTATTAGTCGTAACATCAAACATCTCTGCAATCATTGAAAGGGAATCGCCTTCGCGCACGGTGTAAACTCGAATCTCACCACTTACGGTACCAAGTTCAGCAATCTCATCTTCACCAATCGGACCAGTCGAGACGAGCGCGTCGTCTTCAACTATAAGTTCTGCTCCACCACGTGCAGCTAGAGGGTTTGGATTTTGGAGCGCGGTAAGGAGCGCAACATCTGCTGGGCCGAGCGCCAGAGTAGGCTCTGACTCTGCCACAGCCTCTGGAGTAGTCTTTGCAAACCAATCAGCAAAAAAGCCTGCGTGAACAGAAAGTGGAATAATAACGAATGAGGTTGCAACTACTGCTTCAATAGCAATACGAACCATAGGAATCTTCTTGTGCGACTGTGATGTGGCTAAGCCAACAGTATCTTCAGTCGGTTGTAATTTGAGTTGAATACGCTTCTTGTTAGGTCTCACCGCAGGCCAACCGTGACGTCCGTGCCAGAAAAGAAAATGGAGCATTGTTTTGCTCCGACCCCAAAAATTGGGTACGTCGATAATTCTACTAGACGAGCCTGAACAAGCAATTGACATAGTGCACTTTTTTTGTGAATCCGAAGAGGGGTCAAACGACGTAAGAAACAGGCCCTACATACGTCATTGACAGTATACCTATAGTAATTTCTGGTTTTATGCAGCCTTTCACAAACAACCAAAACACTCTGACCTCTTGTCAAAAGAGCTATTTCATTGTGTCGATTAAAGCGCGCCTTGAAGATACGATGGGCGATTTTATATCTAGGTCTGTTGGTAGAATGACGTAAAGTATTACTTTGTTTCAAAAAAGCAGCAGGCCTTCCGGCCTGCTGCTTTTGTTCTTTTACAAGGAAAATCCTAATGAATGCTCCTACATATAATGGTGTTATTTGGTCAAAGGGCCACAAAACCCTGCTCCGGCCAGTCGAAAAGGTCGATTTGCCCGAACATCGCAAGTCGGTAAACGACCCTGAAACGCGGCGCTATATGAAGAATACTGGGCCGATAAGTGAAATTATGGAGCATAATTTCTATGAAAAAATCAGTGTCGCTAGCCCAAACATGCATTTATCTGTTTGTCTGCTGGACGGCACCTTGATTGGCATGATGAGTCTTCATAACGTTAACTTGAGACATCGTCATGCCACGACCGGTTCATTTATTGGTCCGCATGAGTATCGCGGGAAGGGCTATGGTCAGGATGCAAAGATGCAACTCCTCAATTTCGCCTTCAATGAAATGAACCTACATAAGGTCATGTCGCGAGTTCTTGCCTTCAACACAAGAAGTGCCGCTTATAGTGCCAAGTGCGGATACAAAGAGGAAGCTCGCTTGAAAGAGCAGCATTTCTCAGCCGGAAAATGGCACGACGAGATTATTCTTAGTGTCTTCCGTGAAGACTGGCTGCCGCTTTGGGAGGAATACCTGAAGCAAGGTGAGTGAATAACGGCCGGCGAACATACGTTCGCCGGCCTTTTCTTGTCTCATGCTATAGTGTTCCTCGATGCAAGAAACCCCACTATATATAGAAGGATTAAATGACGCACAGAAGAAAGCCGTCCTTCATACTGAAGGCCCACTCATGGTGCTCGCGGGTGCGGGTTCAGGAAAAACTCGCGTGATTACACACCGTATTGTCCATCTCATTCATAAAGGCATTGCTCCTCACAACATTCTCGCTGTTACCTTTACCAATAAAGCTGCGAAAGAAATGCGCGAACGTGTTCATGCACTTATACATAAGTACCCGCCTTCAGAGAGAGCCGCTATCGATAGTTCGCCAATTGTTACTACGTTCCACTCTCTCGGCGTGCGTATCTTACGTGAGTTTCATGATGCGATGGGGTTGCGACGACACTTTACTATCTACGACCGCAGCGATAGCATGCGTGCCGTAAAACAAGCCATCGAGAAAGCGCAATACGACCCAAAAGAATTTGAGCCACGTCGAATTCTCGGCATGATTTCGCGAGCCAAAGGCGACGCGATGACCTATCTTTCATACCGTGATGCAGCGAGTTCGTATCCGGAACAAGTTGCCGCTGCAGTCTTTGAAAAATACGAAGAAATTCTCACTGCTGAACAAGCGCTCGACTTTGATGACCTCCTTGCGAAGACACTTCGACTCTTAGAAAACAATCATGCGGTACGAGAAACACTCCAACAACGTTTCAAATATATTCATGTTGATGAGTATCAGGACACCAACAAAGTGCAGTTTGAAATTATGGAACTACTATCAAGTGATGATAAAAATATTTGCGTCGTTGGTGACATAGATCAAAACATTTATTCATGGCGCGGTGCTGATATTAAGAACGTTCTTCACTTCGAACGAACCTTCCGCGGTGCTGAAACAATTCTGCTTGAAGAAAATTATCGCTCAACCAAAACCATCATTGCGGCCTCAAACGAAATCATCGAGAAGAACAAAAACCGCGTAGATAAAACAGTCTTTACCAATAATCAAGAAGGGGAGAAGTTGGCCTTGTACGCTGCCATGACTGGTATCGATGAGGCTGAATATGTGGCTCTAACAGCCCGCTCTTTGATTGCCAACGGTGCAGCACCATCATCTATCGCTGTTCTCTACCGCACCAATTTCCAGTCACGAGTGCTTGAGGAATCATTTTTAAATTTTGATGTTCCATATCAACTTCTGGGTACAAAATTCTTCGAACGAAAAGAAGTAAAAGACGTGTTGTCATACCTTCGCCTAGCGATGAATCCTGGCAGTAATGCTGATTTAGCGCGCGTCATCAATACACCAACTCGCGGTATCGGAAAAGTCACCTTACTCAAGGTGATTGAAGGGAAGCGCGGTGACATTACTGGTGCCACACTAAAAAAAGTCGAGGCTTTCGATACACTCATGATTGATATTGCTGCGACTGCTACCAAAGAAAAACTTTCTGAAACACTGAAGTTCATCATGAAGCGAACTGGCATGGAAGCGATGTATAAAGACGAAGGAACAGAAGATGCGCTTGAGCGACTCGAGAACATCCGCGAACTTGTGACACTCGCTGCTCGCTATGATGAACTCTCTCCATCTGAAGCTGTCGAACAACTCCTTGAAAATGCTGCACTCCAAAGTGACCAAGACGAAATCAAAGAAAAAGAGGAACTCGATGCAGTGCGATTGATGACCATTCACTCAGCTAAGGGTCTTGAGTTCTCATACGTATTTATTACCGGACTCGAGGAAGGACTCTTTCCGCACGAACGTCTTGATGATGCACGAATCGACAAAGAGGAGGAGCGACGATTGTTTTATGTCGCGCTGACTCGCGCAGAGAAAAAAATCTTCTTGTGCTACGCCCATATGCGCACTATCTTTGGTAGTCAACGAGTCAACCTTCCATCGTCGTTTCTTAATGACATCAGTCAAAAACATATCGAGAGCGCCAATCCAGGCGGGGGACACAGTTCAGGCTACGAAACGACCATTTACCTTGATTAGCTTGCATACCGGTAGGTATCTCGCTATGCTCACTCTATGAATGAACGGTTTCTCCATAAAAAATCTCTTGGTCAGCATTTTCTAAATAGCGACTACGTCCCAAAGAAGATGTGTGATGCGGCAGAACTCAACTCCGGCGAAACTGTCTTTGAAATAGGCCCTGGAACAGGTATTTTAACCAAAGAACTCTTAGCGCGCGGCGTTTCTGTCATCGCACTTGAAGCCGACGTGCGAGCAATCGAGGTATTAGAAAAGGATTTTGCTACCGAGATAGAGAAAGGGACACTCAAAATTCATCATGGCGATGCCAGAACAATTGATTTCGCCACTCTTAATCTAGTAAACCAACAATTCAAAGTAGTCGCCAACATCCCATACTATCTTTCCGGCCTTCTTTTTCGACAACTCCTTGAATCTGAGGTTCAGCCATCGCTCTTAGTATTCCTTATTCAAAAGGAACTGGCCGAGCGTATTGCGCGCGATACCAAAGAGTCGCTCCTGTCGCTTTCCATTGAAGCTTATGGAATTCCTTCATATATATGTACGGTTTCGAGGGGGCATTTCACTCCGCCACCTAAAATTGACTCTGCTGTAGTCAAAATTAGCAATATAAATAAGGCTTTTTTTACAAATTTCACCGAAAAACAATTCTTTAGTATTCTTCACGAAGCGTTCAAAAGTAAGCGCAAGCAGCTCGTTGGGAACCTGTCGGGAATGTTTAAAAGAGAAGACGCTCTTGAATGTCTATCAAACATCGGACTTCCATCTGACATTAGGGCTGAAGATATTTCTCTTCCACAGTGGCAAACACTGGTTGTACAGTTGTTATCCTCGAATTCTCCACAACAATAGCCACAGACTCAGTCATACACACACCCTGTAGGAAAATCTGTAATTCACAACCAGTGAACTGCTATACTTGATGTATATAATATGCACAATCAAACGAATCCAAAAGTCGTGGGTGCGTTCGTCATAGGCTTTGCGCTTGTTGCTGGTGCCTACACTATTAGTAATTTTGGCAAATCAACTTACGTTCCTTCTCAGCAGGGAGCCAACGCTATTAGTAGCGCGCCACTTCGTGTGGCCATTGATGTCGAAGATGCTGATAACAACGGTATCGAAGACTGGCGAGATGCTTTTGTAACTACGGAACCTGTTCTAATTAACACAACTGCTTCAAGCAGCGATGACTATACTCCTCCAGATACTATCACTGGTAAATTGGGAATAAACTTCGTGCAAAATATCGTTCGAGCAAAAGGGTATGGTGCATTTGGACCTTCAGAAGAGGAAGTAATTGGAACAACAATCAAAGATTTGGAACGGCAAACGTCGTTCCTTATTTACGACACTCCTGACATTCTCATTATGGAAGAATGGAACGAGGGAGACATTAGAACCTACGGTAATGCCCTAGCCTCAGCAATTACCCGAAATAGCAATGCTGATCTTGAGCACGAATTGACTATTTTGCAAGACATACTCAATCGAAATGACCGCAGTCGCTTGTCAGAACTTGAAAAATTGACCGAAGTTTACGCAAAAACTATTCAAGATACATTAGTTGTGCCAGTTCCAAGAATATTCGTAAAGCAACACCTTGACCTTATCAATACGTACCTTGCTGTACAAAAAGATATTGAGGCAATGACTTTAAGTTTTGATGACCCTGCTTACTCATTACTTCGCTTAAAAAGATACGAAGATGATACTAAGGGTCTTTATTTAGCGCTCCAGAACATATATAAAGCTCTTGAACCGTATGCTGGCCTCTTCACCGCTAACGATTCAGCCGTGTTGTTTATTTTGTTTAGCCCAACTAACCAAAATCGCATTTAATAAAATTCTATGGATACATTTTTCACAATTTTTAAGAAGGTCGTGATAGGAATGATGTTTGTGGTGTTCGGTGCGACGATGGTCTATGTACCGCAAGACTTTACTCCAAGAGCCGAAGCTAGCGTCGCAGGATTCGGCGGTTCTACAGAATTCACCCAGATTCTAAACAATATCCAACTTTTAGCTGTAAATATCGCTGACAGTGCCACCAGTTTCTTCTCAAATCTCTTGAACATGAAAGAGTTTGCTCTCGACGGTATAGCATGGGCAATTGCTAAGCAGGTTGTATCGAGCATGGTCTCGAGTCTAATTGACTGGATAAACTCTGGATTCCAAGGAAGCCCCGCCTTTGTGCAAGACTTGGGAGATTTTTTACTTCAAGCAGCTGATGAGGCCTTCGGTCAATTTATTCAAGAAGTAGCTCCGTTTGTTTGTTCTCCTTTTAGATTAGACGTACAGATTGCTGTTGCTGTAAGCTACGACCGATCACGAACTAATGAACCGCCGACCTGTACTCTTTCAGGTGTATTTGAAAACTTTGAAGCTTTTATTGACGGAGAATTTGGTCAGGGTGGATGGAATGACTGGTTTAAAATCACTTCTAACCCTAGTGTTTACACTGAGTACGGCTCGGTTCTTAGTGTTGATACAAAAGCTCGTGCCCGCGTCGTTAATGCAAAAGGCGAAGAAATTAACATCCTAGGTTTTGGAGATGGATTCTTGTCAGGAAAGATTTGTGAAGATGTTGATGGACCAGCAGGTCAAAGTGAACTATGCGCAATCGCAAAACCAGGGAAAATGATTGTGGATGCTCTTGGAAAGTCTCTTGGTTCTGGTCAAGACGCACTCATTACAGCAGATGAAATTGACGAAATCATTGCCGCTCTGCTTGGACAATTGGCAAACACTGCAATTACCGGGGCTGCAGGACTTCTTGGTCTATCAGGTGGCACGGGATACACTTATCGTGGCTACTCTCGTGGTTCATTTGCTCAAGAACTTATTGATGGCACACCAGCAGACGAAGCAGGTGGTGTAGGTGACGCAAGCGGTAGTAACGGAACAGTCAATACTGGGGACATTAGCTTTGCAACTGACTATATTCAAAGCACTCTAGCTAATCAGCAGTCTGCACTAACTAGAGTAAACGACTACATCGTTAAATTACAAAATGCAGCCAATAATCCTCTCAACAATCAGCAAGTGCGGGTCCAAGCACAAGTTGCTCTAAACGAAGCGCAGATGTATAAGTCCAGAATGGAGCTAGGAATACAAACGGCTGCGCCAATGGTTAATGAATATATCACTCTTGAAAATGAATACGCTAATGCTGATACAGAGAGACGCATTCAAATTCGAAATGAGCAATCAGACATCATCCAAGAATTTAACGCAGTTGGTTTGGTTAGCGATGTTGAGTTTAATTCAGTATTCACAAGATGGGATACGATTCTCTCTCAAGATGTTACTCCAGCTTGTGTTGCCAGCTTCGTAGATGCTGACGGAGACGGAAATCTTGACTTCTGGGATGCTGACTGTGATGGCAACCCTGACCAATTTATTGTAGATGTTGGAGCTGGGGAAGGTGACTGTAGAGTTGGCACACTCTGTAACTAAATAGGACTGTAATTATTATGAAGTTGTCGAGCACTCAATTGAACAAAACAAAAGCTAAAGCTTTGATTGTCTTAGCTTCTATTTTGCTTGTTGCCTCGCCACTCTACTTCGCGAACGCAGGAGGTTTTCTAGAAGGACTCTTCTACAACATGGTAGTTGGTTTCTTTGGTGGCATTGCTGGTCTCTGTGGAATGGTATTAAACTATGCAGTTGGCCATTTCGTAGTTGGATTCACAAAAGAATTCAATTCTCCTCAAATGAACGAAGCTATCGGGATTGTTTGGACGCTAGTGCGTGACTTATTCAACATCACTTTCATTTTTGGCCTTGTTTATATCGGTTTCATAATGATTCTAAAGAGTGACAGCAGTAACACTCGGAAATGGCTCATCAATCTTGTTATCGCGGCGCTCCTTGTAAACTTCAGTCTACTCATCTCGAAAATAGTTATTGACGTGAGCAACATGACCGCCACCCAGATACTCAATGCTGGATTAAATCCAAATTCAGGAATATTTATAAAAAACACATCCGAAGAGGTTGATTTTGCAGGATCAATGATGAAGCAGATGAAGATAACTCAGGTTTTTAAAGATCAAATATCGGGTGGGAAGGTTACAGTCCCAGATGGAGGAGTAAAGCCGGAAGACAATTCTTTTGAATATAGTTTTGCGCTTATGCTTGTGTTTCTAATAGTAGCTTTTGTTTTCCTTTCTGCCGGAATAATGCTCATAATTCGTGGTGCCGTTCTTGTTCTATTTATGGTTTTTTCTCCTATTATGTTCCTTGGTTTCGTGATACCAAGCTTAATGAAAACCACACAAGAGTACTGGCGAGAATTTCTTAGTCGAGCATTTTTTGCACCTATTTATATTTTGATAGTTTTTGTTGGAATGTCTATATTTGACGCTGTAAATCGCACAACTTCTACAGGTGTTTTTTCGGGAGCTTTAAGTTCAAATGGTTATGGTAGTGCTAAAGATGTGGAGTTGACATTTGGTCCACTAGCTCTCTTTGTCGTACTTATGATTGCCTCGCTCAATATCGCCAAGAAATTAGGAGCTGAAGGTGCGGCGACAGCAATAAAGGCAGGCAACTACGCACGAAAGAAGGCAGCACCAAGAGCAGCTGGTCGCATGACCGCTGGTAGCGCAGCCTTTGTTGGTAGAAATACTGTTGGCCGTGGCGCTAGCGCACTCGCAAATAACCGAAGCTTCCAAAAATGGGCAGCTGGTAGCATTGTTGGAAGGCAAGCGCTTAAGGGTACTCGAGCAATGGCTGACGGTAACTACGACATTCGAAATACTGGTGTAGTAAAGGGTGCGGCAAAAGCAATGGGCGTCGATGTTGGCAAGGGTGCAAAGGGTGGCTTTGATTCACGAAAGAAGAAGCGTCAAAAGAAAGAGGAGGACTTCATGAATTCACTCGATAAGGCTGACATGAAAGATCCTAAGAATCGTGCTAAAGCGAAGCAGAAAGCTGGTAAAATTAAAGCCGACGCTGAAAAGAACATTGAACGGCTCAGAGCTTTGCAAAAAGCACTTGAGGACGATGCGAAGACGGGAACTGATATGCTTGAGCGAGAAATTGATGCTCTTAGTGCTCAAATTAAGGCTGACAAGAGTAGCATCAAGTCCGATAAGACTCTAAGTAAGGAAAAGAAGGACGAATTGCGTGAAAAAATAAACTTTAACAAGGAACTGGCTGCTCAAAAGAAGACCCTCATAATGCGCAATAAAAAAATTGGTAAAGCGAGTGAGGAGGTTGCAGGAGCAACTGTTGCCGAAAGAAATCAACAACTTAAAGTGGACTCATTAGCAGGTGACCCAGCCCGTGCCGCTGAGTACGAAGCAGCGAAGGTAGAATTAGCAAAAATAAAGGACAGCCGTGCTAAGGCCGAAGCTAAATTCTCAGAAGTTGACTCACTCATTCTCGAAACCCGTCAAGAAGAACTACAAATGGGTCTTGAAAGTTTGTCTAAATTTGACATGACAGGCAAAACTGGCAAAGAACTAGAAAGTGCACAAGCAGCGGCAATTCTACATTCTGAAAGCATCGCCAGAGCAGAAGTTGAATTTGAGAATCGACTACGTTACATTCAGGAACGTGACTACAACGCTAATAGCTTTACCTTCCTAGGCAAGGGAGCATCTATACCTGGATTTACAAACATGGAGCGTCAAGATTCTGTTGATAATCTTA
>JACCDH010096522.1_pt1 | contig 10905 bp, 9 predicted proteins | sample 7442481 | NCBI WGS metagenome assembly JACCDH01 (sample SAMN15323433, study PRJNA562643) | freshwater metagenome | isolation source: river surface water | place: USA:Blue River Watershed | collected 2017-08-15 | reverse complement strand
ATGTTGTCGCACTGACTTTGTTGAAGAGTGTTCTTCGTTGTACAAGTTCTACAACACTATACTCGAGCGGTGGGGATCTCACTGAACCATCGAAGAAAGACTGGCAAATTTTCGGTAATGAGAATCAAATTCGAATTTTTGATTTTACAACGACAAACGTGGTTGAAACTGACTGGCAGGGGAATATTAAGTCCGGCGATGATTCCCGGTCAGAGCTTGTGCTGAAGGCAGCAAAAGAAGTTTCAAGATACTATCGAAGATAGGAGAGTCAGAGTTTCGAAATGTTCTGTATGAGGGAACATGTCGAAGATTTGAATTTTATCGATTCTGTAACGATCGGATAGTGAGGCGAGATCTTTTGCCAGAGACTCTACAGAGCAACTGGAATAGATAATGTTTTTTATGCCGGAAGTTTTTACTAATTGAAGGCTTTCACCCAAACCTCTGCGAGGCGGATTCACGAGCAGAAGATCAGGTCGGAAAGATTCAATGATTGCTTTAGACTGACCGGCATCAATACTTAAAAAATTCAAATGAGATAAGTTAAGAGCAGCAGCTGTTTCATTGGCCATTTTTACTGCCTCAGTATTTATTTCGATCCCTAGTCCTTTTTGAATCCATTGAGCACAGTGAAAACTAAAAGCTCCTTGTCCGGAAAATAGCTCAAGAAAATTTTTTATTTCCTTTCCTTTCACCCATTCAGAAGCTGTTTCATACAATTTGCCAGCAACAAATTGATTTGTTTGCACAAATCCTTGAGGTCTTAATCGCAGTTTGAAGTTGCGATAATATTGTTCGATAAAGTTCTGAGGGCCAAGTGAGATTTCTTCCTCTCCCTCAAGAATTGCCTGATGGATAGGCTGAATATTCACCGATACAGATTTCAATTCGGGATGTTTATTCAATAAATCGGGTAGCAGTTTTTTTATCCTGTCCAAAGCCTCTTTCGACCTGAGTACAAAACGGAGATAAGATTCATCTCCATGATAAATAATAAGGCCTTTAAGCTCTCCCTTCTTGGCCGAAATATCATAAGGGACGAGTTTTGCTTCCTGGATGAAGAAAATCAGGTCATGAGCGAGTTTATTTAAGCTTGGATGATGAACAGGACAATCGAGAATCTCTTTATCTATTAGCCCGATGACTGGATTCTCCACTGTTCCCGAAACGATTAACTTCGCTTTATTCCTAAAAAACTTTTCTGGCGATGTTACAGTTTGTTCCAAAGGGACAGAGAGGAATTTCTCCAAAGCTTGCTTGAGGACTTCTTCCTTCCGAAGAATTTGCATAGGATAGTCCCTCTCCATCTGAGAGCAGGAACGACAAATATTCTCCTGATAGTAAGCACAAAAAACCGGCATAGGTTATAATCTAACCTGAGATCATGATGAATGAAAGTTCCTGAACGAAAGCGTCTCTTAATCTTCGTTGCTATTAGTGGCCTGATCCTGGCCGCATCGACTTCCCTATATATGTATTTTTCTCATAACGCCGAGGAACTCCTCAAAGGCTATCCCAGGAATGTACGTCCCTCGGACTGGGTTTCTTTTTCTTCCATTTCGCCCTATGCCCGCTCGGCCATTGTCCTTTCAGAAGATTGGGCCTTTTTCCAGCATGAGGGATTTGACAGTAATCAGATGAAAGTTGCCATCGAAGAAGCTGCTTTCGGTGGACGGGTTCGGGGAGCCTCTACCATAACCCAGCAGATGGTAAAAAATGTCTGGTTATCTGAAGATCGAACACTTTGGAGAAAATTTCATGAACTGATTCTCGCTTACAAAGTAGACAGTGTATTAAGTAAGAAAAGGATTCTCGAAATTTATCTTAACGTCATTGAGTTTGGTCCCGGCATCTATGGAATTAAAAAAGCGGCAACCCATTATTTTAAAAAAGCACCAGCGCACTTAACTCCCCGGGAATCTGCTTTTCTGGCCATGCTCCTGCCAAGTCCAAAGCGCTATTATATTTCTTTCAAAAAAAGAAAGCTCACGACTTTCGCTGTGAAAAGAATCAATGAGATTCTGATTAAAATGAGGATGGGTAAGGCAATAACACCGGAACAATATCAGATCGAAAAAGAAAGTCGCTTCAGCTGGGAATCGTATTAGAAATGCCTCAGGCACTCGTAGGCGACTGCTGTTGCCACATTAGAAAGATTCAAAGAACGAATGTGTTCTGAATACATCGGAAGGCGATATATTTGTGATGCGTATTCCTGCTCAATTTCATAGGGAAGACCACGGGTTTCACCACCGAAGATAAGATAACAGTCTTTTTTGTAGGGAGCTTCGTAATGAAGATTTTCGCCGTTGTTCTCAAAGAAGATCAAACTTTCTTTAGGTGGCTGTTCTTTGATCAGAAAATCTTCCCAGGATTCAAACTCTTTTATCTGAACATATTTCCAGTAATCGAGACCAGCACGACGTACAGCTTTTTCGTCGATTTCGAATCCGTAGGGTTTGATGAGGATAAGTTCCAGATTGAGGGCGACACAGGTGCGCCCGATACTCCCGGTATTACCGGGAATCTCGGGCGCAAATAGAACAATTTTGAAATTATTTGGCATTCATCAAAAGGTGCGTGAGCGTTCTGACAATCAGACCGGAAGCCCCTTGCTGAGCGCAGTAAGGAAGATGTGATTGCGAATCCACAACACCTGCCACATCAAGATGTGCCCATTTTACGTCATTTTTAACAAATTCTTCAAGGAAGGCGGCGCCGATAGCAGTGCCTGCTCTCATTGGAGTTCCGATATTCCGGAGATCGGCGACTTTAGATTTAATATCCTGTCTCCATTCATTAATAATCGGAAGTTGCCACATGTATTCATCCTGGGCCTTGGCGGAACCAAGAATTTCATTTATCCACTTCTGATCGTTTCCAAGAATGGCGCAAACCTGATTTCCGAGGGCCACAAGACAAGCACCCGTGAGAGTAGCAGCATCGACAATGTAATGAGGATTTTGATCGCAGGCATAATCAAGAGCGTCCGCCAGAATCAAACGTCCTTCTGCATCGGTGTTGAGAATTTCAACCGTTTTTCCATTTCTCCCGGTAACGATAGCATCTGGGAAAGTTGCGAGTGAATTTATCGCATTGTCTGTGATAGCGAGGATACAGGTAATTTTTACAGGAGATTTTTCCAGAACAGCTGCACGAAAAGCACCGTAAACAGTTGCTGATCCACCCATGTCGAATTTCATCCCTGCCATGCTGGTCCCTGGCTTAATACAGTATCCGCCAGTATCAAAAGTAATGCCCTTTCCAACGAGCGCAATATGTTTTGTCTTGGAAGTTGAACGTGCTGGTTCGTATGTTAAATGAACAACACGTGGTTCATAAGCAGAACCCGCGTTCACTGAAAGTAAAAGATTCATTTTCTCTTTCTGGATTTGGGCCTTGTTAAGGATCTTCATCTTAACGCCTTTGAGGTTCTTCTTCACATCAGCTTCAATTCTGCGGGCATACTCTTCCGAGTGGAGAACGTTGGGTGCCTCGTTGATAAAGTCTTTAACCAGATTGATTGATTGAGTGATGTTTTTTACAGAGGAAAGAGCTTTCTCAATTTTTACTGCGTTCTTTTTCTCCATGTGGGCAAGAATAACTGTCTGCTCAGGAGCCTCTGACTTTTTAGATTTGTAGACTTCGAAGGAATAATCACTCATGTGAATTGCTTCGCTGATAAGTGCAGAAGTGAGAACTTCGTCGCGAACTGTGTTGAAGGCTGGAACATCGAAGGCAATTGTCTGATACTTGCCTTTTGTCGCCTTGAAAACACGGGCAATTGTTTTTCTCAGATCTTCAGCAGACATTTTTCCTTTTTCACCCAGGCCCACGACAATTACGTTTTCTCCGGTAGCACCACTAAAAGAAAGAGTTTCATCTTTACCAGCTTTATAGTTCTTCAGAGAACGTAGACCAGAAAATTCTTCTTTAAGCCCTTTATCGCTCCAATGTTCAACGGACACTGACGTTGCGGATTTGGCGTCCTTCGTCTTTGAAGGTGTAGGTTTCTGATAAGCAGAAAGAATTTTAAGGTCCGCGGACATAAATTTTTCGCCAGTCAGGTCGATAGTCACTTGCATAGAGGCTCCTTTATATATCCGGCTATTCTGCCATTTCTTGATGGAAAGGTGAACCTCGTGTACCTTTGATTTATGAAGCTTCTGCTCCAGCGCTATCTTGCTGCACAGTTTATTTTGCCTCTTCTGGTAAGTACGGTGTTTTTCATCTGCTTCCTGCTGACATTTGAGCTATTTCGGATGACAGATCTTCTGGTTTCGCGGGACGTATCTCTATGGTTTATCCTGGGTCTCATTGGAAATATCACTCTTACATTTGTTCCCCTCTCGCTTCCCATTGCAGTGTTTTTCTCAACTATTTTCTGCCTTAACAGGCTATCTTCGGATTCCGAATATATCGCGATGAGGGCAGGGGGACTCACCAAAGAAAGAATTATTGTTCCTTTTTTGATAGTCGCCGCTATTCTTACCTTCTCGGTTTACCATCTCAACCAAAAACTAATTCCCGTTTCCAATAAAGAATTTAAAAAGAAGATTACGTATCTGACTTCAAGCGGGCTCCTTGCAGGGATCAAAGAAGGTCAGTTCTTCACGATGATCCCGAACGTCACTTTGTTTGCCACCAAGGCAACAAAGTATGGAAGAAATCTGGAAGAAGTCTTTCTCCATTTGAAAGAGAAGGGTGGTCAGGAAAGAGTCATTTTTTCTCAGAGAGGTGAACTCATCTTTGAGAAAAATGTTGATCAGTTATCTGACAAGCTGACACTCACTTTATATGACGGCAACATTATCAGCCAGGCTTCCCGAAAAGATCTGGAAAAAATTATTTTCACTAAATACTCTTTTCCTATTACCCAGGGACAGTTCGGAGATAAATTCAGTCTTAAGGAAACAATGCTTTCCTCGGAGGAACTCTCTGTCATTTTAAAGATGGATCCAAAGGAAGCTGATCGCCTTTACCATTTTAACAAAAAAGATCTTTTCAATGCCCGGTATGAGTTTTGGAACCGTAAGAATGGTGCCCTCGTTTGTTTTATTTTCTGTTTTCTGGGATTCACATTGGGTATCAGTGGGAATCGGGGAAAAGGTAGAAACTCAGGACTTATCGGCCTACTTTGTCTGATCGTTTACTATGGAATTTATTTTTCGCTTGTGAGTGTGGCCAAGAAAGAAGTCATTCCGATTCCATTGGCCGTATTCACACCCGCTATGTTTCTTACGGGTGTGGGGATTTATTTTTATCGCAAGCTTGATTGGCAGAGCTGAAAGCTGATTATTGATTCTTTCTTTTCGCTAGCTCATCTTCCTCAAGCTTCATTCTCTTCATGTATTCTTCTGCAGTAAAAAGGACATCATCCTTCGCCTTAGGAAAGAGTGGGAGTAAATACTTCCCATTACTCTCTTCCGGAAAGATAAGACTTTTCACACCCGTTTTGGTGGGTGTTTCGAGAAGGTAATTGTTGTAAAAGATTTTTGTGACATTCACGTTTCCAAGAAAAAGTCTGATCTCAGTACCTTGAAGGAAAAGATCACTCCCCTTGGAAACAATAACACTAGCAATGGGATTGTTATCGATTTTGTAACTGATCCAGGTATTTCCTTCCACAGCGCGGATATAAACGTTTTGCTGTGAAGAATCCATGGAAGACTTAATTTTCTCAGGAAGCATTTCAGAGTCTTCGTTTTCGGCCGCATCTGTCTTCACCGTGAAAAGTTTCCCTCGGATTTTTTTGAATTCAACCGTCGGGAAATTTCTGGGGAAATCAGGAAGAGGTTTTTCCTCCTCATCCTTTACTTCATCTTCAGCTACAGTCGTAGCTGGAGCAGCAGTCTGTGTGCCTTCATCCACCTTCGCAGGCTCTTCTTTTTTAACTTGTGTGTGATTGTTGATAAGGGCAGAGCTGGGTTCAATCTTCGGTCCAAGATCTTTTTCTTTCTGGTCAGTGACTTCACTCTCAACAACAGATGATATCAACTTGTAACCACCAACAAACGCGAGAATAATAGCCGCGAAAATGGCGATAGGTAGAACTGACTTTGTGTTTTCTAAAATCGAGTCGCTGTTTTCGATTACCTCATGTGGACTCGGCTGAGACTTCCCATTCTCGTGCATCTTAGAGGCATTTTCCTTATTTGTCGTCGTCATCGATGGCGCTGAAGTTGCCATTGATTTCGTATGATTAAGGGCAGGGAATGGTTTTCCCAGAATGTTCAAGTAGGTGTATTCCATCTTGTTAATGGCTTCATCCATAGGCAGCCCAAGGACTTTTACATAACTCGTAACAAAACCTTTGATGTAAGCGGCACTTGGCAGATGATCGAAGTCATTAGCTTCAAGACTTTTGAGAATATTAATACTGATCTTGGTTTTCTGAGAAAGCTTCTCGAGAGAAAAATTCTTCTCGGTTCTTTTTTCTTTCAGGTATTCACCAAGTAGAGAAAGATTGTTTCCTTCAGTATTGGTAGTCTTTTCTTGCTCCATCACATTACTTCCTTGTCTTAGTATTCAGGAGTTTGAATCACCTTCCGTAGTGATTTAGCTTCAAGTGTTCTCGGCTGATTTTCAATTTCATCAAGTTCGAGCATTTTTGTGCGTGCCTTCACTGCGAAGGTCGTATTTCTGAATTTGTTTTCGATCTCATCAAGTTTCATCCGGGCGTCATTATACTTGCGGAGTTGAATAAGGGTGAGTGCCTGTTGATAGTGTGCAGGTGCTGAATCGAGGCAAGTGCCCATCGTGGCTTCACGGAAGCTTCTGTAGGCCTTGTTATACTGCCGCTTGGAGTATGCAATTGTTCCTAGCTTGTAATGGGCAGGACAGTAATCAGAAGCTTCTTTTATGGAAAGCTTGAAATAATTTTCAGCAGCAATGGGATTATTCTTCTTGTTTAGTTCAAGGACGCCAAGGTTGAAATAAGTTCTGGCTTGCTTATCGTAAGTCAGATCTTTCAGCACTTCTTTATATAATCTCTCTGCATCCTGAAATCGACCTGTCTCGTAGTAGATCGATGCAATGTTACTTTTAGCATCAGAGCTTTTTGGATTTAGCTCGACTGTACGATTAAGGCATTTCAAAGCAAGCGTGTGATCACCCTTGAAGTAATAGGCCATTCCCAGGTTGTTGAGAATTTCAGGGTTATCATTTTCCAGTTCATTAGCTTTAAGAAGATTTTTTAGTGCCTCAGTATATTCTTTAGCAATCAATGCCTGAGTTCCTGCATTGAAGTGAAGACCTGCTTTTTTATCCATTTCTTTAGGCTTACTTGCGCAAGACATGAAAGTGACGAGAACAAAAGTGAGCATAGCTCTTGAAATATTCTTCACCATCTGAATCCCTCCACTAAAAATATATAGTTTCATTCTAAGTAAGGGAGCTTCTAATGTAAAAAGAAAATGCTTATTTCCTCTCGAGAAAGATCAGACTCTCAAAGTGATACGTAGAAGGAAAGAAGTCTAGTAGTACAGCACGTGTAAGATGGTATCCAGAGACTTTTTGCAGATCGCGAATCATGGTGTGAGGATCACAACTTATGTAGGCCACTCTTTTTGGTGAAAGAACATTAAGCCAATCTTCAAGATTCGAAAGGCCCGAGCGAGGAGGATCAAGAATCAGGTTTTCACTTGATAGTTTTCTGGTGAGGATCTCATGCTGAACATTTTTTAGAGCATTTTGATCGTAAAGTGATTGAGAAAAGAATTCCGAGCTTTTTGCTTCGGAATAAATATCGACACATAACCTGCCGGAATACGGGAGTTTATTAGTGAGGTTTCCATTTCCGGCGAAGAGATCAATGATGCTTCCCGGTTTTTCGTTAAACCAATCCAGAATTTCAATTCGAAGCTTCTCATTCATAGTCTCAAAGACCTGTGTAAACCCACCTTGAGCGTAGGGGCAATTCCAGTTAAGTTGAATTTCCCCACCATGCTCATAAATTTCTACATGACCTTTGAGAGAATTTTTAGGCACAAGACTGAGCCAAAGAGAATTGTGATAGAGCTCTCTCAGTTTTGTCAGCACGCTTTCATTTCCAATCATGCATGAAGGAACGGGAACAATCTGGTTGGAACGGGCATCGAGCATGCCCATTTTTCCTATTTTAGTATCATAATGAAGCTGAATGCGGTTTCTATACCCAAGTCTATGGGGCGCACCAACAACTTTTAAATCCGGTAGGGGCAATTTCCGGAAGAGATTCTGAAAGCTCTCTTTTTTAAACTGAAGTTCCTGTTCATAACCCGTGTGAAGAAAGTGACAGGAAGGACAATCAGCGAAGTGAGGACAGACTGGCTCGATTCTTTCTGGCGAATTCTTACTCAGTCGTGAAAGACTCGCAAAAGCCACACCTTTTTTCTCAGCCTGAGTCAAGGCTTCCCCCTCTTCACCGGGAAGAGTTTTAGGGATAAATGTGATCCTTTCTCCGATTTTACTCACACCCTGGCCGAGGCTATCTATCGAGGCGATCTGAAAGGAAATAGGTCGATATTGTCTCATGAACAATTCCTTGGGGATTCTTCGGGTAAAGCTTAAAATCTGAGCATGAACTATATCTTCGGTAAGTTACCGCTCCTTCTGGAAATTATCCTGAACGGCTTATTTGTCGTGATCTATACTGGTCAAAAATCGAAGCAGTTTCCTGAACTTCTTGCCCGTCTTCCGATGGATTTCATTCTCTCGTATTCGCTTTGGATTGTACCCTTTGTTTTGTTCATCACTTTAACATCAAATTTTCTTAAGAGCGAAGGGGTCGAAGATTTTTTAAGACGTTATGTGTTTTCACTCATCATTTTCATTCCCATAATCATCACCTGGGGCGATCTGGAATTTCTCTACTGGCTTTCTGCTGTTCACCTCTTTTCGTCAATAATCTCAGTCTATGAGAAAAAAGAAGTCCAGAAAGTAGAAGAGCTGGGGGCCTCGAGTTTTTTGTTTCGGCTGAAGTTACAACCTACACAGGTCATTCTTTTATCCTTCGGTGGATGGATACTCCTTGGTGCCTTAATTCTTGTTCTTCCGGTCTCAGCAGCTCCTGGCAAAAGTATTGGTTTCGTAGACGCGCTTTTCATGTCTACTTCTGCAACCTGTGTGACGGGACTTTCAAGTATTTCTCTGCCGGATGAGTTCAGCATCTTTGGACAAATTGTTATGCTCCTTCTTGCTCAGGTAGGGGGCCTAGGAATCATGACTCTTTCTAGTTCTATGGCCGTTGTCATGGGAAGAAATCTGCAAATGCGCGAGCAGGTTATCATGCAAGATGTACTGGATGCATCAAGTTCACAGGAACTTCTTCAGCTGGTTACAGATATCGTAAGATTCACTTTCGTCATTGAGTTTATTGGCGCAGTTTTTCTAACCCTAGGATTTTATCAGGAAGGATTTGAAATAGGACAGTCGATCTATTTTGGGTTCTACCATTCCATTATGGCTTTTTGTAATGCCGGATTTGCGCTTTTCAATAACAGTCTTGAAGATTTTAAATTTTCTCCACTCATTCACACGACGATTGCTTTCCTCATTATTCTCGGTGGAATTGGATTTGCTGTCCTGAAGGATGTTACTGAGAATCTCCGGACTCGAAGATCCTTCCGTTCCTTGTCTGTTCATACCAAGATCGTTATCACCATCAATGTCGCTTTATGGGGTATTGGGACAATCTATCTTTTCTTTGGAGAGTTTCTTCATTCCTTCCAGGCGATGGGAATGTGGGAAAAATTGCAGGTAGCCTTCTTTCAATCCGTAACGACGAGAACTGCAGGTTTCAATACGATAAACCTGAACACCCTGCACCCCCACTGTATCTATATGTTTATCCTCCTCATGTTTATCGGAGCATCCCCCGGTTCTACCGGCGGTGGAGTTAAGGTCACGACTTTCGCTGTTCTTCTCCAATCTGTGACGGCCACTCTTCGCGGTAAATATGATGTGGAATTTTTCGAAAGACGTATCCCTCAGGCAACAGTAGTTAAATCTATCGCCATTTTTATTATCTGTCTTATTGTGGTGAGTGCAGGAGTCCTCATTATGATGCGTGTGGAGCCGGATAAAAGTTTTCTCTCAATCTTTTTCGAAGTCACCAGTGCGTTCGGGACTGTGGGTCTTTCGCTTGGCATAACTCCATTCCTCAGTTCCCTTGGTAAACTCGTTATTATTGGAATGATGTACCTGGGAAGGGTGGGTCCGTTGACCCTGGTTCTCGCAGTTGGTTCGAAAGCAGTTCTTCCAAATAAAGTTGAATACCCGGAAGGGAAAGTACTCATAGGATAATTTTATGATTGTAGCAGTAATCGGCTTAGGAACTTTTGGAGCAAAAACCGCAATTCGTCTTTTTGAAAAAGGCGCTGAGGTACTTGCCATTGACTCTAACCCTGAACTTGTGGACAGGATCAAGGACCGTGTCTCCCACGCGATTTGCATCGATGTGACACAGGAGCGATCACTTCGGGCGGTGAATATTTCCGATGTTGATACAGCTGTGGTTGCCATCGGTGACAATATCGAAATGAGTATCATGTCGGTTGCCATGTTAAGAAAGCTCGGTGTGGGAAGAATCGTTGCCCGAGCGACAAGTCCTCTTCACGAGCACGTTCTGCGCGAAATCGGTGCTTCCGAGATCGTCAAAGTCGAAGAGGAAATGGGGGAGATTGTAGCGAGTAAGATTGCAGCTCCTCACGTTCTTCAGCGATATAATTTTGCCGCCGGATATTCGATCGTTGAGTTGAAACTTGGGAAATCCTTCGAGGGAAGGACCCTGGTTGAATCTCAGATTCGTCAGAATTACTCACTGAATATTGTGGCCCTTCAGAAAAGAGTTCCCTATATCAGTGAAGATGGGAAAGCTGCGCATCGTGTTGTCATCAATGATGCTCCCTTACCAATGGACGTCAT
>JACCDH010976344.1_pt1 | contig 10912 bp, 10 predicted proteins | sample 7442481 | NCBI WGS metagenome assembly JACCDH01 (sample SAMN15323433, study PRJNA562643) | freshwater metagenome | isolation source: river surface water | place: USA:Blue River Watershed | collected 2017-08-15 | reverse complement strand
TCCCGAAGTTTCAAAATCTAGCCTATAAAGAAGAGAGCGGTCATAATGAGAAGTATTTATCTCAAGAAGCTCACTTCTCCCAAGATCATAGAGAGCATTCAACATGGTGTTTGTATCTGAGTATCTCAAAGGATGAGAGTGAAGCTGAGCAGGCTTATGAACGGCCAAAAAGTTTTTTGATTCTTTAAGAATAGGTGTTGATGGCCCTGTATAGGCAGGAGCAATCTTTCCATGATTGATGAGATCCACTGGAAGTCGCCAGACCTCACCTTTAATATTCGCACTCGTTAACCATTTTTTAGGAAGATCTGCTTTCTTTAGCTGGGCCTGAGAGCAACCCAATAAAAAACGAATCCCCTCAGCTCGTGAGGGGAATTCTTCAAGGACACAATATTCAATTGTAAGTGGTAACATTATTCGGCCTGGACCTTCCTACCTTCAACTCTTAAATCAGACTTACGGATAAGAAATTCTACACGCCTATTATTTGATTTAACACCAGCTTCTTCTTTTTGTGGTCTTGAATCACCGTAAAAAATAGTCGTAATTCGATCTGAAGAAACTCCTCTTCCAATCAAGGCCTTAGACACAGCAAGAGCTCTGGCCGAAGAGAGAGAATAAGCGTCTCCATCTTTGAATGTTTCATTCTTTTCAGCATGTCCCTCAACCATAATATTCCAAGCATTCTCTCTCATCAGTTTAATGAGTCTCTCAAAAACTTGGATATTAATATCTTCAATGGCCGTTGATCCATTCTTAAAATTAATTTTTTCTTTCAGGCGCACAACAATTGATTCTGGCATCTCATAGACATCAACATCTTGAGTGAGTTCGTTATCTTTAAGCATACTTTGAACTTGGCTTAACTGAGCATCACTTTCACGATTAATTTCTTTTTTATCGAGAAGACCCTCTGAAGTCAGAAAATTAATAGGAAAAGGAGCTGCCGGTGTTTCGGCATCCATCATGGTTAAAGCATCACTCGGAGATTTACCAAGCTGAACCACTTCACCGGCCTTGAGAACGTTTCCTCCGAATGCATTTCGGATTGATCCCATGGCCGCTTCATATTTAGCCGTCTCCGTTTTCGCAAATGAAAGTAGCAAAATAAAAAATGTAAGAAGGAGTGTACACATATCTGCAAAGGAAGCCATCCATGCAGGTGCTCCTGCTTTACAGGGCGGACATTTTTGATCAGCCATAACTTAGTCCTTCTTTTCTTCAGCAACAGTACGCTGAGAAGGTGGGAGAAACGATTCTAATTTCTCTCTCACTGTACGTGGATTTTCGCCTGCCACAATCCCTAAAACTCCTGCGATGATAATATTCATCTTGGCAGACTCTTCCTTCGATCTCACTTTTAATTTTGCAGCAATAGGTAAGCAAAAGACGTTTGCAATTAATGCACCATAAAATGTTGTAAGAAGAGCAACCGCCATGGCGGGACCAATTGATGATGGATCAGACATATTTTGTAGCATTTGAACTAGACCCATCAAGGTCCCAATCATTCCCATGGCCGGCCCATCGGCTCCCATCTGATCAAAGACATCAGCACCTTTAGAATGACGATCTTCCATGGCCGAAATTTCAAGACCTAAGATGGAAGAAATCACTTCTGGCGGTCTATTGTCAGCAGCTAAAGTCACAGCTTTTTTGAGAAATTTATCCTCAACAGGAATTTTTTCTAAGGCAAAGACTGACTCTCTTCTCGCTGTTTCAGCTAATCTTTGGATTTCGTCTATCATCGCTTTTAAATCAACGGGTGTTGTAAAAAGAGATTTTAAATATACTGTTATTGCAGCCTTTACTATATCTAGGGGCCACTTTAAAAAAACTGTTGCGGCAACCCCGCCTCCAATTAATACGAGAGAAGGCAAATCATAAAAAATAATGAACGAGCCTCCCAAAGCAATTGAGTAAACAACTGATCCAATAGCAAGAATAAAACCGACGAGTGTAGCTATATCCATATATTCCAATCCTTGAAGGAAAAAACTTTGTTTGGATAAACTATCGGAAATTAAAAACAGAACTTTAAGTTTCAGGCGTTTAAAAACAAAAAGCCTGAGCTATTAACTCAGGCTTCAAGAGAAAAACTGTATGGAAATTGAAAAATTAGTCGTTGATCAGCACGGCCGAATCAATATATGACAACATTGCTTTACGAAGCTCTTCCAGAGAAACTCCCTCGCCACCGGCACTGGTCTCTGCTGAAAAAAGCTCTTGCTGAATAAGCTCGGCCGGGAAGCCAGTCATCTCAGCTAATGTGTTCAAGCTGATTTTACTCGCTCTCACTTCTGCACCAATAGTGGCCAGAGTTTCTGTGTGCATTTCTGTTCTCCTTGAAATGATTCCCCACTTAAAATCCGTTTAGTGGTGATTTTGGGAAAGCATATCGAGTGGTCAAAAGATAAGTCAATCAAAGGGTCTATCGATGTAAGATTATTTAAGATGATTCTTGAGAATTATAGGCAAAACATTTGAAATGACGATATCCCAACTTGATTTTAGGGCCTTAAGAACAATGTTAGAAAACTCTCCGCTTTGGATTTCATCTCCAAAAACTCCTCCGAGGGCTTACTTTTCAGTGTCACTCCTCCACCAGCACCAAGTCTCAAGTGACGATCCATGAGTGAAATATCAGCAGTTCTAATATTGATATTAAGACCGCAAAATTTTTCATACATGAGCAAAGTTGAACCACAATAAAGGCCACGAGGATTCATTTCAATTTGGTGAATATACTCCATCACACGTTTTTTAGGCGCTCCTGTGATACTTCCCCCAGGGAAAATTCCCAAGAGTGTTGAATACAGATCTTGAAAAGGTTTTAAAGGGGCCGAAATAACAGAGTATTGATGAATAAGTCCTGGAACATGAAGTGGTTTTTTTAAGGCCCTCACACAACTCTGACCACCACTTAGAAAATTCAAATCATTTCGTAAAAGATCTGTAATCATGAACAGCTCATTTTCATCTTTGATCGAATTTTTCAGTGTGTTCCAGATTTTTTGTGATTCGTTTTTATCCTTAAAACGGATAGTCCCTTTGATAGGCATCGTAAAAATTTCATCTCCACGCTGGCTCTTTTGAACAAGACATTCAGGAGAATTACTCAAGATCAATTGTTCTAAATCTTGAATATAAGTCGCATGAGCATAAGGGGATATTTTATTAGAGCTAAAGAAGTGATTTAACCAATCATCACAACTCTGAGTCTTTTCATAAAAATACTCGTAAGGATGAGTTAAATTTATCTGATAGCAGTCTCCGTTTAAAAGATGACGATAGACCTGCTCAAATTGCTTTTTATAATCACTATAAAGTGGACCTTGAAGATACTTCAACTCAAGAGGCGTCGCTGGTTTTTTAAATCTTTTTTTAGAAACAAAATGTCCCTTATCATAATTTAAGACCATGGCGAGTGGTGTTTCTTCCTGAAGAAGCTCTTTCATCCCGTGAAGATAAAGACCTGCTTCAAAGTAAAAATGAATCACATAAGGAAATTGTTTAAAATCAGTAATATTAATTTCAGCGAGTTCTCTCCACAAACGATCAATGCCTGTGGCCTCATAGTGGCCCGTCAAAAGATTCAGACGGTAAGTTGAAAAATAAAGAAAAGCCGAACGTGGCTCTGTGCACTTTAGGAGTTCTGACTGATTCCAATGAAAATATGAAACAGCACTCATAAAGAAAATCCCTTATTCTGGCTGACGATGCCCCTCGATCTCTCCGAACTTCGTTTGAGATCCAATCCAAGAGAGCTCTACAGTTCCTACTTCCCCAGCACGGTTTTTGGCGATAATAACTTCGGCAATTCCTTTTTTGGGAGTATTCTCATCATAGTAATCTTCACGGTGAATCAGACACACAATATCCGCATCCTGTTCAAGAGATCCTGACTCACGTAAATCTTGAAGTTGAGGGCGGCGATCCGAACGTGATGAGGCCGATCGGTTAAGCTGCGAGAGGGCCACAATTGGAACCTGAAGCTCATTGGCGAGCATTTTGATCCCACGGGAAATCTCTGCAATCTCTTGTTCACGCTGAGGTTTTTTCACATGGGGCTGCATCAACTGTAAGTAGTCGATCACAATCATCCCAAGGCCTCTTTCTGCTTTGATTTTACGGCAGTAAGAACGAATATCGATGAGAGTAGTTGAACCATTATCTGAAATCATGATCGGCAAATTAGAAAGGCGCTGAATACCGACAGAAATCGCTCGTAAATCCATTTCATTAAAATCTTTAGTACGAAGCTTTCTTGAATCCACACCTGACTCTGAGGCCAGAAGACGCATTGAAAGTTCTGGGTACATCATCTCGTAGGAAAAGACCGCCACAGGAAGACCCGAAATTTTCACAGAGTTAATGGCCCAGTTCAGTGCAAGAGCTGTCTTTCCCATACCAGGGCGAGCCGCCACAATAACCATCTGCCCAGGTTGAAGGCCAAGAAGTCTTTTATCTAACGATGGAAAACCAGTCGAGAGACCTGAGAGCTCCCCTTTAGCACGAGCAGGCTTTTCAAGTTCTTTTAAGTTTTCGTAGAGGGCCTCTTTCAAAGAGACCATTTTATTAGCTTTAGTTTGATTAGTGAGTTTAAAGAAACTCGACTCTACATCGTTGAGGAAGTCTTCAATACTTCCCACAAAATTTGTTCCAGACTCAATGACGCGAGAGGCATTTCGAATAACATCGCGGAGAACTGACTTCTGTTTAATCAGCTTGGCGTAATACTGAACATTGGCAGAAGATCCAATGTCCTCACAAATAGTCACGAGTGTTGTTTGCCCACCAACTCTCTCAAGCTTACCTTGATCATTAAGTTTTGATGTTGTGGTTACAATATCAAAAGGTTTTGATTCGATGTGAAGTTCTTTAATGGCCGCAAAAATACTTCCATACTGAGGATGATAAAAATCATCTGTGCTCAAATTGATATCCGAGATCTCATCAAAACTATGATTATCAATAAGGAGACAACCTAAAAGGGCCTTTTCTGCAGGGATATCATGGGGCATTTCAGGAGTATTTGGGCGACTCATTCTTCCTCATCTGTAAAAAAAGAAAAAAAGGAGAAGACCCGAAGGTCTTCTCCTCTATGAATGAACAGATTGTTCTTATTCAGCAGATGCAAGGGCGTCAGCTTCAGCTTGTGCTTTCGCAGCAGCTTCAGCGTCAGCTTTCGCTTTTTTCTTATCAGCGTTGCGCTTTTGAGCTTCGGCCTGAAGACGTTTAAGTTCCTCAGCCTGAGCTGCATCGATTCCAACTTTAACATTGAATTCAGCGACAACATCATTAAAGAATTTAGCTTTAACCTCGTAAGTTCCAAGAGATTTGATTGATCCTTCAATTGTGATCATACGTCTTTCAATTGAAACACCTTTAGTCTCAAGTTCCTTAGCAATTTCAGTACTTGTTACAGCACCAAAAAGCTTACCATTTGATCCAACCTTACGAATAAGTTCGATCGTTGTTCCATGGATTTTTTTCTTTTGCGCTTCAGCAGCATTTTTCTCTTCAGCAACTTTTTTTGCTAGAGCTTTTTGCTTATCTTTGATCGCGTTTGTGCTTTTCTCATCTGCTACTAGAGCAAATTTTCTTGGTACAAGATAGTTACGGGCAAAACCAGCTGAAACATTAACGATTTCGCCAATATTTCCTAGTGCCTTCACTTTCTCAATAAGGATAACTTTCATAAATATCTCCTAATTAATCAATTTTCGTTTTTTTTACAAAATACTTTCTAAATTCGAACCAATTATCTAAGAGTCCTGCCATGGCCACAACTGTTGAGCCGAGAAAAATAATCGACATCACAAGTAGGCTTCGCCAAAACCCTACGATCCCAAGAAAGCTTAAAAAATCACTTAGTACTCCAAACCCTTGGAAGAAATAAAACAGTCCGAGACATTTAATAATGTTCATTCCTGCATCTTCGTACCAAAGTTGTCCTAAATCTTGTCCCCAAGTCGCAAGCACAAGGCCTACAACAAGAAGTGAAATCCACGCAAAGGGAACTTGAAAGCGGAGAAGATCATGCTCAGAATGAGGATAATCGTTTCCTGCAAAAAGTAGTCTCCTACTCTTGAGAACCATAAACATATTAAACCAAAGCATAATAAACATAGCGATAAAGATGTATCCCGGAAAAGTCTTGATGAGCTCCTTGGCGAGAAGCTTAGGATTATCAAGAAGAGTCAAGGCCTCAATATCTGTCGATTCACTCTGTTTTATCAGTTTTTTCTGTTCCTCTAACTTGTCACTACTCTGCTCTATTTGTTGAACAATATACTGCTCGGCTGAGAGATTCTGAGATTTCAGAAAAAATCCACCAAGACTACTTAACACAGTTAAAAACAACAGCCCAAAGATAACTAATCCACGAACTGGTCTTATTCCGCGTTGAACAATTTCAGCTATGCCAAAACCAAATAGAAGGACACAAAGATAAAACCCAAAAAGAACTAAGTCTTTAAAAAGCAGACTTGCTAAGACAAAACAAACCATGGCCCCAAGAGCTCCGATCGCATAACCCCTCAAGCGGCCGTACATAATAACGGCCAGAGCGATTGGAAATGGAGCGAAGATAGACATAATGAAACTTGCCGACAAAACGACAGAAGACAGGCCTAACAAGGCCAGGCGTCCAAAGCTTAATTGTGGGTTTGGCATTACATCCGCGCTCATGAGTTCCTTAGCTTATAATCTTAGTAAGCGATCTCGTTAGAGATATAGCTGATAAGACCCATATTACGACCGCGCTTAATAGCAGCGTTCGCTGAACGTTGGAACTTCGGTGTTAAACCAGTTACGCGAGCAGCAGAAATTTTTCCGAACTCGTTTACTAACCATGAATAAGATTTTGGATCTTTCCAGTCTGGCTGAGTTTTAGTGGCTGAGAAATAACATGATCTCTTTTTAGAGTGCATACGTTTTTCTTTATCGCCGCCGCCACCAAATCCACCTTCTTCATCTTCTGCACTAGCATCAACCGCTTTTGCATGATTCGGGTTTTTGTAGTTTTTAACGATGTCAGCTTGTTTTTTGTCGTCACCAAGTTTGATAACTAGAAAACGTAGAACGTACTCGTTAATACCAAACTTACGTTCAAGCTCAGCATTTACTGTACCATTCGACTTGTACATCACGTAGTGGTAAGCACCTTTTTTCAAACCAGTTTCTGTTGGTTGAGCAAAAGATTTTACACCCCATGAATCGTTAACGAGAACTTCCGCTCCGAACTCCTTTAGAGTTTCGTTTACGGAATTTTTGATTGCTGTTACCGCTTCTTCAGCAGCATCAGCGCGTACGATGTACGCAGCTTCGTAGATCATATTTCCTCCAGGGTTATATATTAAGCCCACCCTGCCTTATTGCCGGTGAGCGAGTATGAAATATGTTAAAAATGAATGTCCTCGGGAAGTTAGCACACTGTGTGGGTGTTCGGCCAGAAGTATAAGATTCCCTTCCTTGCTAATGCTGTGCAAAAGAGCATCTCATTTCAATTGCTTAGCAAAAATACCAAATACCATAGTAAGCAAGAACCAGATTGAACTATAATAAACGGATGTCGAAGGAACTAAAACTCCCCTTACTTGTAGTCTCTGCAAACCCCTATATGAGAGGGATTCTAAAGTTCGTGCTAGAGACTAAACTTTTCCTGGATGTCACTGAGCTCGAATCAGAAGAATCGGCTTTGGATTATTTACGTAACGTGGGTGAAAAACCAGCGATGATTATTTACGATTATAATCCTCACGCTTACCTTCTTGAAGATTTTGTATCTTACGTCCACGAGAAATCAAACGAAGTTCAGGTAATAGTACTTATTGATAAAGTACGTGAAGAGGCAGTCAAACTATTAAGGCCAACTCCCCAAATTAAGCTGATGGATGAACCTAGAATTCCAGTGGATTTAGTTGAAGCAGCGAAGACTCTTTTTTCGGGAACTCCTTACGAAAATACAACTGAATATTGCAGAGTTGATGTTAATTTTTTGGCGATTCTAGACGGGATTAACAAAAATCTTTATATCAAAATTGGTGATAAATTCATCCAACTTTTTCAGGAGGAAGATGAAACCCAGACTCTCGATCTGAAAAAATACATTGATCGTGGGGTGAAATTTCTTTATCTGAAACGCGAGACTGCAAACTGGGTTATTGATCAGATACAAAAACAGATTAACATTTTTTTAAAGACAAATAATTTTAGATTTGTTCTCCGCGGGGCCAGCGAATCACCTCAAAAGAAATTCGAGCAAAAAATTCTTCGCATTGGTTCTGAAGTCCACATAGATCAAGACTTTCAACACTCAGTTGAGCAAGCGATAGATAAAATAAAAACTCTTGTTGAAAGAGACGAAAATGTTGGACCTCTACTTACTCAGCTTAAGTCTCAACAATCTGAGCTCGCTTTTTACACACAAAAAATTAATGTCACATCTATTATTGCATGTTCTATGGCCAAACACCTCGAATGGAACTCGAGAATAACAATTGATAAGCTCGTTTTCGCTGCAGTTATTTGCGATATTACCTTGGCGGTTAGACCTCATCTCTTAAAGCTTCAATCTCTTCATCATTACAATGAAGTTAAAGATAAGCTCACCAGTGAGGAGACAAGACTTTTTTTAAATCACCCCAAAGAGAGTGCAGAGCTTTTAAAAAAATATTTTTCATCGGCCCCACCTGAAACTGATGTTCTTGCTATTCAACAGCACGAACTTCCAGATGGCAGCGGCTTTCCGTACGGGCTGAAGGCAGATCGTATTTCCCCTCTCGCCGCTCTTTTTATCATCGCTAATGATTTTGCTTACTATTTCCTAGAAGAGGACGAGCCGCATCTCCAAGACTATCTTCTGCGCTGCCAGACACGATTTGATTTCGTGAATTTCAGAAAAGTCGTCAAGGCCTTGGAGAAGATGAAAAAATCTTAGTCTTCCTCATGTATATAAAGCTCGTATTGCTCGATATGATAATTATTATCAGCACGTATTAGAAGAGTTTTATTATAGGCCTCTTCAATCATGTCCTGCACACCGAAATCTTCACTCGTTAATTTGGCGCAGACTTCTGGATGAGCAAAAACCGTGATTTTTCCGCTCTGAGTTTTTCTCATCGCTTTATGAATATCACGTATCGCTTCAAAACAAACCGTCTCCATAGATTTCACACGCCCCACACCTTCACAGTATGGACAAGGCTCACACATAGTACGAATAAGAGTATCTCTTGTGCGCTTACGAGTCATCTCCACCAGGCCAAGACCTGAGATAGGAAGGACATTAGTTTTAGCGCGATCTTTCTTGAGGGCCTCAAGAAGAGCTGAGTAAACACTTTGTCTGTGCTCTTCTTTTTCCATATCTATAAAATCGATAATGATAATCCCACCACAATTTCTTAAACGAAGTTGGTAAGAAATTTCTTTAACAGCTTCAAGGTTGGTTTTTAGAATTGTATCTTCAAGAGTTTTCTTTCCTACGAATTTTCCGGTATTCACATCAATAGAAACTAAGGCTTCAGTCTGATCCACATTAATTGATCCACCAGACTTTAAGAACACCTGATTTGAGAGAGCTCGCTCGATCTCAATATCAATACCATAGTGTTCAAACAGAGGTGTCTCAGCATCATAGAATTTAATCTTAGCTTGATGATGAGGAATATATTTTTCAATAAATTTCTCGACTTGTTTCGCTGCAGATTTTGAATCAACCACAATTTGATCCACATCCTCATCAGTAATATCGCGAAGAGCTCGCTGAATAAAAGAAAGATCTTCATGAAGAGGAGTCGGCGCTTTAGCTTTCTCTAATTTCTTTTGAACATCTTTCCAGATTTTTACTAAAGAGTTGAAATCATTTTTTAAAATTTTATAACTCTGCCCTTCTGCATTTGTTCGAGCAATAACACCGACACTCTCCGGGCGAATGGTATCAAGAATGTCTTTTAGGCGCTTCCTCTCCTCCTCAGATTCAATTCGGCGAGAGACACCTGTATGTTCAATAAATGGCATATAAACAATATGACGACCGGCCAGAGTAATATGGCGGGTGACACGAGGACCTTTAGTTGAAATGGGTTCTTTGGCAATTTGAACAACGATCTCATCGCCCTCTTTCAAAAAGTCTTGAATCTTAATGTCCGGACGAAATTTCATATCCACTGTTTCAGTGAGTGTTGAAAGTTCATCTGGAATCACTTCGCCGATTCTTTTAGGGCTGTCTGTTTGAGAGACTCTTTCGGCCATGGTTCTCTGCTCTTCAATTGTCGGGATATAGGCATCATCGACATAAAGAAAAGCAGCACGCTCCATACCGATATCGACGAAAGCCGATTGCATACCGGGAAGCACTCTTAAAACTTTTCCGAGATAAATATTTCCAACGATGGGTGCAGAGGCATGGGGAGTACTTCTTTCGACAAGAAAGTCTAGGATCTCCCCATTTTCAATCAGCGCAATACGCGACTCATGGTGAGTCTGATTGATCACGAGTTCTTTCATTTGAATGTCCTAATATCTAAAAATTCTTAAAACTATAATCCTTCTTAGAATACTAGGAATTACCTCAAATAAAAAGTCCGGCAATACATGCTGTCATGAAGCATGCCAAAGTTCCGCCGATAAGGGCCTTCATTCCGTACTTGGCCAACACAGGGCGCTTCTCTGGGGCCATAGTCCCAATCCCTCCAAGTTGAATGGCGATGGATGAGAAATTTGAAAAACCACAAAGAGCATATGTTGTAAGGATAGAAGAACGCTCAGAAATTTTTCCGGTTGAGGCCGTGAGGTCAAGATAGGCCACAAATTCGTTAAGAACGAGCTTCTTTCCAAGCATCGATCCTACGATGAAACAATCGGCCCAAGGACATCCCATTAGCCAGGCCACAGGGGCAAATAAAAT
>JACCDH011317846.1_pt1 | contig 10916 bp, 14 predicted proteins | sample 7442481 | NCBI WGS metagenome assembly JACCDH01 (sample SAMN15323433, study PRJNA562643) | freshwater metagenome | isolation source: river surface water | place: USA:Blue River Watershed | collected 2017-08-15 | reverse complement strand
TATTGCGTTTGCACCGGCGGACAAGCCCAAGATTGCGTTGGCAGTGATTGTAGAAAATGCGGGTTTTGGCGCAGCTGCTGCGGCGCCCATTGCGCGTATGGCGATGGATTATTATTTGACAGGCAAGCGGCCGGATGAGCCGCCGCCCAAGCCAAAAACCAAAGACGCAGCGCCGGCTGAAGTGACTCAGGCGCCCAAGCCAGCGTCACCCGCGCAAACCGTGCCAATTGCGCCAGCAGCCACGACCTCACCCGGGAGAGCCAATTGATCTCATTCGCGGATAACAATCGGCTGCAGGTAATCAGTCAGGTTCGGCGTCGCTTTTTCATTTTCGATCGTTCGCTAACGATTATTCTCGGCCTGATTCTTTTTCTGGGATGTCTGGCGGTATTCTCGGCGGGCATGGATTTTCCCGGTCGCTTCGAGGGTCACCTGCGCAACATCGCCGTGGGTATCGCCGTGATGTGGGTCGCTGCGATGATCCCGCCACAAACACTCATGCGTTTTGCGGTACCGATCTACCTGGTGGGTGTGGCATTGCTGGTCGCCGTCGCACTGTTCGGGTTAATCAAGAACGGCGCGCGTCGCTGGATCAACATCGGCTTCATCATCCAGCCTTCGGAAATCATGAAGCTGGCATTGCCTTTGATGCTGGCCTGGTACTTTCAGAAACGCGAGGGCATGATTCGCTGGCGCGACTTTCTTTTTGCCGGCGTTCTGCTCGCCATTCCTGTTGGCCTGATTCTGCGTCAGCCGGATCTGGGCACTTCCTTGCTGGTGACCTCGGCAGGATTTTTCGTGATTTTTCTTGCTGGCTTGTCCTGGCGCCTGATCATCGGACTGAGTATCGCCGGCCTGGCGAGTCTGCCGCTGGTCTGGACGCTCTTGCATGATTATCAGCGCAATCGAATCATGACCCTGCTTGATCCCACTTCGGATCCCTTGGGTAAAGGTTTTCACATCATTCAGTCCACTATTGCCATCGGTTCTGGCGGACTGATTGGCAAGGGATGGCTCAATGGCACACAGTCGCACCTGGAATTCATTCCTGAGCGCACAACCGACTTCATTTTTGCAGTGTTCTCCGAAGAATTTGGTTTGCTGGGTAATGGTGTCCTGCTGGTTCTGTATCTGCTGCTGATTGGTCGCGGATTGATCATTGCCGCGAACGCGCCAACACTTTTTGCACGTCTGCTGGCCGGTGCGCTGACTTTATCGATATTTACCTACGTCTTTGTGAACATGGGCATGGTCAGTGGAATTTTGCCGGTCGTCGGTGTGCCGCTGCCCTTTGTAAGCTATGGCGGCACTGCCTTTGTCACCCTGAGTCTGGGTGTGGGTACGCTGATGAGCATTCAGCGGCATCGCAAGTTGGTGCAGACCTGATTTGGACGTGCAAGGCTCTCTCCGTCATCACCTTGTCTCGTACTCGTGCGGATGTTGCATGAGACTGCTGTTGTGTGCGACGGCATTGCTTGGTGGTTGCACCACGATCGATTTGTCGGAATCCAATGAGTCCGATCGCGGTGCACCCGTTGTTCGAAAGCGGCCATCAGAAAAGAGCGCTCCAGCCCAATCAGCCGACAAAACTGCCAATGCATCTCCGTCAGTTGCGCAAGCCCCTGCCGCGTCGACCGCCAGAAAATCCGGTGGTTACTACCAGGATGACGGGCCGGATGAGCGTATTCCTGACGGCTTGCTGGATACGCCCGATGCTGAGCCTCGTATTGAGCCTTATGCCAAGGGGCCCAGTCGACCCTATACGATTTTTGATCAGACTTATGTGCCCATTATCGACAACCGGCCGTTTCTCCAGCGTGGCATAGGCAGCTGGTACGGAAAAAAATTTCATGGTCAGCGGACCGCATCCGGTGAAATCTACGATATGTACAAGATGACGGCGGCGCATCCGACGCTACCGATACCATCCTATGCACGTGTCACCAACCTGCGCAATGGAAAACAAGTCATTGTTCGGGTGAATGATCGTGGTCCATTCCATTCGGCACGCATCATCGATCTGTCCTATACCGCCGCGTTGAAGCTCGGTTATGTACAAAATGGCAGCGCGGAACTGGAAGTCGAGCGACTACTGCCGGACGAAATCAAGCGCATGCAAGCCACTCGCCGTACAGACGCCGGTCTTGCTTCAAAGCCGGCTGCCGTTGATGAAATTGATGCGACTGCGCGCCCGGTGAATGCCCCGGTCGCCTCGTCTGTCGCTGCGGAGGCAGTTGGATTTTTCCTGCAGTTCGGCGCTTTCTCGCAATCGCAAAACGCCATGTCAATGCGTGAGCGACTGTTATCCACATGGCCGCAAGAGCTGCCGCGGCCTGAAGTCGTTCAAAGTCAGGGGCTGTACCGTTTGCACAGCGGACCGTTTGGTACGCGCGATTTGGCCGACCGTGCTGCGCAAGCACTGAAATCATCGGCGCAGCTGCAGACCACGGTTGTGCAGAAGTAGATCAGGTAGATCGCGACGTTCGCGTCAGTGCTATGTCGTAGAGCTGGTTTTTCTTCACGCCGGTAATACGTGAGGTCAGCGCTGCTGCCTGACTGACGCTGCACTCTTCGAGCAGAATATCGAGTATGCGTATTGCAGCATCCAGAGCATCATTGTCCCTTGCTGGCGCGGCTTCGACCAAAATCACAAACTCACCGCGCTGGTGGTTGGGATCCGCGCTTAGCCAAGGCGTAGCCTCCGATAAGGGGCAGCGGTGTATTTGTTCGAAAACCTTGGATAATTCTCGTGCAATGACTATCTGTCGGTTTGGTTCGAAAACGCGAGCCATGGCTGCGATAGTCTCTGTGATGCGGTGCGGTGCTTCATAAAAAACCAGCGTTGCCGCAGAATTTTTCAGTGAGTCCAGAATCGCTTCGCGTTGCTTGTCGCGCGCAGGCAAGAAACCGACAAAGTTAAATTGATCCGCAATCAGACCGGAAACAGACAATGCAGCAACGGCTGCGGATGCGCCGGCAATCGGTATTACGCGTAACCCAGCGCTGATGACCGCATCGACGATGCGCGCACCCGGATCTGATATTGCCGGTGTGCCGGCATCCGAGACCAGAGCAATGCGCTCCCCTGCCTGCAAGCGACGGATGATTTTTTCTGCCACTTCTCTTTCATTGTGCTGATGCGCAGACAAGAGCGGTTTATCGATGCTCAGGCGAGCGAGTAATTGTCCCGTCATGCGGGTGTCTTCGCAGGCAATGGCAGTGCAAAGCGATAGTACTTTCAGTGCACGCAGGCTGATATCGCCCATATTTCCAATAGGGGTCGCAACTACATATAATGCGCCGTCCGGAAAACTCTGACGTCCGAGTTCTCCGGCCAGTGCGGCAATTCTTGCTGTGAAATCCGTATTTGCCGTTGATTCCATGGAGGATGGGGGCTGGAAAATGAATGAAGCGTTGCAGGTCGCTCGGGTTCGAGCTGCACTATTGTACAAAAGTGTGCGTCATGCAGCTCGCAGCAATGGCGACCCGTCGTGATTTTCAGCGGCCGAGCGCTGTTTCACTCGGTCGGGATGCCGAAGCGCGTGCACTGGCTTTCCTTGAGCAGCAGGGCCTGACGCTCATCGAAAAAAATTTTCGCTGTCGCGCAGGTGAAATTGATTTAATCATGCGCGATGCGCAAACACTGGTCTTTATTGAAGTACGCTCACGCAAAGATCGGCGTTTTGGTGGTGCTGCCGCCAGTGTTGGCCCTGTCAAGCAGCAAAGGCTGTGGCGCACTGCGGCCTTCTACCTTCTCAGATATCGAAAGCCACCTGCCTGCCGCTTCGATTTGGTTGCCATCGAAAGCGAGGATCTGCGATGGATGAAAAACATACGCCTCTCGGCTTCCTGAGCGACTGCGCGGTACGTCCCAAAGCCATGCAAGCCCTGAGCGCCACTTCCTTCTATAATCTGTGCCAGAATGAATAAGCAACGCATTATTGGACATTTCAACGAGAGTGCCGAACTGAAGATTCAGGCGGCCGCAGAGCTTGCGCATCCGATTGCGGAAGCCGTTGATCTGATGTTCTCGGCGCTCTCGAATGGGAATCGCATTCTGGCTTGTGGTAATGGCGGTTCTGCCGCTTATGCGCAGCATTTTGCTGCCGGCTTGGTCGGTCGTTTCGAGCGCGAGCGGCTGCCGCTGCCGGGGCTGGCCTTGTCAACCGATCCCTCCATACTGACTGCGATTGGTAATAATTACAGTTTTGCCGAGATTTTCTCCAAGCAGGTACAGGCTTATGGGCAGGCTGGTGATGTGCTTTTGGTGATATCGACCTCGGGCAATTCGGCGAACGTCCTTGCTGCCATTGAGACTGCACAGGAGCGAGACATGCGTATCGTGGCCCTCACCGGTCAGGGTGGTGGCGCAATTGCCGCATTGCTGAGTGATGCCGATGTCCATGTTTGTGTGCCAGATGACCGCATGACCCGGATTCAGGAAGTTCATTTATTGATTATTCATTGTTTTTGCGATGGCATTGATGTCGCACTTTTTGGAGGAGATGCGGAATGAGACCAGTTTTTCAAGCGCGCGTGTACCGCGGTTTGTTCACCCTTGCGCTTGGCGCCACTGCGTTGCTCAGCTTGCAGGCGTGCGTGCCGCTGATGTTGGGTGGAACGGTCGCGGGTGCCATCGTGGCTACCGATCGGCGCACACTGGGTGCGCAAACAGACGATGCTGCCATTGAGCTCAAAGCCACCGGGCGTGCCACCAAGATCACCGGCGAGAAAGGCCGGGTCGCTGTGAGCAGCTTCAACCGCATGGTGCTGCTGACGGGTGAAGTGGCCGATGAAAAAATGAAGGCTGAGGTACAGAAACAGATTGAAACGATTGCCGGGATCAAATCGATAGAAAACGATCTGGTCATTGCGCCGGTATCCAGTGTCGGTGTGCGGTCCAATGATGCGCTGATCACCGGCAGAGTCAAGGCGGCGATCATCGATACCCAGGACTTGTATGTCAATGCGTTCAAGGTGCACACCGATCGCAGCGTCGTCTATTTGATGGGTCGAGTGACCGAGAGAGAAGCGAAGCTAGGTGGCGAAGTGGCCCGCAATGCCGCCAGCAAGATCAACAAAGTGGTCTTGTTGTTTGAATACATTGATGAAGACGAGGCAAAGAAATTCATCCCCAAGCAGGCAGATGACAAGGAAAAGCCCGCTGCAGCAGATCCGAAGGCGGCACCGGCACCTGCTGCGAACCCGGACCCCAATGTACCGCCCAAGGCAGACGCCAACGCACCGGCAAAGCCAGCAGCGCCCAAGGAAGCTCCGGAGAAGTAAGCCGTTATCGAATCATGAATTTCGCATCATAGAAGGGGTGTGGCGCAAGGCGCCCACCCCTTTTTCATTCGGGCGACCTGCTGCACTGCCCTATAATGACGGCTGCTTGATCTTAACTTTGGAAAGTCTCATGTCTCGTCATTTCCCACGCCGCATCGGCGGCCTCACCATCATTCAGACCATGGCCATTCTGGCCATACTCGGTGTCATTTTGTTCTTTGCGCTTTCTCTGCTCAAAAAAGAGATGGCACCGGCGGCAACCTTCAAGACCTTGCAAGGTGAGCAGATCACCACAGCCTCATTGCGCGGCAAGGTGGTGATGGTGAATTTCTGGGCAACCAGCTGCAGTACCTGTGTGCAGGAAATGCCGGAGATGGTGGAAACCTACAAGAAATACCGCGAGCGTGGTTTTGAATTCGTGGCAGTGGCGATGAGCTACGACCCACCCAACTACGTCTTGAACTACGCCGAGACGCGAGAGCTGCCCTTCAAGGTGGCGCTGGATGCCGATGGCGCGGTTGCGCGCTCGTTTGGCGACGTGAAGCTGACACCGACCACCTTCCTCATCAACAAAAACGGTGAGATCCTCAAGCGCTATGTCGGCATTCCGGAATTTCCAGCAATGCATCAGCTGATCGAGAAAGCACTCGCAGTCTGACGCTGCAGCCTTATCGGCAGAGACAGAGGTTGCGTTACTTCAGTCCGGCCTTATGCGCCTGCTGATCCGCATGGTAGGAGCTGCGCACCATGGCACCCACCGCAGCATGCATGAACCCCATGTCTGCAGCTGCGGCTTCGAACATGCGGAAGGTGTCTGGGTGCACATAACGCCGTACCGGTAAATGATCACCACTGGGTGTCAGATACTGACCGATGGTGAGCATATCCACATTGTGCGCGCGCAGGTCCCGCATCACTTCCAGAATTTCTTCATCAGTTTCACCGAGTCCGACCATCAGACCTGATTTGGTGGGTACGTCCGGATGCAAGGCTTTGAAGCGTTTGAGCAGATCCAGCGAGTACGCATAATCAGAGCCCGGGCGCGCTTCTTTGTAAAGACGAGGCACCGTTTCGAGATTGTGATTCATCACATCTGGCGGTGCGGCCTTGAGAATTTCCAGTGCCCTGTCCATGCGGCCGCGAAAATCCGGCGTCAAAATTTCAATCCTTGTGTCGGGCGAGAGTTCGCGCACGCGCTGTATGCATGAAACAAAGTGAGCCGCGCCCCCATCGCGCAGATCATCACGATCGACTGAAGTAATCACGACATAGGACAGGCGAAGTGCTGCGATGGTCTTCGCAAGATTCTCGGGTTCGTTGACATCCAGTGGATCGGGGCGTCCATGACCCACGTCGCAAAACGGGCAGCGTCGCGTGCATTTATCGCCCATGATCATGAAGGTGGCCGTGCCCTTGCCAAAGCACTCGCCGATGTTGGGGCATGAAGCTTCTTCGCACACAGTCACCAGATTATTCGCGCGCAGAATATCCTTGATTTCGTAGAACCGGGTGGTGGGTGAAGCGGCCTTAACGCGTATCCAGTCGGGTTTGGGCAGTTTTTCTGCCGGCACGATCTTGATTGGAATACGTGCAGTTTTTCCTGCGCCTTTTTGCTTTTCGGCGGGATTGTAGGTGGGTGCGTTAGCGTTGTCGGAATCCATGTCAGGCGCGAAGTTGTTTTTCCAGTTGCTGAGCGAGCGTTTGTTGCGCGGAAGTCAGTGTTATGTCAGCACCGAGCGTGCGCATATCGATAGTTTGCAGCCCCGGATAGCCGCAGGGATTGATCCATGAAAATGCTTGTAAATCCATTGCGACATTCAGCGACACGCCGTGGTAGGTGCAGCCACTGGCGCGAATTTTCAAGCCTAGCGCAGCGATTTTTGCCCCGGCATACGGGCCCTGAGCCACATAAATTCCCGGGGCGCCAGTCTTGCGAACACCGTCCAGATTATACGCCGCCAGTGTCTCGATGACGGCTTGCTCGATACGGCTGACGAACTCTCGTGGCAGGCAGGTTTGCCCCTCGCGGCGCAGGTCACAAAGAATATAAACCACCGCCTGACCCGGGCCATGATAAGTGACTTCGCCACCGCGATCCGTCTGAACGACCGGAATATCATGGGCATCGATAATGTGGGCGACGTCGGCGGCCAGACCCAGTGTAAATACCGGTGGATGTTCGACCAGCCACAATTGATCAGGTGTCGCTGCATCGCGCGCATCGGTAAAGGCCCGCATTGCATCAAAAGTTTGCGTATAGTCTTCAACACCACGTTGCAGGATTTGCAGATCAGGCATGTCAGAGTACGACTTTGACCATGGGGTGAGAAGACAGCGCGCGATAAAGGTTATCCAGTTGCTCGCGGCTGGTAGCGCGCACGGTAACTGTCAGCGATAAATAATTCCCGTTTGATGAGGGACGCATTTCCATTTTGCTGGCGTCAAATTCAGGGTCATGTGAGCGCACCACATCAACCATCGTCTGCGCGAAGGCCTCTTGTGTGACGCCCATGATTTTTATGGGAAAGTCACACGGGTAGATGATCAGGCTGTCTTCAGGTCGATTCATTTTCAGAGGATGATCCGCTAGCGAGGCAACATCAGCCGCAAAGAATCAAATGCGCGCCCAAAAATAGTCGCTTCGTTTACCTGATCCAGCGCCTGCAAAGGCAGTTCGCTAACGACTTTGCCATCGGCCAGCACTTTCAGCGTGCCCACCTGACGATATTGGGGGATGGGCGCGATCAGTGGGTCAGTCCTTTGCACCACCGACTTGAGATTGGCGGTCGATCCGCGTGGCAGGCTGACATAGACGTCGCGGTTGAATCCCAGCCTTACCTCATCTTTCGATCCCTTCCATACGACGGGCGTCAGCACGGCCTGATCTTTCGAGTAAATTTTGAAGGACTGAAAATTCATGAAGCCCCAGTTCAGCAGCTTCTGACTTTCCTGCGCGCGCATATTATCGGATTCTGCACCCAGCACGACGGAGATCAGTCGCCGCTGGCCACTGCCGTTGGGCCTCATCGCAGAGGCAATCAAACAATAGCCTGCCGCTTGGGTATGGCCGGTCTTCATGCCATCGACAGTTTCATCCAGCCATAACAGGCGATTGCGATTGGGCTGACTGATTTTGTTGTAAGTGAAGTTCTTCACCGAATAAATCTTGTAGAACTCGGGAAAATCTGTAATCAGTCGCCACGCAAGCACTGAAAGATCGCGCGCCGTCGAATAATTGTTGGGATCAGGCAGGCCATGTGGATTCGCGAAACGCGTATTTTTCAGGCCCATCTGCGCCGCCTGACGGTTCATCAGCACGGTGAACGCTGCCTGATCACCAGCAACAGCCTCGGCCAGTGTGACGGCAGCATCGTTGCCTGATTGCACGATCAGTCCATGCAGCAGATCCCTGACGCGCACGGCCGTATCGGGTTCGATGAACATCTTCGAGCTGCCGCTATCGACCTTCCATGCATTGACAGACACGTTGATCGTCTGATTCATGTCGAGTCGCTTGTCCCGGATCGCAGAAAACGTCAGATAGGCAGTCATGATCTTGGTCAGCGATGCAGGCTCGATGCGCACATCTGCCTCATGCGAGGCCAGCACTTGCTGGCTGCTTGCATCCAGCAGCAACCAGGCGCGTGCGGCGACCGTGGGTGGCGCAATCGTTTGCGCACTTGCGCTGGTCATCAGCAGAAAACCAAGTAATGCACACAGCAGGTTTTTCATAAAACTAGACACGATCAACCGGTAAAAGACAGGTAGGGATTATAGAGCTTGTGATGAAGGTCAGCGATCCCAGCCATCGATGACCAGCGCTTTTATGTGATGCAGTTTTCGGTGAAAAAAATGATCGGCGCCGGGAATGACAATCACTGGCAAATCCTGAGGACGCGCCCAGTCGAGGACATCGATCAGGGGTATGGTGTCATCCTGCTCGCCGTGAATCAGCAGGGTATTGGCAGGTACCTCCGGTAATGCCCATTTGCCGGCCGCAGTGCCGACCAGCACCAAGCGTTCTGCGGGCTGATCTTGAGCTACAAGCTGCTGCTGAAGACGAGAAAGCACAAAGGTGCCAAATGAGAATCCGGCCATCGCCACTGGCAGATTCGGATATTGCGCGCGCATGTGGGCATGGAGCAGCGCCATATCCTGTGTTTCACCAATGCCGTCATCGTGTATGCCGCCCGATGATCCCACACCCCGAAAATTCATGCGAACGCTGACATATCCGAGCGCAATGAAAGCGCGTGCGAGCGTTTGCACCACTTTGTTATCCATTGTGCCGCCATAGAGCGGGTGGGGATGAGCTATCAGTGCGATACCACGTGGCGGGACTTCGGTGGGCAAATCCAGATTGCACTCAAGCGGGCCTGCTTCACCGGCAATTGAAAAAGCCTGTGTCTGGGAATTCATGGTGCATCAGATCTTGAGTCTGTCAACCACTTTGCCACCCACAAGGTGTTGATCGATGATCTCGTCGATATCTTCCTTGTCAACATAGGTATACCAGGTGCCCTGCGGATAAATCACCATGACCGGGCCCTCTTCGCAGCGGTCCAGGCATCCGGCTTTGTTGATTCTTACCTTGCCCTGGCCGTTCAGGTTGAGTTGTTTCATGCGTTTCTTCGCGTGTTCCTGCGCTTCTTTTGCGCCGCGATCGGCGCAACAGGCGCGCCCATCATCGCGCGCATTAATGCAGAAAAAAACGTGATGTTGATAGAAGGAGGTATCGCTCATGGAATTCAGAAGGCCAGAGATTGAAGCCTCGCATCATACACCGGGTACTGGCCTTGAATTTCAGCCGGACTTTGCCGCGCTGTGATGGGTAGGGTGGGTCAGAAACCACAGTGCAAAGGCGGGCCAGCACAGTGAAAGAAACTGGGCCGCGCCATTGAAATTGAGGAATTTGCCCTGTGCCCAGTCTTGCAAGGTAGAGAGGAAATACGGATTGGACGGCGCCAGATTGATCAGCACCAGTGCAATCAGCAGCGATAGCGTGGCCGCCCGTCGCTGAGCCGCCGGCGGCGCAAAAGACAGACCGGCCAGCATCACGATGCCAACGATCAGACCGCTGACAGCGGCGGGCGTGAGCCAACTGAATGCGTCATCCGGCGCAAACAGCACCGCATGGGCCAGCGCCTTGGTTGCAATGGCGGCCAGCATCAGCATCAGCGCCAGTGCCACTTTGGGCGCGGCGCGGCGCGTTTGACATAGCAAGGTCAACACGGCGCCGGTCATGCCAAAAGCCGTAATGATGACTTCCAGCAGCCGAAAGTGATCAACGCTGAAATGCATTTCTTGCCACAGCAGTTGGCTCAGATCCACCGGCATGGCAAACCAGGAAGAAAGCCAGCCCGATATCGAGGGCAATACCTGTCCGTGCCCGAACAGATAAGGTTGCGGATAAATTTGGGCAATTGGCCACAGGGCAACCACGATCAGGCCACGGCTCGCCTGCTCGGAAAACCATGCGCGCCTGAGCGTGCGCAGCCAGCTCTTTTCCAGCACCGGCGAGTACAACAGCGTTCCGGCCAATGCTCCGATGATGACCCCGAGGGAATTGGTCATCAAATCCAGATTGCTTGGGACGCGCGAGGGCAAATAACTCTGAAGCGCTTCCAGCG
>JACCDH010825530.1_pt1 | contig 10916 bp, 10 predicted proteins | sample 7442481 | NCBI WGS metagenome assembly JACCDH01 (sample SAMN15323433, study PRJNA562643) | freshwater metagenome | isolation source: river surface water | place: USA:Blue River Watershed | collected 2017-08-15 | reverse complement strand
GGTATTCCAACCGATTCCCAAAAACATCGTGACGCTGCTCTGAGAGTGATGAAAATTCTTCCAAAAGCTCGCTTTGAATCAGTCATGAATGCACGTGAGTCTGAACTCGTAAAATACGCGGGTAATTGCTTCTTGTACACAAAGGTAATTTTAATGAATGTTCTTTATGACGCAGTAACAAAAAGCGGTGGTAACTGGGAAGCAGTAAGAGCTGCACTCGGAGAAGATCCTCGAATCGGACATTCGCATACGAATCCAGTTCACGATAGCGGGAGAGGTGCTGGTGGCCACTGTTTCATTAAGGACTTTGAAGCATTCCGCAATCACCACGACGCCTTAGGAATGAGTGAAGAAGCAACAAATCTATTACAAGCAATGGTTGCATACAATAACAAATTACTTGTTTCTTCAGGTAAGAATCTTGATTTGCTCAAGGAAGTGTATGGAGAAAGTATTCTTAGAAACTAAGCTGTTATAATGATTGCATCATGAAGAGAATCGCTGTTTTACGTGGAGGACCAAGCAATGAGTACGATGTCTCGATGCGTTCGGGACTCGGTGTTTTGAATGCGCTCAATCAACTTGGATACGTTCACAAAGACATCGTCATCACCAAGAAAGGTGAGTGGCTCGAAAAGGGATTTGCAAAGACTCCACATAAAGCACTAGAGGGTGTAGACATAGTCTTTATCGCTCTACATGGTGAGTATGGTGAAGATGGTCAGATTCAACGTGAATTACAACGTCTAAAGCTTCCATTTACCGGCAGTAACGCACTCGCTTCAGCAACTGCGTATAACAAGGTTTTTACAAAAGATGTGTTGCGAGCACATAACGTCCGTATGCCGCAACACCGTCGCTTAAAGAAGGAAGAATTTTCTTTGTCAGACGCATTTCTTGATGAACTTCACGCTTCGCTTGGAGAAGAACTCTTTATTAAACCTGTAACGTCTGGTTCATCTCATGGCGCTCGGTACATCGGCAGTAAAGAAACGCTCAGCCGTTCACTGTCTGAGTTATTTCAGCAATACGATGAACTGATGGTTGAAGAATTTATTCGCGGGAAAGAAGCGACTGTCGGCATTATTGAAAATTTCAGAAACCAATCAAAATACGTACTTCCAGTCATCGAAATTGTTCCTCCAGGTGGCGAACCATTATTTTCTTATGAAAACAAATACAATGGAAAAACTGCTGAAATCTGCCCCGGACGATTTTCATATCACGAGAAGTCAAAACTCGCTGATGCGGCACTGATTGTTCACGATGCACTTCGTTGCAGCCACTATTCACGAAGCGACTTTATCGTTAAAAATGGAGAGGTATATTTCCTTGAAATCAACACTCTTCCTGGACTCACAGACGAATCACTACTGCCTAAAGCCGCAGCTGCAGTAGGCCTAACCTATACGGAATTAATACGTCACTTGGTTGAAACAGCACGTCCATAGCATGTGTACTTTTGAGGTATTTACTTGAGTATTGGTGCTAAAATTTAATGATGACAAATGAACACTCAAGCAATTTTTTACCTCTTATAATTGGTGTAATAGTAATTGGAATTATATCTTTCATTTCATATGAAATAATTACAACAAAATTTATACCAAGCGAACAAAATCATTTTTCAGAAAACCCTCCAGTTAGCACTGGGAATATTGAAAATGACATTAAAGCCATACTTTCAGCATCAGGCGGCGAACTTTCAGTAGAAACAGACGACAAATTTCATTGGACAGATGCCAATGATAAGACTTACATCGTGCCTTCCGATATTTTTGCAGTTACGGCACAGTCGAAAAGTATAGATATTGTTGCTCCATCTTTTCAGTTTCAAAATGTTCAAAGTCAGATTAGAGATGCATTTTTAAGTTATGGTTACGAAGTTAGTGAAAGAAATACTTGGTATGACAAAGGATTTTTACAAGTTCAAGGATACATAAAAAATGACACAATATGTGTCAGCGAAGCCCCAGATTATGTGATGGGTACTGATGTTCAAAATTTGGATGTTATTGAAATTTCCGTACAATGTTCAACTAAACTTGAGGACGCAAAACTTGAGCAAACTAAGTTCGTCGATGCTTTAGTAGCATCGTATGATGGAGAAGGCTTTCCAGAGGGCGCTGTCTACGTCACTAAACAAGATGGAGACTACTACAAAATTTCAGTCTCAACACAACCTGGAGGTTATACCGCTTATCTCAAAAATGAAGGTTCTAATTTAAGAGTTCTAGTAAAAACTCAAGAACAGCTCTATTGTAAGTTAATTGAGGAAGAAGGTATCCCATACAGTCTTTTGGAATACTCCGGAGAAGTTAAATGTTTCGAGGAAGATGGTGCAATGCGAGTCCTTAAATCAGCTCTATAACTACCTTGACTTAGGCTCTGTACACCCGTATTATAGTCCGCACTTGGGTCAAAGCGCTTCGCTCTCTGGCCCATCGTTCGGAGCTAAAGTAAATACAAGCATTTACTTTATTCCTCACTTGGGCCAGTAGCTCACTTGGTAGAGCGCCTCATTTGCACTGAGGAGGCAGCGGGTTCGAATCCTGTCTGGTCCACTAGTTAAAACCACCAAATGGTGGTTTTTGTATATTGAGGTCGTGCTACCATATAGTCATATCACTAATAAGCATTTAAATATGAAAATGTACGCAATCTTCACGGTTTTGCTTGCAGTATTTGTAGGAGTATCGACTTGGTACTTCTTTACACCTAATGATACCGCCGCTGCCGGTATTTATACTGTTACTGGCAATACAGCAGCTGCTGAAAATCAAATTGGCTGGTTATTTAATCGAGTACCAGAAACGTCGACATCATATTCATTTGTTCCTGGAGTTGGTAATCTTGGAAATGGAGCACTTCAAGCTGGTCCAATAACCAATACAAATTTTAGCGGCGTGGTTGGTAACAATCCAAACAACGATCAATTCATCGCCGAGTACTACACTGGCAACACGCTCGTATCACAGTTGGGTTCATTCTCATACGACGCTAAGCTTGGTGCAGGGACGCCAGCGACTATGTTCAAGCTGAGCGTGTACTCAAACATCGATGCTTCAAACAACCCGTTTGATTGTCGCTATGACTACGCGTTTGAAACGGTAAACGACATCGGCTTTAGTAAGCATGTGGTTTATCCAGGAATTGCACCTCTTTCAATCGAGCATGCTGGAGACAGAATCGAAGATTGTCCGCCAGTGCTCGCAGACATGCCTGCAGGCAGCACTATCCGAGCGTTTGCTATCAGAATGGGAGATGAGACAGCGGCAGATGCAGGTCTAATCGGATACTTTGATAACGTTGAGTTTGTAACAAACGGAGATGCTACTTACTACAATTTCGAACCACTTCCAAAAGTTAAGGAAGATTGTCAGAACGACAAGTGGAAGACATACGGATTTAGAAACCAAGGACAATGCGTTAAGTCTCTCTAAGACTTAATACAAGAACATAAAACGAGGCACAAAGTGCCTCGTTTTATGTTATCCATCAGCATGATACAATCCTGACTTCTGGGCCTTTAGCTCACTTGGTAGAGCGCTTCCATGGCATGGAAGAGGCAAGGGGTTCGATTCCCCTAAGGTCCACGAGTGCAAAACTGAGCACGCGCAAGCGTGCCATCTTTGTTCGTGGACCTTAAACATCATGCCTGCGCATGATGGCGTGGGGAATCGAAAGTCGGAGCGATGTGAGCTAGCGAACAAGCGAGACGGGGTCGCAGAAAATTTCTTCAGAAATTTATCTGTGACCAATTCCCCCAAAACTAACTAAAAAAGCAAAGTGCGCACTTTATGTACAAGACGTGTAGATAGAAGTGGTCTGTACTTTATTTCTTTTAGTTTTGAGTATGTGAACCACACTGGCAAAGGAAGGAGTACAGCAAGCGTTAGAAGTGACCAATATAGCGATACGGAGTAAAACTTGGCTGTTACTAAGCCAATTAGAACAAGAATCACGTAACAAGCGAGGTATGTCATATGACTGGTGAATGTCGTCCAGCTATCTCGTGTTCGCAGGTCACCTTTTGCTGTCACTGCATACTGCAACTTTGTCTGCAACACAGCTGCTAATGCTGCTGATGAGTAGATCGGTGCAACAAGTAGCGTTAGCAGCATTGCCCGAAGACCAAGACTCGATTTTTCATGCTTTGTTAGATTGAATCTCATTACCCACATTGAGAACATTATTTGTGATCCAACACTGACAAACCAAAGCGCTAGGAGTAATCCAACATCAACATTCAGAAAGTTAACTCCAAGAAACAGAGTTATAACTGAGATAAAGAGTGAAAGTATCCACGACAAAGCTATGCTCGGATAGAAAGATTGTAGTGAGAAATAATGTACAAATTGTTTAAAAGTAAAACGAGGGTAGTGCTTAATATTGTGCTTCAAAAGAATTTCCCATACTCCAAAAGCCCAACGCTTTTGCTGGTTAAAGTAATCTGTCCAGGTTGTTGGACCTTCTCCAACGGAAACGATGTCAGGTGTGTAAACTCCTTTCCATTTTACTTTTGTATCTTCTTTTGTAGTTGAGTGAATAACCAAACTAGTGAGGTGGTCTTCAATAATGCTGTCTTGATATCCATTTATCTGCTTCCATGCGCTTACTCTATAAGCATGATTAGTGCCGATGAGAAGGGGACTGTTGCAGTTGTTGCCAGAACGTTGAATGAGACCATGGAAAATGTATGCTTGTTCAGCTGCAGCATGTGCAATAAATGATTCGCTTTGATTACCGTACACCTGTGGCGCAACGACGAATGCGACTTCCTTGTCTCTGAAATAACCTAGTATTCTTTCTAGAAAATTTTCAAAAGGAATATGATCCGGGTCCATTTGCGCAACTATATCGTAATCGCTTTCATGTTCTGCTCGCCAAGCATTATGGTTACCTGCTTTTGTTTTCGCTTTAAACTCCCCAGATTTTTGGTTGTATATATCAAAGCCAAGGCGTGAAAAGTGCTTTACACCCAAACTCTCTGCCATAGAAATAACTCGCTCATCGTTTCCTTCATCGAGAATCCATACGTCCACCAGTCCTCCGTACTTCACTTTTTTCATTGCGCGAAGCGTCTTTTCAACAACTTCAATAGGTTCCTTAGAAGGAACAATAGTTGTTAAGAGAGCGACTCTCAAATGATTTTCAGGTTTAATGAACACTGGATCTTTTGCTGTGAGAGCAAAGTAAGGAATGGTAATTCCTTGGAAAATTCTCAGAGACTCAATTACCAGCAAGGAAACAAATCCACTCACTGCAATAAATGCTGTGAGTGCGCCCATTCCAGTTGTAGTAAAAGAGGACAATACAACATACATAAATACCGCAGCAATACTGACGTAGCCTACGGCGTATACCGTAACAATGATTCTGTCCTTCGTAGAAAGAATATTACGGTAGGTAATATGTTCCAGTTGTTTCTTTGATGAACGACGTATACCGGTAATGAAGCTGTCTTCTTTGCTATATAGTTGCTTGTCTGCTGTCATAATAAATATTGAGCCTAAACTCATATCATGATTCTTTATATTTGTCAATGTTGAGACTCTAAATTACAGCTCAGTTTAAGGTCAAAGTTACTTGACATATTCAAATTTGTGTTCTATTTTACTCCGGGCAGAAATTTACCTGCTCTTTGAAAAAAGGTTGCACCAATGGGTACTGGGAAAATGATTGGCCTGGCTATTTTGGCCTTCGTGGCCATTCTGGGTCTTTCCACGTGTGGAAGCTATATGAAACTCGTCTCTTCTGACGAGACCATCAATGGAAGATCAGGTGACGTGCGAGTGCAGGAGCAGAAACGCTTCGACCTCGTGCCGAACCTCGTGAGCACCGTTGAAGGCGCCGCCAACTTTGAGCGCGGCACACTCACTGAAGTGACCGAAATGCGAGCGAAGGTGGGGCAACTCATTCAGCTCGATGCGGAAGCGCTCGCTGATCCTGAAAATCAGAAAAGACTCGTTGAGGCTTCGCAGCAGCTTTCAAGCGCGCTGTCGAGGCTCATCGCCGTCGCCGAAAGCTACCCGGATCTGAAGGCGGTCCAAGCATACCTCACGCTGCAAACTCAGCTGGAGGGAATCGAAGACCGCATCGCGTATGCGCGTAGTCAGGTTCAAGAGGCCACGGTTACCTACAATACGGAACGCCGTTCTCCTTTTGGCTTGCTCGTCTCAGCTATGATGGGCTTCAAAGAGCGTCCTTACTTCGAGGCAGCTCCTGGCTCGTCTACACCTCCGACGGTCAACTTCAACACAACTAACTAGGAGGTTGCGTTGAAGGCGATACGAACAGTACTCGCCGTCTTTGCGTTTGCAGGCATGGCGCTTGTCGCCATGCCTGCCCATGCAACTCCTGTTCCGGATTTGAAGGGACGAGTTAATGACTACGCCTCTGTTCTATCTCCGGAAGAAGAGAAAGCTCTCGATGAACGCCTAGCGAACATCGAAAGTTTTGATGGTAACCCTCAATTTGCGGTTCTCACCGTAACAAATCTTGAGGAGGATGAAGATCCCAAAGACTACGCGACGAAAGTTGCTAATACTTGGGGTCTTGGACAAAAAGCTCTCAACAACGGCCTTCTTGTTCTTCTTGTGACCGGGGACGACTCTGGTGTCCACGGAAGCATTGTGACAGGAGCTGGTATAGAGGGAGCATTACCTGACGGGTTACTGTTTTCTATATACAGTCACTTTATGCAACCTAACCTGGGTGATAAATCATCCAGAAAATACTATCAAGCGTTGTCAGATGGCTTTGAAGCGATGGAGAAGTATGTCAAAGGCGAATTTACCGATGACATAGATGAACTATTCGCTAAGAAGCAAGCAGAAGGTGCTCGACGAGTCGGCGGCATTGCCATCGGCGTCGTGGGACTTCTACTTTGTGCGGTACTTTCTTTGTATGTCAGCACAATGACCATGGGTTGGACTGGTGTGTTCTTCGGAATTGCCAGCGCCAGCGTTGCATTTGAGATGGCGTTCTTACCGCTTCTGCTATTCGCTTTCCTTGGTTTCCCTCTGGGATACTTCTCACCAGTAATTCTTGAAATCATCATACAAGTTGTGACGAGATCAGGAAGCAGTGGCGGCGGAGGAGGCTTTAGAGGTGGAGGTGGTGGTTTTCGAGGCGGTGGCATCCGCTTTTGAAAACAGAACATTCGTTCTACAAAAGGCCGAGCTCTACGCTCGGCCTTTTTCTTTACTCAAATTCAACCAGTATTTGCTCGATTTGTGTAGAGTATAATGAAACTATGGAAAGGGTGCCGCATAACCTAGATAACAGTACTGAGACAGAAAGAGAATTTGAAAATTCTTTGCCTGGGAAAGGTTCTAGAGTGCTCCTCGTAAAGAGCAGTATTATTGGAGGTGGCGAATCAGAAGTTAATGAAGGTACCCAAACACAAAGCGTACTACTTGATCCTATTGAAATTGGAAAACAAATCCGACTGGAAAATGGAGCGCGAACAAGTAAAGTTCAAGATATAGAATTCGACACAGACTGCATAAGAATTACTACTGAGACTTCCGTATATGAACTCTATAAACTTTTTTCTGGAATCTCACTTGAATCAGACATAGGTGACGTATCGTTGCCTAAAGATGCTGATTCGGCTAAGTTAAAACTTGGATCAGCTCCACCACTTGATGCAAAAGCTGGAGAACGAATTTGTCGTGTAAAAATCGATCGAGATCAACTTAAAGATATACTTATACAAACAAGCGGAGCTGTTGTTCACAAAATTTATGACAGATATATGGTCCTCGCCAGAGTCGGCGGGGCGCACGTTCCGTTTTACAGGTCATCAAGTGGAACCAGTGGCAAAAATCAAGGCGAATGGTATCCCTATTTTGGACACACCGGCGATTGGATTATTAAAGGAGGAGTCGCGGAAGATGGTTCTATGGATTACTTGCCGGAAATTACTGAAGTTCAAGCAAAACTGAATGAACATCTTATACTTCCTGATGTAGATTTTGTCGACTATCGCGACTTAACGATTAAGTCTGGCGATACAGTAATATATTCACTTGGTGACGAGATTCCATTTGCTAACTTTTTAGATTACGAAGAAAGAAAGACTCATGATGATGAGGAGGCAACGAGAATGTATATAAAAAAGATCACAGGATACAACCCCGAAAAGTTAAAGGGTTATCACCCTGCAGTTAATGACCCTGTCAAGAAAAACGACAGTGATAATTGGAAAAAATTAATCATTGAGGCTGTGAGAAAAGAGCAGAATCAAATGTAGTTACAAAGAGATATTCTCTTAAAGTTCTTACAAAAAAGATTTGCGGTATATAATCAATAAATGGAAGGTGATGACCTGGAAAAAAAGAAACCGAGGCTCGAAGCGGACTATTCGTTCGAGCCAGCTTCTGCTAATAGCGAGGAATGGAAGAAATATTTACTAAACAAGAAGAACTTTCAAAAGGATTTTTCAAAAGGCAAAGAAACATTTACAACACCAGCTAACGTTATTTTAGAGAAATTAGACTCGAGAGAATCGCGAAGAGTTGCTGCTGAATCTGCTGTTCAGGTTGTTTTAGATAACTGGGATGAAATTATCGGGCAGGATTCTTTCTTGCAAGCTATGAGTCCAATTCAATTTGTTTCTATGCTTGCCGGTGATTCAGAAGTAGACGCAGTTCAGAAACTTTGGACAGATGCTCCCAAAGACTCAGAACTACTGATAGAAGGACTAAGCCAAGTTGCAGAAGGACTTGATGTGGACATACCGCTTGATCAAGAAGGATTAGAAAAGCTTTATCTCGAACACTTTGATTCGTTTGGTTTTGTTGCCTTAGAAATAATGCTTAAACGTGATGAAATTGAACGAGCCAAAACTTTGTTTGAGGAACAAGTTGATAAGTATCCAAAAGGCAGTGACCCAGTAATGCTTGATGACTTTGTAAGGTTGGGACTTCCGGTTTTATCTGCCAAAAAGTGGCTTGACCAAAGTGTAAACAGCCAGGAGAAGTACAAAGCATTCTATGAAGAGGCTCTGGTGCGGTGGGAGAGGTATAAAGCAACTGAATAAATAGCGTATTTGTTGCACCCCGATACAAAGCAGGTACTTGGGAGTATAATTTATAGATGAATAACAAAATCGCTCTAGTAACCGGAGCCGGTCAAGGAATTGGAAGAAGTATTGCTATCAAGCTCGCGAGTGATGGTTACCATGTATTTGTTAATGACCTAAAGGAGGAAACGGCAAAAGCAGTAGTTGCTGAAATTACTAATGCTGGCAACAAAGCGACATCTGCAGTTTGTGATGTTTCAAATTCTCAAGCCGTTGCCGAAATGTTTAATTCTAGTGCATCAGTTGGACCAGTTTTGGTTTTGGTAAACAATGCGGGAATATTTCCATTTGTTGATTTTGCAACCATGTCAGAAAATGACTGGGATAAAGTCACTGCAGTAAATACAAAAAGTCTTTATCTTTGTTCAAAACATGCACTTGCTATCATGGATGACGGAGGAAGAATCATCAATATTTCTTCCATTGCAGCGACGATGGGATTTCAAGGACTCGTCCATTACTGCACTTCAAAAGGAGGTGTCGACGGGTTTACTCGTGCGCTTGCGCTTGAAGTCGCACACAGAAATATTACTGTAAATGCAATCGCTCCAGGAGCTATTGATACCCCCGGTGCAGCAGGAGCAATGACCGAAGAGGCAACGAAGCAATTACTAACCAAAATTCCACTTAGACGAAAGGGCAGTCCAGAAGAAATCGCATCCGTAGTATCATTCCTCGCTTCTCCAGCCGCCAGCTACATCACCGGCCAATCAATCGTCGTTGATGGGGGTTGGACTATCTCGTAACTCATGAAGACGGTATCTGTACCCAATACACTCAGAGGCTTTAACAAAGCGATAATTTACCATCCAGAATAACTAGGTTATTATTTGAAGGTAACAAATATATATGGAATCACCTCATAATTTCGAGTCAGCTAAAAGTTCAGAACTGCACGAAGCCTCACCGGAAGATAATTTGTCACAAGGAGCCCGTGTGGTTTGGGATCAAATTAGTAGATTTGCTGTGTATGGCGAAAATGCAGAATATTTTGACGATCTATCTCGTCAGTATGTAGACGGCACTGCTGACGAAGCTCAAGTTGAAGCGTTTGAACATTACCTAGTAAAAAGTGCTATTCCTGTAATGAGATTTAGTAACACAGGAAGTACTCATTCTTACTTTGGAACAAATCCTGAAGAATTATGGGCAAGCAAAAGATTCCAAATCCTCGCTGCCAAGAATAACGAATCAGTGAAGTTAGATATCGAAAAAGGTAAGGGAATCTTTTTTGGAAAGAACTCAATCAAACCAGAGGACATCGTTTAGTTTTTCAAACACTCTTACGCACATAAAACCGCCAACACCGTTGGCGGTTTTATGTATCTCGTAAGATATAATTCATACATGTACTCTGGTCTATCAAGTGAGGAAGTTTTGAATAAACGTCAAATGTTTGGAAAAAACGAGTTACCGCAACCGAAGTATCGGTTCCTTAAACTTTTCTTAAGACAGTTCAAGAGTATTTTTATAGCTCTGCTCGTTATTGCGTCAATTATTACTTACGCTCTTGGTGAGCCGTTTGATGCTACTTTCATACTTCTCTTCGTATTTCTTGGTGTAGGGCTTAGTCTCTTTCAGGAGTTTAAATCAAATTCTGCGGCAGATAAGCTTAAGTCTTATCTAGTAAAGACAATTACAGTCAGGAGAAATAATCAGGATGTTGAAATACCGGTTTCTGAAATAGTACTTGGAGATATTTTAAAACTGGAGTCAGGAGAAATCATTCCTGCTGATGCTGTAATTCGTCACGCTCAAGGACTGCAAGTCGACGAAACTACTTTTACCGGAGAAAGTATTCCAGTAACCAAAGTTGCAGCAACTG
>JACCDH010384333.1_pt1 | contig 10916 bp, 9 predicted proteins | sample 7442481 | NCBI WGS metagenome assembly JACCDH01 (sample SAMN15323433, study PRJNA562643) | freshwater metagenome | isolation source: river surface water | place: USA:Blue River Watershed | collected 2017-08-15 | reverse complement strand
CGTGGAAGCGCCCACCGGCGGCTCCGCGGTGCTGGCGGCCATCATGCTGAAGCTGGGCGCCTACGGCTTCCTGCGCTTTTCCATGCCCATCGCCCCCGACGCCTCGCGCGAGTGGGCCTGGCTGATGATCGGCCTGTCCCTGGTGGCGGTGATCTACGTCGGCCTGGTGGCGATGGTGCAGCAGGACATGAAGAAGCTGGTGGCCTATTCGTCCGTCGCCCACATGGGCTTCGTGACCCTGGGCTTCTTCATCTTCAACGACCTGGGCGTGGCCGGCGGCCTGGTACAGATGATCGCGCACGGCTTCGTCTCGGGCGCGATGTTCCTGTGCATCGGCGTGCTGTACGACCGGGTGCACTCCCGCGAGATCGCCAGCTACGGCGGCGTGGTCAACACCATGCCCAAGTTCAGCGCCTTCGCCCTCCTGTTCGCCATGGCCAACTGCGGCCTGCCGGCCACCGCCGGTTTCGTGGGCGAGTGGATGGTGATCCTGGGCGCGACCAAGGCCAACTTCTGGCTGGGCCTGGCCGCCGCCACCGCGCTGATCTTCGGCGCCGCCTACACCCTGTGGATGTTCAAGCGCGTCTACCTCGGCCCGGTGGCCAACGACGACGTGCGCCAGCTCACCGACATCAACGGCCGCGAGTTCCTCATGCTCGCCCTGCTGGCGATCGCGGTGCTGTACATGGGCATCCATCCCAAGCCGTTCACCGACGTCATGGACGTCTCCGTCGCCGAGTTCCTGAAGCATGTGGCGGCTTCCAAACTGAACTGACCCCGAGGCCGACACTCCCATGCTGGACACCCTGAGCCTTCTCGTCGTCTCGCCCGAGATCCTCCTGCTGGTGATGACCTGCGTCATCCTGCTGGTGGACCTGGGCGTCAAGAGCCGCCTGCGCGGCGTGACCTACGTCCTCACCCTGGCCACGCTGGCCGCGGTGGCCTGGCTGTGCGCCGACTTCGCCCGCAGCGGCGAAACCCGCTACGCCTTCGGCACCATGGTGGTCAGCGACCCGCTGGCCAACTGGCTGAAGGTGTTCGCCGCCATCGCCATGGGCGTGACGCTGGTCTACAGCCGGCCCTACGCCGCCGACCGCGACATGCTGCGCGGCGGCGAGCTGTTCTCGCTGTCGCTGTTCTCGCTCCTGGGCATCTTCGTGATGGTCTCCGGCAGCAACCTGCTGGTGATCTACATGGGCCTGGAGATGCTCACGCTCTCCAGCTACGCCCTGGTGGCCCTGCGCCGCGACCACGAGAAGGCCACCGAGGCGGCCATGAAGTACTTCGTGCTGGGCGCGATGGCGTCGGGCTTCCTGCTGTATGGCATGTCCATGCTCTATGGCGCCACCGGCTCGCTGGACATCAACGAGATCTTCAAGGCCATCGGCTCCGGCCGCATCAAGCACGAGGTGCTGGTGTTCGGCCTGGTGTTCGTGGTCGCCGGCCTGGCGTTCAAGCTGGGCGCGGTGCCGTTCCACATGTGGATCCCGGACGTCTACCAGGGCGCGCCGACCGCCATCACCCTGATGATCGGCGCCGCCCCCGAACTGGCCGCCTTCGGCATCGCCATCCGCCTGCTGGTGGAAGGCCTGCTGCCCCTGGCGATCGACTGGCAGCAGATGCTGGTGATCCTGGCCGTCGGCTCGCTGCTGGTGGGCAACCTGGCTGCCATCGCGCAGACCAACCTCAAGCGCATGCTGGCCTATTCGACCATCGCGCAGATGGGCTTCGTGATCCTGGGCCTGTCCGCGGGCGTGGTGGGCGGCGTGACGAACAACGCGCACCAGGCCTACAGCGCGGCGATGTTCTACATCGTGACCTACGTGCTCACCACCCTGGCCTCCTTCGGCATCATCCTGCTGCTGGCGCGTGAGGGCTTCGAGAGCGAGGAGATCGCCGACCTGGCCGGCCTGAACCAGCGCAGTCCGCTGTTCGCCGGCGTGATGGCGGTGTGCATGTTCTCGCTGGCCGGCGTGCCGCCGCTGGTGGGCTTCTACGCCAAGCTCGCGGTGCTGCAGTCGCTGGTGGCCTCGGGCTCCACCTTCCACATCGGCCTGGCCGTCTTCGCGGTGCTGGCCTCGCTGATCGGCGCCTTCTACTACCTGCGCGTGGTGAAGGTGATGTACTTCGACGCCCCCATCACGGCCACCACCGTCTCGGCCCCGGCTGACGTGCGGGCGGTGCTGTCCGTCAACGGCGCGCTGGTGCTGGTGCTGGGCATCCTGCCCGGCGGGCTGATGACGCTGTGCGCCGACGCCATCGTCAAGACGCTGGCGCCCTGACCGGACCACAAGGGCCGAGGCCGTGTCCCTGACCGCTTCCGTCTGGCTCGTGATCCTGCTGGCGCTGGCCGCAGCCAACCTGCCGTTCGTGAGCCAGCGCCTGTTCGGCCTGCTGGCCCTGCGCGCGCCCAAGAGCCTGACCGTGCGCCTGGCCGAGCTGCTGGTGCTGTACTTCGTGGTGGGCGGCATCGGCCTGCTGCTGGAGCAGCGCGCCGGGCAGGTTGCGCCCCAGGGTTGGGAGTTCTACGCCGTCACCGGCGCGCTGTTCGCCACCCTGGCCTTCCCGGGTTTCGTCTGGCGCTACCTGGTGCGGCGGCCCGCGTGAAGGACGACCCCGCCGACCCCCGGCTGGCCGAGCGGACGACCGCCCGCGAGGAACTGCTGCGGGGGCACTTCCTGCACGTGGTGCGCGACACCGTGCAACTGCCTGATGGCGGCGCGGCCACCCGCGAATACATCCTTCACCCGGGCGCCGTGGCCGTCGTGGCCCTGCTCGATGACGGGCAGGTGGTGATGGAGCGCCAGTGGCGCCATCCCATGGGACGGGTGATGCTCGAATTCCCGGCCGGCAAGCTCGACGCCGGCGAGGACCGCCTGGCCTGCGCCAAGCGCGAGCTGCTGGAGGAGACCGGCTATGTCGCCCGCGAGTGGGCGCATGCGGGGGTCATGCACCCCTGCATCTCGTATTCCGACGAGTTCATCGACCTGTGGTTCGCCCGCGGCCTCACCCTCGGGCAGCGACAGCTCGATCCGGGCGAGTTCCTCGAGGTGTTCAGCGCCACCCCCGCGCAGCTGATGGACTGGGTGCGAGAGGGCCGCGTGACCGACAGCAAGACGCTGGCCTGCCTGGTCTGGTTGCAGAACGTCCTCGCCGGCCACTGGGTCTTGGACTGGCAGGGAGAATCCGGCGCATGAAGGTGCTGGACCTGCAGTGCAACGCCGGCCACGTGTTCGAGGGCTGGTTCGGCTCGGAAGACGACTTCCAGGACCAGCTGCGCCGGTCGCTGGTGGAGTGTCCGGTGTGTGGCGACACCCATGTGGCCAAGAAGCTCACCGCGCCGCGCCTGAACCTGGGCGCCGCGCCGCCGGTGCCCGCGCCCGCGGCGTCGGGAGCGGGGCCTGCTTCCCCCACCAAGCTTCCCGTCCCCGCGGCCGCCCCGCAGGAGGTCATGGCCGCCATGCCCGAGGCGCTGCAGGCCGCGTGGCTCCAGGCCGTGCGCGAGGTGATGGCCCGCACCGAGGACGTGGGCGAGCGCTTCGCCGAGGAGGCGCGCCGCATCCATTACGGCGAGACCGAGGAGCGCGGCATCCGCGGCCAGGCCTCGGCCGAGGAAACCCGCGAGCTGCTCGACGAGGGTATCGCGGTGGTGCCGCTGCCCATTCCCAAGGCCCTGAAGGGCCCGCTGCAGTAACCCGCCCGCCCCTCAGGCCAGGAACTGCAGGCCCGCCAGCCGGGCGTACACGCCGCCCTGCGCCATCAGCGCCTCGTGGCTGCCTTCCTCCACCCGGCGTCCGTGGTCCAGCACCACGATGCGGTCGGCCCGCTGCACCGTCGCCAGCCGGTGTGCGATGACCAGGGTGGTGCGGTTACGCATCGCGCCTTCCAGCGCCGCCTGCACCATGCGCTCGCTCTCGGCGTCCAGCGCGCTGGTGGCCTCGTCCAGCAGAAGTAGCGGCGCGTCCTTCAGCATGGCCCGTGCGATCGCGATGCGCTGGCGCTGTCCGCCCGACAGGCGTACGCCGCGCTCGCCCAGGAAACAGTCGTAGCCACCCGGCAGCTGGCGGATGAAGTCGTCGGCGAAGGCCGCCCGCGCCGCCGCCCGCACCGCCTCGTCGTCGGCCCCGGGCCGGCCGTAGCGGATGTTCTCCAGCGCGCTGGCGGAAAAGATCACCGGCTCCTGCGGCACGATGGCGATGCGCCCGCGCAGGTCGGCCAGCGCGATGCGGTCGACCGGCACGCCGTCCAGGAGGATGCGCCCCTGCTGCGGGTCGTAGAACCGCAGCAGCAGCTGGAACACCGTGGTCTTGCCCGCGCCGCTGGCGCCCACCAGGGCCACCGTCTCGCCCGGGGCCACCTGCAGGTCGAGGTCGGCCAGCGCGGGTTGCTGCGGGCGCGAGGGGTAGTGGAACCGCAGGCCCTCGATGCGCAGGGCGCTGCCGCCGGCAGGCAGGGGGGCCGCCAGGGGCTGCGCCGGCTCGGCGACCGGCGACCGGGCATGCAGAAGCTCCATCAGCCGCTCGGTGGCGCCGGCGGCCCGCAGCAGGTCGCCATAGACCTCGCCCAGCACCGCGGTGGCGCCGGCCAGGATGATCACGTACACCACCGACTGCCCCAGCTGCCCGGGCGTGATGCGGCCGGCCAGCACCGCCTGGGTGCCGGCGTACAGGCCCCAGAGCATCAGCGCCGCGGTCGTGATGATGACGAAGGCCACCAGCATCGCCCGCGCCCGGGTGCGGCGCACGCCGGTGCGGAAGGCGCGGTCGGTGGAGGCGTCGAAGCGCTGCGCCTCGCGGGCCTCGGCCGCATGGCTTTGCACCACGGGAATCGCGTTGAGCACTTCGGCCGCGATCGCGCTGGCGTCGGCCACCCGGTCCTGGCTGGCCCGCGACAGGCGCCGCACCCGCCGGCCGAACCAGGTGGCCGGCAGCACCACGCCCACCAGCACCCCCAGCACCAGCGTCATCACGTAGGGGTGGCTCCACACCAGCATGGCCAGCGCGCCCACGCCCATGACCGCATTGCGCAGGCCCATGGACAGGGAGGAGCCCACCACCGTCTGCACCAGCGTGGTGTCGGTGGTCAGGCGGGACAGCACCTCGCCGGTCTGGGTGGTCTCGAAGAACTCGGGGCTTTGCCGCACCACGTGGGCATAGACCGCGTTGCGCAGGTCGGCGGTGACCCGCTCGCCCAGCCAGCTGACCATGTAGAAGCGCGCCGCGGAGAACAGGCCCAGGGCCACCGCCACGCCGAACAGCGCCAGGAAATACTGCTGCAGGGCCATCAGTCGCTCGCCGCGCGCCGCGGCGTCGCCGGCCGAGAGGGGGCTGCTGGCCAGACCGCCGTCGATCAGCTGCCGCAGGGCCAGCGGGAAGACCAGCGTGGCCACTGCCGCCAGCAGCAGGAACAGGCCCGCCAGGGCGATGCGGCCGCGGTACGGTCGCAGGAAGGGCAGCAGGCCGCCGAGGGAGCGCGGCGCGGCCCGGGGGCGGTCGGCCGCCGGAGGGGAGGGGGGAGCCATGGACGCAGTGTAGGCCCCACCCGGCCCCCGCCTTGCCTGTGCCCGGGTGTATGGGTCGCGTAAAAATCCGGCCTTCGGCGGCCCGAGCCGCTCTGGTTCGCCGAGACTGGCGGGCTGTGGTCGAACCGACCATCGGTGGCCGTGCCATCATTCCGAGTCCATGACGTCTCCCGCCGCTTCCCCTGGTCCTTCCCCCGATCCCGCAGCGTCCCCGGCGCCGCCCGCCCGCCGCCGCGCGTTGGCCGTGCTGGGCGTCCTCGTCTTGGTGGCCGGGGCCGCCTGGTTCGGCTATGACCGCCTGGTAGGAAGTCGTCACGAATCCACCGACAACGCCTACGCGCAGGGGCCGATGGTGCAGGTCACGCCGCAGGTCGGCGGCACCGTCACCGCCATCCTGGTCGACGAGGGCGACCCGGTGAAGGCCGGCCAGACCCTGGTACGACTCGACCCGGCCGACGCGCGCCTGGCCCTGCAGCAGGCCGAGGCCGCCCTGGGCCTGGCGGTGCGGCAGACCCGCGCGCTCTACGCGCAGCCCGCCGGTGCCGCCGCCCTCACCGAGGGCGTGAAGGTGGAGAACCACCCGGCGGTGCTTGCGGCCGCCGCCCGCCTGCGCGAGGCCTGGCTGGCCTCGCAGCGCCTGGCCCTGCCCGCGCCGGTGGACGGCCATGTGGCCCGCCGCCTCGTGCAGCTGGGCCAGCGCGTCGCACCCGGCGCGCCGCTGCTCACGGTGGTGCCGCTGGACCAGCTCTGGGTCGACGCCAACTTCAAGGAGGTGCAGCTGGGCCGCCTGCGCGTCGGCCAGCCCGCGCGCGTGACCGCCGACGTGTACGGCCGCTCGGTCGTCTTCCGCGGCACCGTGGCCGGCCTGGGGGTGGGCACCGGCGCCGCCTTCGCGCTGCTGCCGCCGCAGAACGCCACGGGCAACTGGATCAAGGTGGTGCAGCGGGTGCCGGTGCGCATCGCGCTCGACCCGGCCGAGCTCGCGCGCCATCCGCTGCGGGTGGGGCTGTCCATGAACGTCGAGGTGGACGTGAGCCGCCAGGACGGGCCGGTGCTGGCCGAGCGCCCCGCCGGCCCCGGCGCGCAGACCGACGCCCTCTCGCCCGATCTCGCCGCCGCCGACGCACGGGTGCGCCAGGTGATAGAGGCGCACCTGGGCGGCGCCCCGGCGGCGCCGCGCGCGGCTTCCGTGGCCTCCACCTCCAGCCGCTGACCCATGGCCGCCGTGCCGCACGGCCCCGGTTCCGCACCGCAGGCACCCCTGCAGGGCGCGGCGCGCCTGTGGGGCACCCTCGCCCTGTCGTCGGCGACCTTCATGAACGTGCTGGACACGTCCATCGCCAACGTGTCGCTGCCGGCCATCGCGGGCAACCTCGGGGTCAGCCCCAATCAGGGCACCTGGGTCATCACCAGCTTCGCGGTGGCCAATGCGATCTCGGTGCCGCTGACCGGCTGGCTCGCGCAGCGCTTCGGCCAGGTGCGCCTGTTCGTGGCCAGCGTGCTGCTGTTCGTGCTGGCGTCCTGGCTGTGCGGCATGGCGCCGAGCATGGAGCTGCTGATCGCCGCGCGCGCCCTGCAGGGGTTCGTCGCGGGCCCGATGATCCCGCTGTCGCAGTCGCTGCTCCTGGCCAGCTACCCGCCCGCGCTGTCGGGCCTCGCGATGGCGCTGTGGGCCATGACCACGCTGGTCGCGCCGGTGATGGGCCCGCTACTCGGGGGCTGGATCACCGACAACTTCGCCTGGCCCTGGATCTTCTACATCAACGTCCCGGTGGGCGCGGTCGCCGCCCTGGCCGCCTGGTCGCTGTACCGGCACCGCGAGAGCGCGGTGCGGCGGGTGCCGATCGACGCGGTGGGCCTGGCGCTGCTCGTGGTCTGGGTCGGCAGCCTGCAGGTGCTGCTGGACCTGGGCAAGGAGCTGGACTGGTTCGGCTCGCCGCTGGTGGTGGCCCTGGGCGTGGCTGCCGCGGTGGGCCTGGCCTTCTTCCTCGTGTGGGAGCTGACCGAGGCCCACCCGGTGGTGGACCTGCGACTGTTCGCCGGCCGCAATTTCTGGGCGGGCACCCTGGTCACCTCGGTCGGCTACGGCCTGTTCTTCGGCAACGTGGTGCTGGTGCCGCTGTGGCTGCAGCAGTTCATGGGGTACACCGCCACCGACGCCGGCCTGGTGACGGCGCCGGTGGGCCTGCTGGCGCTGGTGCTCTCGCCCCTGGTGGGCCGCACCGTGGCCCGGGTCGACCCGCGGCGCTACGCCACCTTCGCCTTCCTGGTCTTCGCCGGCGTGCTGTGGCTGCGGTCCCTGTTCAACACGCAGGCCGACATGGCCACCATCCTCTTGCCGACCTTCCTGCAGGGTGCGGCCATGGCCTTCTTCTTCATTCCGATGATGACGCTCACCCTCGCCGGGCTGCCGCCCGCGCGGGTGGCTGCGGCCTCGGGCCTGAGCAACTTCGTGCGCATCACCTGCGGCGCGGTGGGTACGTCGGTGGCCACCACCGTGTGGGAAGACCGTGCGGCGCTGCACCATGCGCACCTGTCGGAGGCGATCCACGCCGGCGGTCCGCAGGCGCAGTCGCTGATGCAGGGGCTGGCGGCCTCGGGCCTGTCGCCGCAGCAGGCGCTGGCGCAGGCGAACCGGCTGGTCGACCAGCAGGCTTTCATGCTGGCGGCCGACGACATCTTCTGGCTGTCCTCCCTCCTGTTCCTGGCGCTGATTCCCTTCGTGTGGCTCACCCGCACGCCCGCGCGCGTCGAGCCGGACGCGCCCGATCGCGTAGCATTGCGCCGTGCGAATCCTCCTGGTTGAAGACGACAAGCTCCTGGCCGACGCGATCAGCCGGGCCCTGGTGCAATCCACCTACGCGGTCGACCGCGTGGCCACCGGCGAGGCGGCCGACGGCGCACTCACCCACCAGGTGTATGACCTCGTCATCCTCGACATCGGCCTGCCGGGCCTGTCAGGGCTGGAGGTGCTGCAGCGGCTGCGGGCCCGCCGCAACCGGGTGCCGGTGCTGATGCTCACCGCCATGGACGCCCTGTCCGACCGCGTGCGCGGGCTCGACGCCGGCGCCGACGACTACCTCACCAAGCCCTTCGACCTGCCCGAGCTGGAAGCCCGCGTGCGCGCGCTGCTGCGGCGCGGCGCCGAGGCTGCGCCCTCGCTGGTGCATGGCCGCCTGCGGCTGGATCCGACGGCGCGCCGCGTCTACCACGACGGCCAGCCGGTCGACCTCTCGGCCCGCGAGTTCGCGGTGCTGGAGCTGCTCCTGATGCGGGAGGGCCGGGTGGTGAGCAAGGAGCACATGGTCAACCACCTCTATGGGTGGGGCGACGAGGTCGGCCCCAACGCGATCGAGGTGTACGTGCACCGCATCCGCAAGAAGCTCGAGCCCCTGGGCTGCGACATCCGCACCGTCCGCGGCATGGGCTACCTGATGGAGCAGCCCCCGGGTGACGCGTCGGCCTGAGCCCGCGCTGCGCCGCACCCTGCTGCGGTGGCTGCTGGCGCCGCTGATGGCGCTGCTGCTGCTCGATGGCGTAGTGGCCTACTGGAGCTCCCTGCGCGCGGCCGACCTCGCGCACGACCGGTCCCTGAACGAGCTGGCCCGCGAACTGGCGCTGCACGTGGCGCCCGGCGCCGACGGGCCGCGGCTGGCGCTCACGCCGGCGGCCGAACGCATCCTGCTGGTCGACGAGGAAGACCGCATCGCCTTCCGCATCTCCGACCTGGCGGGCCGCCCGCTCGGGGGCGATGCCGGCCTGCCGCTGCCGACGCCGATGCCCGAGGCGGGCGCGCCGCCGCGCTTCTATGCCGACCGCCTGCAGGGCGAGGACGTGCGGGTGGTCGCGGCGCTGCTGTCCGGCGGCGACGGGCCGGCCGCCGGCCCGGTGCTGGTGCAGGTGGCCGAGACGCGCCGCCAGCGTAACGCCATGGCGCGTGAGCTGATGCTGCACGCCCTCGTCCCGCAGGTACTGCTGATCGCGCTGGCCGCCGCGGTGGTCTGGATGGGCGTGGGCCACGGCCTGCGGCCGGTGCAGGCCCTGCGGGCCGCGCTGGCGCGGCGCTCGCACCGCGACCTGCAGCCCCTGGAGGCCGACCGGGTGCCGGCCGACCTGCGGCCCCTGGTTCATGAAATGAACGGCCTCATGCAGCGCCTGGGGCTGACGCTGGAGGCGCAGAGCCGCTTCATCGCCGATGCGGCCCACCAGCTCAAGACCCCGGTCAGCGGCCTCAAGGCGCAACTCGAGCTGGCCCTGCGCGAGGAAGACCCGCAGCGGCTGCGGCGCAGCCTGGCGCAACTGCTGGTCGGCGTGGAGCGCATGTCGCGCCTGGTGCAGCAGCTGCTGGCGCTGGCGCGCAGCGAGCCCGAGGCGGCGGCCAGCCTGGCGATGGCACCCACCGACCTGGGCGTGCTGGCGCTGGAAGTGAGCATGGAGTGGGTGCCGCAGGCGCTGCGCCGCCGCATCGACCTGGGCTTCGATCCGCCGCCGGCGCCGGTCGTCGTGCACGGCGACGCCGACCGCCTGCGGGAGTTGCTGAACAACCTCGTGGACAACGCCGTCCGTTACAGCCAGGAGGACGGGCGCGTCACCGTCGCCGTGCGGCAGGTCGGCGGCGAGGCCTGCCTGTCGGTGCATGACGATGGCCCCCGCATTCCCGACGCCGAACGCCAGCGGGTGTTCGAGCGTTTCCACCGCCTGCTCGATGCGCCCGCCGACGGCAGCGGCCTGGGCCTGGCCATCGTGCGGGAGATCGCGCAGCTGCATGGCGCGCGCATCACGCTGGACGAGGACGACGACGGCGTGGGCAACACCTTCGGGGTGTGGTTCCCCTTGGCCCCGGCAGCCGCCGCCTCCCGCGTAAGTTGACGGAAAGTTCGCGGACATTTCCGCGAAAGCTGAGGGGAAGGCGTGCGAAAGCGCGCCTTTCTAACCTCGGATCCATCGCGCCGCCACCATGGCCGGCGCCTGGCCCACCCGAGGAACAAGAATGGAATTCCTGTCGACCCCCGATTTCTGGATCGCCCTGGCCCAGATCATCCTGATCAACATCGTGCTCTCCGGCGACAACGCGGTGGTGATCGCGCTGGCCTGCCGCTCGCTGCCGCCACAGCAGCAGAAGAAGGCGATCCTGGCCGGCAGTGTCGGCGCCATCGTGCTGCGCGTGGTGCTGACCTTCTTCGCGGTCTACCTGCTGTCGCTGCCGTACCTCAAGCTGGTGGGCGCGGCGCTGCTGCTGTGGATCGGTGTCGGGCTGCTCAAGGGCGATGACGACGACGAGGAGCTGGAAGGCCACTCGGGCCTGTCGGCGGCGATCAAGACGATCATCATTGCCGACCTGGTCATGAGCCTGGACAACGTCATCGGCGTGGCCGCCGCGGCCAAGGGCAACGTG
>JACCDH010820162.1_pt1 | contig 10917 bp, 11 predicted proteins | sample 7442481 | NCBI WGS metagenome assembly JACCDH01 (sample SAMN15323433, study PRJNA562643) | freshwater metagenome | isolation source: river surface water | place: USA:Blue River Watershed | collected 2017-08-15 | reverse complement strand
CATGTCCAGCGACTTGATCTCGCCATGGCGCAGGGTCAGTTTGCCCGCAGCCTTGTCGATGCGGCGCACCTGGCCGCTGGCCATCTCGGTGGCGGCCGCCGGCGCGCTGGCCTTTGCGGCCGCTGGCGCGCCCTGGTGCGCCGAGTGGTCGACCGGGGCCGAGGCCTGCGACCAGGCCCCACCACTCGCGGCCAGCAGGCCGGCCACCAGGACCCACCTGGAGAAAGGGAGATGTTTCATGCCTTCCTGCTCCCCGGATAGGACTGGTAAACGCGCGCGCCGCCGTCGCGCGTGAGCAGCATCACCTGGTAGGCGTCCTTGCGGTCGCCATACACCTTGCCGTCCATGCCCGGCGAGCCGACCGGCATGCCGGGCACCGCAAGGCCGATGGCCTGCGGCTTTTCCTTGAGCAGGCGGTGGATCTCGCGCGCGGGAACATGGCCTTCGATCGCGTAGCCGCCCACCAGGGCGGTGTGGCAGGAGCCGTATTTGGTGTCCACGCCCAGCCTGGCGCGCATCGCGGTGTTGCCGGTGTCGTTGACCTTGACGGTGAAGCCGTTGGCCTCCAGGTGGACGACCCAGTCCTGGCAGCAGCCGCAGTTGGGGTCCTTCCAGACCTCGATGAAGACGCCCGGCGCCTTGGGCGTGGCCGCGATCGCGAGCGGCGCGGCGGCCAGGGCCGCCAGCGCGAGGAAGGAGCGGCGCGCGAGGGCGCCCTCAGGGAGTCGGTGTGGGTTCATGGTGAGTCCTTGGCCTCGGATGGCGGGCAGGTCATTTGGCGGCCGTGGCGGGCAGCACGCGGACCTTGCCGATCATGCCGGCCTCGTAATGCCCCGGGATGAGGCAGGCGAATTCGAAATCGCCCGCGCGGTTGAAGTTCCAGACCAGCTGGCCGGTCTTGCCGGCGGCCACATGCGCCATGTACGGCTCGTCGTGCTCCATGCCCGGATGCTTCTTCATCATCGCGGCGTGTTCGTCCAGCTCCTGGCGGGTGCCGATCACCAGCTCGTGCAGGACCTTGCCGGCGTTCTTCACGACCAGGCGGATGGTCTCGCCCTGGCGCACCTCGATGCGGTCAGGAGAGAAGCGCATGTTGTCGGTCATGGTGACCTGGATCGTCCGGCGCACGTCCTTGGCGTCGCCCGCGATGCCCCAGGGCTTCTGCTCCTTGGGCGCGGCGTGGCGGGCGGCGCCGTGTCCGCTGTGCGCCGTGTGGGCGATGGCCAGCGCCGGCAGGGCCAGGCAGACGGCAAGGAAGGTGCGTGCAAGCGTGATGCGTGTCATGGGGTGCTCCTGGAAATCAATGGTGGCCGCCATGGCCGGAAGGTTTGCGGGCCCGCACCTCGACACCCTGACCGGGCGCCGCCTGGCGCGGCATGGAGACGCCGCCCTGCGAGGCGGGCGGGGCCTGGACGGGCGCGGGGGGCTGGCCCTTGAACTCCCAGGCCACTGTGCCGGGCGGATGCTTGAACCACTCGGGGTTGCTGTAATCACCGGGCTTCTGGTCGCGGCGCACCTTCACCACCGTGAACATGCCGCCCATCTCGACACCGCCGAAGGGTCCCTGGCCCGTCATCATGGGCGCGGTGTTCTCCGGCAGGGGCATCTCCATCTCCGCCATGTCGGCCATCCCGCGCTCGCCCATGACCATGTAGTCGGGAATCAGGTCGGTGATTTGGCGCACCACGTTGCGGTGGTCCACCCCGATCATGGTGGGCACGCTATGCCCCATCGCGTTCATGGTGTGGTGGCTCTTGTGGCAGTGGAACGCCCAGTCACCCTCCTCGTCGGCCACGAACTCGATCTGGCGCATCTGGCCCACGGCCACGTCGGTGGTCACCTCCAGCCAGCGGGTGGACTTCGGCGTAGGCCCGCCGTCGGTGCCCGTGACCATGAACTCATGCCCGTGCAGGTGGATCGGGTGGTTGGTCATGGTGAGGTTGCCGACCCGGATGCGCACCTTGTCCCCCTGCCGCACGTTCAGCGAGTCGATGCCGGGGAAGATGCGGCTGTTCCACGACCAGAGGTTGAAGTCCAGCATCGTCATCACCTTGGGCGTGAACGAGCCGGGGTCGATGTCGTAGGCATTGAGCAGGAAGACGAAGTCCCGGTCCACCCGCTCGATCAGCGGATGGCGGCCCTTGGGGTGGGTGACCCAGAAGCCCATCATCCCCATGGCCATCTGCACCATCTCGTCGGCATGCGGGTGGTACATGAAGGTACCGGGCCGTCGCGCCTCGAATTCGTAGACGAAGGTCTTGCCCGAGGGGATGCCGGGCTGGTTCAGACCGGTGACGCCGTCCATGCCATTGGGCAGGCGCTGGCCGTGCCAGTGGATGCTGGTGTGCTCGGGCAGGCGGTTGGTGACGAAGATGCGGACCCGGTCGCCCTCCACCACCTCGATGGTGGGGCCCGGCGACTGGCCGTTGTAGCCCCACAGGTGGGCCTTGAAGCCCGGGGCCATCTCGCGCACCACCGGCTCGGCGACGAGGTGGAACTCCTTCACCCCGTTGTTCATGCGCCAGGGCAGGCTCCATCCGTTGAGGGTGACCACCGGGTCATAGGGCCGGCCGGTGGACGGATGCAGCGGGGCGGCGGTGTCGGGCCGCGTCTGCAGCACCGGCTCGGGCAGGGCCGCCATCGCGGCGCGGCTCACGCTGGCAGCGGCCACTGCGCCGGTGATGGCGGTGCCGGCCCCGGCGAGGAAACGTCGTCTGGTGTTCATGGTGTCGTGCGGGCTGTGGCGATCGCGGAGGACGCGCGGCTCAATGGCCGGCCTCCGGCGTCGCGGTGGACGGGGCTGCCGGCAGGCCGCCGGTGGGCAGGGATGTCGCGGGCCGCCCCGCCAGGGCGGCGGACAGCGCGGCATCGGCCAGCCAGAACTGCTGCTGCGCGTCGATGGCCGACATCACCGAGCCGATCTGCTCGCGCGTGTCGGCCAGCAGGTCGAACACGCCAATCAGCATGCCGTTGTAGCGCAGCAGGTTCTCCTCGGCAATGGTGCGCCGCAGGGGCACGACCTCGTCGCGCCAGTGGCGTGCCAGGTCCCACGCGGTGCGGTAGGCGGAATAGCCCTCGCGCAGCTGCGAGGAGGCCGAGGCCACCACCGCGTCGTAGCGGTGCGCCGCTGCCAGCACCTGCGCGTCGGCCTGCTGGGTGCGCAGGGTGCCCCAGTCGAACACCGGCAGGCGGATCGCCACCTCCCAGCCGCGGCCACGGGTGCCGTGGCCGTCGGCCCGGTCCAGCGCGGAGGGGCGCAACAGGGTCAGCACGGTGACGACCAGCGACTGCAGCAGGTCCAGCCGGGCGGCCCGGCCGGCCTGGGCCAGGTCCTGGCGCGCCAGCTGCCAGTCCAGCCGCTGTTCGCGCGCGGCGCCGGCCACCGACTCGGGCGTGCGCGCCTGCGCAGGCAGGTCGGGCAGCCGGGCGGGCAGCTGCAGCCGGCGCGCCTGCGCCTCGTCCAGGCCCAGGTGCCGCACCAGTGCTTCGCGGGTGGCGGTGGCCGCATGCTGCGCGGCAGCCAGGCGGGCGCTGGCCTCCGCATAGAACGCATGCTGGCGCGCATGCTGCAGGCGGTTGAAGTTACCGGCCTGCTGCATGCGGCGCGCCAGTTCGGCGCTGGCCTCAGCGGCCTGCTGCACCTGGCGTGCGTAGCCCAGGGACTGCTGCGCGGCGACCGCGCGCACCCAGGCCTGGCGTGCCGTCACAGCCTGGTCCAGCACCGTGCCCGCCATCTGCAGGCGCATCTGCGCCTGCCGTTCACGCGCGACCGACTGGCGCTGGGACAGCGTGAGCAGGTCCAGCAGGCCGAAGGACAGGGCGCGGCCGATCTCGACCTCGGTGCCCATGACGACGCGCTCGAACTTGAGGACCGGGTTGCCGATCGCGCCGGACTGACCGGCCAGCGCGAGGTCGGCCCAGTACTGCGCCAGCAGCGCCTGCGTGGCGGGGCTGTGCGCCAGCGCGAGGCGGACTGCATCGTCCTGTCCCAGCGGGGCGGCCAGCAGGCGGTCGGCCAGCTGCTGGCGCTCGCGCCGGCCGGCCTCGTCGCGGGCCAGGACCAGCGAGGCGGCAGGCATCGCAGCGCCGGCCGGCAGGGCCTGGCCGACGCGACCGAGCTCCTGGTCGATGTCGACGGTGGCACAGCCGGCCAGCGCGAGGACGATCAACGACACCGCGGCGAGCCGGTGGATGCGATGGCTGCGATGGACAAGGGCACCGTTCGGGCTCATCGCCGGGCTCCTTCATGGGTGTGGCCAGCCGCCGGCGCGCCCTCCTGCGCCTCGCGGGCATAGGCCCGCCAGCCGCCGATACGGCCCACCGTGTCGTTGGCCGCGCGCCAGTCCGCTGGCGGCGCATCGGCGAAGCGGCGGTAGCCGTCGAAGGCCGAGGGCCAGCCCGCGGGCGCGCTGGCGGCCGGGGCGGCCTGCATCGCGGGCCCTTGGGAGTGGCCTTGTGAATGGCCTTGCGGATGTCCATGCGCATGGGAGTGCACATGGGAGTGCCCATGCGCCGGCGCCTGGGCCCTGGCCGGCGCCAAACCGCCGGCGGAGACTGCCAGAGCCCATGCGATGCCGAGCCGGCGGCCGCACGCTCGAAGGGATGTCATGAGGAAACCTCGCTGCAATGAACCGGGACTGCCACAGGGCCGGAGCGGGCCGCGCGGCACGAAGCCACCCGCGCGCGGGCGCGGGGGTGCGGGATTCAGGCGCGGGGGGGCTTGTCGGGGACCGGCCAGTCACCCGGCGCCACGGCTGGGACTGCACAGGCCATCACCGGAACGGGCAGGGGCGTTGCCGCCAGGTCGGACCGCGTGGCAGGCAGCGCCAGCGCGTGGCCGCAGTTGGCGCAGGCCGGGCAGGAGTGAGCGGTGTCGGCAGCGTCACGGGTGTCGGTCGCCTGGGCCGGGTTGGCCACGTCGGCGACGGATGAGGCATGCCCCGCGTGGACGTGACCGTCCCCGGAATCGGCATGCACGGCCTGCGGCGCACCACCGGCGTGGCACGCGCCCAGGCCGGCAGCGGCCAGGCCCTGCAGGGGCAGCGCCACCAGCATGAGCCAGGCAAAGACGATGCGGACGAAGCGGCAGGTCACCCCGTCATTCTAGACACCCCACCTCGCCGCACCGCCGTGACCGGACGCAAAGGCCCCGACACGGGCGACCTTTCCCAGGATCGCCCCATATGAATACTTTGATATTCATATCTGCCGCCAATCTCGATTCCGCCCGCGGCCATCGCCCCACCACGCTCTTGTAGTTGTAATAGGCTAATGTCATATTGACGAGCATACTCTTGGATGATGATCTTTCGTACGCATCAGCCCCCGGCCCGGGGCCTCACCCTGCTGGAACTGGTGATCGCCATGTCGGTGGTGGCGCTGCTCGCCTCGATCGCCTATCCGGCCTACACCGAGCACCTGCGCAAGTCCCGGCGCGCGGAGGCCCAGCAGGTGCTGATGGACATCGCGCTGCGCCAGCAGCAGCTGATGCTCGACACCCGCGCCTATGCGACCAGCCTCGCCGCCACCGGCGCGACGCTGCCCCCTTCCGTGAGCACCCACTACCGGGTCGAGGTCACGGCCACCGGCGGCACGACGCCCACCTTCACCGCCACCGCCACGCCGCTGGCCGGCCAGGCCGCCGACACCTGCGGCGCGCTCAGCGTGACCGACGCCAACGTGCGGGAACCCGCCCGCTGCTGGTAGACCCGCCATGCGACGTCGTCCCGCCCTATCACGCCGCCCGCGGGGCTTCACGCTGCTGGAGCTGATGGTGGTGGTGTCGCTGGCGGCCCTGGTGCTGGGGCTGGCGGCCCCCGCGCTGGACCGCCTGGTGGCGGCGCAGCGCCTGCGCACCACCAGCTTCAACCTGGTGGCCGACCTCACCCTCGCGCGCAGCGAATCGCTCAAGCGGGCCGCACCGGTGCAACTGGCGCCGGCCGCCACCGGCTGGCCGGACGGCTGGTCGGTGCGCGTGGTGGCCGACGGCCAGGTGCTGGGCCGGCGCCAGCCGCTCGGCCCGGTGCAGGTGACCCTGGCGCCCGCCAGCATCGTCTTCAACGACCGCGGCCAGCTCGACGCGGCGGACCCGGTGCGCATCAGCCTGGCCGACGGCCACGGCGGCGGCCGCTGCATCGTTCTCGACCCGTCGGGCCGCCCACGTGCCCTGCCCGCCTCCTGCAGCCCATGAAGCGTCGTCCACCTCCTCACCCCCAGCGCGGCGCGGTCCTCATCGAGTCGCTGGTCGCCATGCTCATCGTCGCCTTCGGCGTGCTGGGATTCATCGGCCTGCAGGCCCGCACCGCGGTCAGCAGCCTGGAGGGCTACCAGCGGGCCCAGGCCCTGCTGCTGGTGAACGACATGGCCCAGCGAATGATGACCAACCGCGCCGGCACGCAGGGCGGCCACTACCTGCGCACCGACATCGGCAGCAGCGCCATCTGCCTGCGGCCGCTGCCCGGCGCGGCGGCCGCAGTGCCGGGTTTCAGCCAGGCCGCCTTCGACAGCGCCAGCGCCGACGTCTGCGCCTGGGCCGCCCTGATCCGGGGCGCGGCCGAACGCGACGCGAGCGGCGAAGCGGTGGCCACGCTGGCCAGCGCACGCGGCTGCATCACCGCCACCGGCGCCGCCGGCGAATACCTGGTGGCCCTGGTGTGGCTGGGGCGGCAGTCCAGCGGGGCGACCGCGCTGGACTGCGGCCGCGGCGACACCGCCGCGTTTCCCAGCGAGAGCCGTCGCCGCGGCGTGAGCCTGCTGGTGCGTATCGCCTGACGCCATGCCGACCGTGCAGCCCCACCCCGTACGACATCCCCTGCGCCAGCCCCTGCAGCGCCAGCAGGGCCTGAGCCTCGTGGAACTGATGGTCGGCCTGGTGGTAGGCCTGCTGCTGGTGGCGGGCCTGGCGCTGATGTTCGCCAACGCCAGCCGGTCGACCGGCGAGCTCGAACGCAGCATGCGCCACATCGAGAGCGCGCGGCATGCGCTCGACCTGCTGGCCGAAGACCTCTCCATGGCCGGCTACTACGGCACCGCCGCGGCGCGCCGCTACGCCGACACCGTTTCGCCCTGCGCCGACGGCGCCGCCCACGCGGCCGACATCAACGCCCGTCACGTCACCGCCTCGCCCGCCACCCTGCCCCTGGCGGTGCGGGGCTACACGCCGGACGAGGCGGCCACGCTCGAATGCCTGTCGAACCACAAGGCCGGCACGCCCGTGCTCGTGCTGCGCCGGCTGGAGACGCAGGCCCTGCCGGCCGCCAGCGCGCCGGCGGGCGTGGCGGTGCTGCAGGCCTCGCACCACCCGCTGGACACCCAGCCCTACACCGCGTCCGCCACCGGCACCCAGCTCGGGCTGCGTGACCGCGCCGGCCTGCCCAATACCGTGCGCCGCCTGGTGGTGCGCCTGTATTTCGTAGCCCGCTGCAGCGACTGCAGCGGCGCCGGGGACGGGATCGCGACGCTCAAGCGGATCGAACTGCGCGGCGACCGGCATGTGGAGGTGCCCGTGGCCGAGGGAATCGACCAGATCGCCTTCGACTACGGCTTCGACACCGACGGCGACGGCCTGCAGGACCTGTGGTGGGGTCTCAACGGCGGCGCGTCCGCCACCGAATCGGCCTCGGCGGCGGCCGCCGGCTGGGGCAACGTGGTGGCGGTGCGGATCTCCGTGCTGTCACGCAACACCGAGGCGACGCCCGGATTCACAGACGACCGCCGCTACCGGGTGGGGCTGCGCGGCGCGGCGGACGTCGAGGTGGGACCCTTCTCCGACACCACCAAGCGCCGGGTGTCGTCGACGACGGTGCGGCTGCACTCGGTGGCCGGCTTGCGGGGGTCGCCATGAGGGCGGGCGCCATGCGACGCGCCACCCGCCCTCCGTGCCGCCCGGCGCGCCAGCGAGGCGCCACGCTGGTGGTGGCGCTGGTCTTCCTCGTCCTCATGAGCCTGTTCGCGGTGCAGGCGTTCATGTCCTCGAGCACCGAACTGCGCATCGTGGGCAACATGCAGGCGCGCCACGAAGGCATCGCCGCGGCGCAGGTGGCCATCGAACAGGCCCTGGAGGGCAACACCTTCGCCAACCAGCCCGACCAGCTGGCTGCCACGGCGATCCCGGTGGACATGGACCGCAACGGGACCCCTGACTACACCGTGCGCTTCACGCCCCGGCCCTCGTGCTACCGCGTGAGGCCGGTGAAGAACAGTGAACTCGACGCCACCCGCAGCACCGACGTCGGCTGCATCCGCTCCGGCACGGTGCAGACGCCTGGCCTGGAGCTGGCCGACCCCGCCAGCGCCGGACTGACGGCCGACAACTCGCTGTGCGCCGACACCGACTGGAACCTGCGCGCCGACGTGACCGACGCCCGCACCGGGCTGCACGTCGCGGTGAACCAGGGGGTGTCGATCCGCATGATCGCTGCCGACGCGGCAGCCAATTGCAACTGAGGACGGACCCGAGCCGCCAGAGCCCATGACACGCCTGCTTCGCCAATGCCTCGGCATCTTCCTGGCCCTCCTGGGCGCGCTGCACGCCCCGGCGGCGCAGTCCCAGTACGCCAGCGACCTGGACATCTTCTCCTTCCCCGTTGGCCAGGGCAGCCAGCCCAACGTGCTGCTCGTCATCGACAACACCGCCAACTGGTCGACGATGTTCGTGCGCGAAATGCAGGCCATCGCCCAAACGATCAACGCCCTCACGCCCGACTACTTCCGCGTCGGCCTGATGCTGTTCACCGAAAGCGGAGGCGGCAACGCCGGCCCCGACGGCGGTTACCTGCGCGCGGGGATCCGCACGCTCTCCTCCGACTACAAGGCCCAGCTGGGCGCGCTGGTCACCCGCCTGGACGTCAACGCCGACCAGTCCAACAACGGCAAGGCCGGCATGACCCTGGCCGAGGCGTACTACTACTTCGCCGGGCTGCGGCCGGTCACCGGCAGCCTCAAGCTCAAGGCGGACTATGAGGGCAACCGCTTCGGCAACACGGAATCGACCGCGATCTACCGCCTGCCCGGCAACCCGATGGCGTCGATCAATCCGGACCGCTACAACCCGCCGGATACCAGCGGCTGTGCCCGCAACTTCATCATCTACGTGAGCAACGGGCCCGTGCAGGACAACGCGTCGGACACCGCCACCGCCTCCGCCGCCCTCACCGCCGCCTACCAGGCGCTGGGCCGCACCCGGCCCGACGACATCACCGGGCTGAACCCCTCCGGCTCGCAGTCCAACGTGGCCGACGAATGGGCCCGCTTCATGCGCGCCAGCCCGCAGGCCATCACCACCTTCACGGTGGACATCGACCCCCGCACCTCCGGCCAGGGGCCGGGGTGGTCGGCGCTGCTGGCCAGCATGGCCGCACGCAGCGGCGGCACCTATTTCCGCGTCGACTCCGGCGTGAACAACGGCGGGCAGATCGCCGAGGCGCTGGAGCAGATCTTCAACCAGATCCAGGCCGTCGACAGCGTGTTCACCTCGGCCAGCCTGCCGGTCAGCGTGAACGCACGCGGCACTTACCTGAACCAGGTGTTCATGGGGATGTTCCGGCCCGACGGCGACGCCAAGCCACGCTGGCGCGGCAACCTCAAGCAATACCGTTTCGCCTACGACCCGATGACCGGCACCCTGCGCCTGGCCGACGCCCTGGGCCAGGACGCGGTCAGCGGCGCGACCGGCTTCATCTCGCCCACCGCCCGGTCCTACTGGACGGCGGACAGCAATTTCTGGACGAACCAGCGCATGGGCACGCCGCTGTCGGCATCGGACCTGCCCGACGGCGAGGTGGTGGAAAAGGGCGGCGCGGCGCAGCGACAGCGCGTGGCCTTCGCCACCAGCCAGGCGGCACGCCGGGTCTTCACCTGCGTGAACTGCGCGGCCAACCCGGTCGCCGCCATCACGCTGGGCGATGCAGCGCACCAGCTGTCCACCGCCAACGCCAGCCTCACCCCGGCAACCTTCGGCCTGTCCACCACCGCCGAACGGGACGCCCTGATCCAGTGGCTGCGCGGCGCCGACAACGCCGGGGACGAAAGCGGCCCGGGCGGCACCACCACCGTGCGGCCGTCCGTCCATGGCGACGTGCTGCACTCCCGCCCGGTGGTGGTGAACTACGGCGGCACCACCGGCGTGGTGGTGTTCTACGGCGCCAACGACGGCCTGCTGCGGGCCGTCAACGGCAATGCCACCGGCACTGGCGCGGGTGACGAGCTGTGGGCCTTCGTGCCGCCCGAGCACCTGAACCGCCTCCAGCGGCTGCGGTCCAACAGCCCGGAGGTGCTCCTGTCGACCACCGTCGTCTCGCCGACCAGCACCCGGCCGCCCACCCCGCGCGACTACTTCGTGGACGGGCCGATCGGCGTCTACCAGAAGCTGGCCCTGGACGGCAGCACCGAGCGGGTGATCCTCTTCGTCGGCATGCGGCGCGGCGGCCGCCAGGTCTATGCGCTGGACGTCACCACGCCCACTGCGCCCCGCTACCTCTGGAAGCGCACCGACGCAGAACTTGCGGTGCTGGGCCAGACCTGGTCGGAGCCCCGGGTGGCACGCGTGCGCGGCCACGCCAACCCGGTGATCGTGATGGGCGCCGGCTATGACGCGGCCGCCGAGGATGCGACCCCGCCGGGCACCACCACCATGGGCAATGCGGTGCTGGTGCTGGACGCCTTGAGCGGCACGCTGCTGCGGCGCTTCGACACCGAGCGCAGCGTGCCGGCCGACGTGGCGGTGGTCGACAGCGACTACGACGGCTACGTCGACCGCGCCTATGCGGCCGACGCGGGCGGCAACGTCTACCGCATCGACTTCGAGGCCCAGGGGGACGCCGGCCTGCTGACCGGCTCGAGCCACTGGGGCATGTTCCGGCTGGCGGCCCTGGGCGGCAGTCCGGTGCGCAAGGCCTTCTTCGCGCCCGACGTGGTGCT
>JACCDH011699778.1_pt1 | contig 10920 bp, 8 predicted proteins | sample 7442481 | NCBI WGS metagenome assembly JACCDH01 (sample SAMN15323433, study PRJNA562643) | freshwater metagenome | isolation source: river surface water | place: USA:Blue River Watershed | collected 2017-08-15 | reverse complement strand
TCAACGTGAGCATCAAGAATTTATGGCTACTGTCGCAGCGGTAGCAGAAGAGCATTCTGATGCCATTCGCACATTGCCGGTCGATGGTATAGCTGTGTTTCCAGCGGACTCAGAGTTTGCTGACGTTTGGCGTGTTGCCGCCAACAGTAGAAAGGTGATTGACTTTGTATTGTGTTCCCCTCAGAAAAAGACAACAGCCGCAGTCATGGGAAGTCCTTTAAGTAATGGCCGTGTGCAAATTCAAACTGAGCAAGGATCTATCGAGGTTCAATTGAATACCTTGGGGAGCCATAACGTACGTAACGCTCTGGCTGCAACTGCGGTTGGTATTGCTGCAGGAGTTAGCCTGGCAAACATCAAGCTAGGTCTTGAATCTTTCCATCCTGTTAATGGTCGTATGCAAGCAAAAGCGATTAATCCAAATCGCACCTTAATTGATGATAGCTATAACGCGAATCCAGATTCAGTCAGGGCTGCAATTGATGCTTTAAAGCAATCAGGAAATTTGTCCTGGTTGATATTGGGAGATATGGGCGAAGTCGGTAATCAAGGCCCAGAGTTTCATCGTGAGGTTGGCGCCTATGCTGCCGAGCAGGGCATCGCAAAATTATTTGCATTGGGCGAGCTATGTCAATTTGCTATTCAGGGATTTAACGAAGCTCGTCACAGTGGTTCAACGGCAAATAATTCAATGCATTTTGCAGACATGGACAGTCTCATAGTGCAGCTCAGAAAAGTCTTGCATGCACAAACTAGTGATAGCAATCAGCATTTAAATATTTTGGTAAAAGGTTCGCGATTTATGCGCATGGAACGTGTTGTGCAGGCCTTGATTGAGGAGGCTAAAACATGCTCTTAATGCTAGCCCAATTACTGCAGGATGATTTCGGATTCCTGCGCGTATTTAATTACATTACTTTTAGAGCGGTGCTGGCTACCGTTACTGCTTTGTTAATCGGCTTAGCTGCAGGACCTTGGGTCATTCGAAAGTTAACAGCCTTGAAGATGGGTCAAGCGGTTCGTACTGACGGTCCGCAGACACACTTAGTTAAATCAGGTACTCCCACTATGGGTGGCGTATTGATTTTGATTGGTATCTTTATTTCATGTATGTTGTGGGCCGATCTAAGTAACCGATTTATTTGGATTGTGATGATCGTGACCTTTGGCTTTGGTCTCGTGGGCTGGGTAGATGATTACCGAAAAGTGGTTCACAAAGATCCAAAGGGAATGGCATCAAAAGAGAAGTTTTTCTGGCAAACCTTAATTGGTTTATTTGCCGCTATTTATTTGGCTTTCTCTGTTTCTGAAGTAAATAACCTCAAGGTCTTGCAATTATTTTATGAGTGGCTCAGGAGTGGATTTGCATTAGATCTTCCTGCAAAAACAGATTTGTTATTGCCATTTATGAAAGAGGTTAGCTATCCATTGGGAATGATGGGATTCATCATCTTGAGTTACTTGGTCATCGTTGGCAGTAGTAATGCCGTGAACCTAACTGATGGTTTGGATGGCTTGGTGATCATGCCAGTTATTTTGGTAGGCGCCGCCTTAGGTGCATTTGCTTATGTCATGGGTAATGCAATTTATGCCAAATATCTGCTCTTTCCCTACATTCCTGGTGCTGGTGAATTGTTGATCTTCTGCGGTGCGATGGGTGGTGCAGGTTTGGCTTTCCTTTGGTACAACGCCCATCCTGCACAAGTGTTTATGGGTGATGTTGGTGCACTAGCCTTAGGTGGTGCACTAGGAACGATCGCTGTCATTGTTCGACAAGAAATTGTGCTCTTTGTAATGGGGGGCATCTTTGTTGCAGAAACTGTTTCTGTCATGTTGCAAGTATTTTGGTTCAAGTTCACTAAAAAACATTTTGGCGAAGGTCGTCGCATTTTTCGGATGGCGCCCTTGCATCATCATTTTGAATTAGGTGGTTGGAAAGAAACACAAGTGGTTGTGCGTTTCTGGATTATCACCATTCTTTTAGTCTTAATTGGCTTATCAAGTCTGAAATTGCGGTGAACTAAATAAATGTTGATCTTAGAAAACACTTTTGCAAATTCTGCTTTTATGGCTGATGAAAGCTATCAAGCACCGCATCGATTCTTGATTCTAGGTGTCGGAGAGTCTGGCGTAGCGATGGCGAAGTGGTGCTTACGCAATGGTGCCAAAGTTCGCCTTGCGGATACTCGTGATCAATCAGCTCTGAGTGAGCGTCAAAATGCATGGCTCCAAGAGTTACAAATTGCAGGTTTACAAGATACTTGTTTTGGGCCTTTGACTGATGATCTACTTAAAGACATTGATGTCATTGGCATCAGTCCTGGCTTATCTCCATTGCAAGAGCCCATACAGTCCTTTTTGGCCAAAGCTGAACAGGCTGAAATTGATGTTTGGAGTGAAATTGAATTCTTTGCGCGGGCTCTGTCGGCTTTGAGTCGTATGGCGCAGGCTCAGGAGTTCAGTTATGCAGCAGCTGTATTGGCGGTTACTGGGACGAATGGTAAAACCACTACGACTGCACTGACAGGTCAGTTGTGTGAGCGTGCCGGCAAGAAGGTGGCAGTTGCTGGAAATATCAGCCCTGCAGCTTTAGACAAGTTAATGAGTTGTTTGGATGGCGCAGATCAAATTGTGGATATGCCCGATGTATGGGTGCTAGAGCTCTCCAGCTTCCAACTTGTCTATACCCATACACTCAATGCAACAGCGGCAACGGTTCTCAATATTAGCCAGGACCATTTAGATTGGCATGGCGACATGCATTCCTATGCAGCAGCTAAATCAAAGATATTTGGCGAGGATACAGTTTGTGTTCTAAACCGTGATGATTCCCTGGTCATGACACTGCTCTCTGAGGCGCAAAAAGCAGAAAAAACAATCGTGACTTTTGGTTCAGATCGTCCAAATGAGCAGGGCTGCTTTGGTATTGAGCATGATTTGCGTGCGGGTGGGATTGATTGGTTGGTGTGGGCTGAAATAGATGAAGATCATGAGCCCAAACCGAAGCGTCGTCGTAAGTCTTCAGTAGTTGAAGAAGATGAGCCATTGCGATTTAAGAGATTGATTCCAGCAGATGCTTTAAGAATTCGTGGTCGGCACAATGCTTTGAATGCACTAGCAGCATTAGCTTTAGCTAGAGCTGCTAATTTGCCGTTGAACATACTCCTACACGGTTTGCGTGACTACCATGGTGAGCCACATCGCGTTCAAAGTATTGCGATTGTGAAAGATGTTGAATACATAGACGACAGCAAAGGCACTAATGTCGGCGCCACTGTTGCGGCATTAAATGGCCTTGGGAGCAATGAAGCTGGTAAGCGTATTTGGCTGATTGTTGGTGGTGATGGTAAGGGTCAAGACTTTAGACCATTGCGTGAGCCAGCATTGAGATTTATCAAAGGTGCTTTATTGATTGGGAAAGATGGGCCCGCTATTGGTGAAGCGTTAGGTGCTGGCATTCCCATTACGAACTGTGGTGATCTGAAGTCGGCTGTTCAAACAGCGGCAGCCCAAGCGGTATCGGGGGATTTGGTATTGCTTTCTCCGGCGTGCGCTAGTTTTGATCAATTCCGCGACTATCTTGAGCGTGCACAAGTCTTTACTTCAGAGGTTGAAGAGCTAGGAATGCAATTTGAGGGGGTCCAGGCATGAGTTTAAAAGATAAATTTTTTCCTGAAAATCGACTCGGACTAAATCGCTTCTGGAATTTTTCTAGAGGCGGTATTGATAACTTTCGCACGGGTTTGCGTGATGCAGTTTCTGGGGTTGAGCAAACACGCTCACGCATGATGGAGTATGACCAATTGCTTGTTTGGGCAATCCTATCTCTGATGTTGATTGGTCTAGTGATGGTCTATTCGGCTTCTATTACTTTGGCAGATGGTCCCAAGTATGCGAATTACAGTAGCAACTATTTTTTAATACGCCACATGATTTCCTTGGCAATTGCCATTGGAGTTGGAATTTGGGTTTTTAAGATTCCGACAAGGGTGTGGGATCGTTATTCTCCAGTTATCTTTGGATTTACTGTGTTGTTACTGATTGCCGTTCTCATTCCCGGTGTCGGCAAGGGCGTCAATGGTGCTAAACGTTGGATTTCTTTAGGGGTAATGAATTTTCAGCCTTCTGAGTTAATGAAATTTGCTGCGGTCATCTTTGCCGCAAGTTATACCGTTCAGCGTCAGGAATATCTCCATTCATTTGTTAAAGGCATGCTACCGATGGGTATTGCAGTTGCATTGGTAGGCGGCTTACTCATGGCTGAGCCAGATATGGGTGCATTTGTAGTGGTGGCCTTAATTGCGTTTGGCATTCTCTTTTTAGGCGGTATCAACGCTAAATTATTTGGTGGTTTGATTGTGGTTGGTTTGTTGAGTGCAGCTACGATGATTGCGCTATCGCCATTTCGTCGGGGCCGCATGCTTGCTTTCATGGATCCTTGGCAGGCAGACAACGCTGCTAATAAGGGTTATCAGTTAACCCACTCGCTGATGGCGTTTGGACGCGGTGAGTGGTTTGGTACTGGACTGGGCGGAAGTGTCGAGAAATTACATTACTTACCTGAAGCGCATACTGATTTCATCATGGCTGTGATTGGTGAGGAATTAGGATTTGTTGGTGTCGTCGTCATGATCTTCTTGTTCTACTGGATCGTTCGTCGCGCCTTCCTGATTGGCCGCACTGCTCTGCAACTAGATCGTAGTTTTGCTGGCCTAGCTGCTAAGGGTGTAGCAATTTGGATTGGTTGGCAGGCCTTTATTAATATGGGTGTCAATCTCGGTCTACTGCCAACAAAAGGATTGACCTTACCTCTCGTGAGTTATGGCGGATCTGGAATTTTGATGAATGCGGTTGCCATGGCAATGCTGCTGCGCATTGATTATGAAAATCGCATTCTGATGCGCGGAGGGAAGCTTTGACAAAACCCTCAATCTTGGTCATGGCTGGCGGTACCGGTGGGCATATATTCCCAGGGCTGGCTGTTGCCGAATACTTGCGGATTTGCGGTTGGAATGTTTCTTGGTTGGGAAATCAAACGGGCATGGAATATCGCCTTGTGAAGTCATGTGATTTTCCATTTGAGGCGGTTGATTTTGGTGGCTTGCGAGGCAAGGGCCTGAAAACTAAGTTAATGCTGCCGATTAATTTGATGCGCGCATTCATCCAAAGTTGGAAGATCATGCGTCGTCTTAAGCCAAATGTTGTTTTAGGAATGGGGGGTTACATCACCTTCCCTGGCGGTCTTGTTACCAAGTTTTTAAAACGCCCCTTGGTTTTGCATGAAGCTAATTCAGTTGCGGGCAGTGCCAATCTCGCATTAAGTAAAATTGCTATGCGAACGTTGACTGGTTTTCCCAATACGATGCCCAAGGCTGAATGGGTGGGTAACCCGATACGTGAAGAGTTTGACCATATGCTTGCACCGGCCTTGCGATATGAGCAACGTCAGGGACCTCTCTCGATTTTGGTAGTAGGTGGAAGCTTGGGCGCAGCAGCGCTGAATGAGAATATTCCTGCAGCTTTAGCTTTAATTCCTGCAGAGTCACGGCCACAAGTGATCCATCAGGCTGGCGATAAGCATCTAGCAGATCTGCAAAAACGCTATGCTGACTTTGGCGTAGCGGCTGATATTCGACCATTTATTGACGATATGCCAGCCGCCTATTCACAGGCTGATTTAGTTATCTGTCGTTCAGGGGCGATGACAGTATCTGAGATTGCTGCTTGTGGCGTGGCATCTTGTTTAATTCCCTTTCCATTTGCGATCGACGACCATCAAACTGCTAATGCACAATTTTTATCCAATGCTAATGCGGCAATTTTGTTACCGCAACCACTCCTGAATCCACAAGATTTGGCATGCATGATTCAGAACTTTGATCGTACAGACTTAAAAGAAATGGCATTACGTGCTCATGCTTTGGCCAAGCCTCATGCTACCCAGAGAGTTGCCGAGGTATGCGCAGACTGTGCGGGAGTGGGTATATGAGACATATTGTTCAGCAAATTCATTTCGTCGGAATCGGTGGCGCTGGTATGAGTGGCATTGCTGAGGTATTGCTGAATTTAGGCTATCAAGTTTCTGGTTCAGACTTGGCGGATGGTGCAGTAACCAAGCGTTTGAGAGATCTTGGTGCTGTCATCCACATTGGACATGATCCTAAAAATATTGGAACTGCTGAAGCAGTAGTCATCTCTACAGCGGTTGCTGGGAATAATCCTGAGGTATTGGCAGCGCGCGCAGCAAAGATTCCAGTCATTCAACGTGCAGTCATGTTGGGTGAACTCATGCGCTTAAAACAGGGGATTGCCATTGCTGGTACACACGGCAAAACGACTACTACCAGTCTAGTGGCATCCGTTTTAGCGGAAGGCGGCTTGGATCCCACTTTTGTGATTGGTGGCAAGCTCAATTCAGCAGGTGCTAATGCGCGTTTGGGGCGAGGCGACTTTATTGTTGTTGAAGCAGATGAATCGGATGCTTCTTTCTTGCAATTATTTCCAGCAATGGAAGTCGTTACGAATATCGATGCCGATCATATGGATACCTATCAGCATGATATGGCTCGTTTAAAGCAGGCATTTGTGCAGTTTATTCAACGGATGCCATTTTATGGTGTGGCAGTTCTTTGTATCGATGATGCAAATGTGCGCGATATCGTTCCGTTTGTCTCTCAACCGGTTCTCCGTTACGGCTTATCAGATGATGCTGATATTCGTGCAAGCAACGTTCGGGCTGATGGTACACGTATGCATTTCACGGTTGATCGTCGCACTGTGCGTAGGCATGGAAATAAGCCTGGTCCACTCGATATAACCCTGAATTTGCCTGGTTTGCATAACGTCCGCAACGCTTTAGCTGCTATTGGAATTGCAACTGAGTTGGGCGTAGGTGATGAAGCCATTGTTAAGGCGCTCTCTGAATTTAGTGGCGTAGGTCGTCGCTTTCAGCGCTATGGGGACATTCCGTTGGCTTCTGGCGGAAGCTTTACCTTGATTGACGACTATGGTCATCACCCAGTAGAAATGGCGGCAACTTTAGCGGCCGCCCGCGGGGCTTATCCAGATCGCCGTTTGGTATTGGCATTCCAGCCACATCGTTTCACAAGGACGCGCGATTGTTTTGGCGAATTTGTACAGGTTCTCAGAAGTTTCGATGCACTGGTATTAACGGATGTTTATCCAGCAGGTGAAGCAAAAATTCCTGGGGCTGATGGTAAGAGCCTGATGAAGGCTGCTATTGCAGAAGACAAGAATTCCAAATCCTTATTACATTCGAGCGCAACTGCCTATGCAGCCAATATTGCTGAAATGCCAGAAAAGTTAAGTCAAGTATTAAAAGATGGAGATGTATTAATCACTATGGGCGCAGGATCAATTGCTTCTTTGCCGCACACCTTGTCGGAGGCAAAGCATGTCTAAGGTAGGCGCCAATTTGAGTACTTGGGGTGAGCGTGTTAAGTCGAGTTTGGCTGCTTTGAATACCCAGTCTTTCGGCCGTGTGGGCGTATTGCTAGGTGGTAAGTCCGGCGAGAGAGAAATTTCTCTCATGTCTGGTAATGGTGTGTTGGAGGCCCTGCGGTCAAAGGGTATTGATGCCCATGGATTTGACACTGGTTTGCGTTGCCCTACAGAGTTAGCACAAGAAAAATTTGATCGAATCTTTATATCCTTGCATGGTCGCTATGGAGAGGATGGAACCATTCAGGGTTTATTGGAGCTATTGGGTTTGCCCTACACGGGTAGTGGTGTCTTAGCCTCAGCTTTGGCTATCGACAAAATTGTAACTAAGCAAGTATGGATTAGTAGCGGTCTTGCAACCCCAGAATATGAAGTGCTAACTGCAACAAGTGATTGGCATGCAGTTGTAGAACATTTAGGATTGCCATTAATCGTGAAGCCTGCGCATGAAGGCTCCTCTTTGGGTTTAACCAAAGTGAAATCAGTTGATGAGTTACCAGCCGCTTACAAACTGGCAGCTGGTTTGGATAAAAAAGTCATTGCTGAGACTTGCATTATTGGTGATGAATTGACTTGCCCGCTGGTAGGTCAAGGCAATACTGCTGAAGCTTTACCTGTGATCAAAATTATTCCACCACAAGCAAATTACGATTTTCATAATAAGTATTTTTCTGATGAAACTCAGTATTTATGTCCAACTGGATTGGCTCCTGAAGTAAATGCTGCTGTCCAGGAGCTGGCCTTAGCTGCATACAAAGCTCTGGGCTGCCGTACATGGGGTCGCGCTGATGTGATGTTGGATCAAAAAACCGGCAAACCTTATTTGCTGGAAATGAATACCTCTCCCGGTATGACTTCTCACTCTCTGGTGCCAATGGCCGCTAAGGCTGCTGGTATCGAATATGCAGATTTAGTACTTTGGTTATTGAGTCAAACATTGCAACAAAGAGAGGGTGCTCCTGCATGAGTAACTTCATGGACCGCTTCGGCGAGATTTTCTCCATGTTAATGGCTCCGCTTTGGAATCATTCTGAGCGCATGGAGAAATTAAGCCGTTTCTTGATGCGTTGTTTTGTGGTGATGTTAGTCATTGGCATTTTGGTCTGGTTAAGCCAGCGCCCCGTATTTGCATTAAAGCAAATTCAAATTGAACCAGTTGCTGGTCAAACACTCAAGCATATTAAGAAGCCCATCGTAAAGCAGCAGGTTTTAGAAACCGTACAAGGTAATTTTTTTAGTGTGCGCTTGGAAGATGTGAAGCGAGGCTTTGAAAGCATGCCTTGGGTGCGGCATGCGAATGTTCGTAGAGTTTGGCCAAATGGTTTGGTTGTGAGTATTGAAGAGCAAAAACCTTTTGGTACATGGGGTGGAGTAGAAAGCCACACTCTCATGAATACTCATGGCGAACTTTTTACTGGCCGTGTTTCTGAGGTGGGTGACGATGTTCGCTTGGTAGATTTCTCTGGTCCGGCAGATGCGGGTAAAGAGGTGATGAGCCTTTATGAAAAAGCCAATAACTGGTTCAAGCCATGGGGGGCAGAAGTGACCAGTCTTGCGCTCACTGAGCGTTATGCATGGCACGTGAAGCTCTCGAATGGTATGAAGGTGGAGTTTGGACGTGATGAAGAAAACTCCGATAAAAATTTAACTGAGGAACGTGTTGCGCGCTTATTTAAATATTGGCCTCAAGTACAAGAAAAGTGGCCAAATCGTATTGATGCAGTCGATTTGCGCTACGCAAATGGTTTTGCAGTTCATCTTGCATCGGCAGGTTTGAAAAAGAACGAAGTAGATGGCAAAAAAAGCGAGCTCAAGCAATGAGGAATGGTAATGAGTAAAGATAATCGCGATATTTTGGTTGGTTTAGATATTGGAACTTCCAAGGTGGTTGCCTTGGTTGCTGAGTTATCTCCCGATGGCCAATTTAATGTTGTGGGAGTTGGTCAAACTGCGTCAAAGGGATTAAAGAAGGGCGTAGTTGTCAATATAGAAGCTACGGTTCAGTCCATTCAGAAAGCACTTGAAGAGGCTGAGGTCATGGCTGATCGTCAGATCGTTCAGGTCTTTACTGGCATTGCTGGAAATCACATTGTCAGTTTTAACTCTAGCGGCATGGTTGCCATTCGCGATAAGGAAGTGGGTTCAGGCGATGTAGAGCGCGTACTCGAAACCGCAAAAGCAATCAACATTCCAACCGATCAACAGATTTTGCACATCCTTGTTCAAGAATTCATTATTGATGGACAGGAAGATGTTCGTGAGCCAATTGGTATGAGTGGTTTGCGCTTAGAGGTTAAGGTGCATATTGTGACTGGGGCTGTCAGTGCTGCACAAAATATTGTGAAGTGTGTGCGTCGTTGTGGTCTCGAAGTGAATGATCTTATTCTGCAACCGTTGGCTTCAAGTCTGGCAGTGCTCACAGAGGATGAAAAAGAACTTGGTGTGGTCTTAGTGGATATTGGCGGTGGTACGACCGATATCGCCATTTATTGTCAGGGTTCGATCCGGCATACCGCTGTCATTCCAATTGCAGGTGATCAAATTACTAATGACATTGCAATGGCGTTACGCACACCAACGATTGATGCCGAGGATTTGAAAATCGCTCACGGAATTGCGCGCCAGGAGATGGCTGATCCAACTGCCATGATTGATGTTCCGGGGGTTGGTGATCGTGAACCACGTCCGATGTCTAAACAGGCATTGGCAGCAGTGATTGAGCCGCGGGTTGAAGAACTATTTACCTTGGTCAGAGGCGTAGTGCGGGACTCTGGTTACGAAGATATGGTTTCTTCTGGAATTGTTTTAACTGGTGGTACTGCATTAATGCCAGGCATGGTCGAATTAGCTGAGCAAGTTTTCTTAAGACCAGCGCGCATTGGTACGCCTGAATATCGCGGCCATCTGCATGAAGTGTTACGTAGTCCTAGATATGCGACCAGTATTGGTTTGTTAATGGAAGGGCAAGCACAGTTATTGCGTGGCCGTCGCGTTTCTCAATCGGGAGCGTTACAGGGCGTGATGTCACGCATGAAGGAATGGTTCGCAGGTAATTTTTAAATATTTTGAAGTTTTTTCGTCGTCGTCAATGTAGTTCGTTTTTTAACTAGGAGGGTATATGGAATTTGAAATGTTAGATCAAGAAACAGCTGGCAAGACCATTATTAAAGTGGTTGGAGTCGGTGGCGCTGGTGGCAATGCTGTCCAGCACATGATCCGTCGCGGTGTGAACGGCGTAGAGTTCATTTGCATGAACACCGATGCTGGCGCTTTGCAGCGTTCTGAGGCATCTGTGAATTTGCAACTGGGCTCTAGCGGATTGGGTGCAGGGGCTAAACCAGAGATCGGTGCTGCATCTGCTGAAGAAGCCCGTGCCCGCATTGCCGATACCTTGCAAGGCGCACATATGGTGTTTATCACCGCTGGTATGGGTGGTGGTACTGGGACTGGTGCTGCTCC
>JACCDH011379589.1_pt1 | contig 10920 bp, 9 predicted proteins | sample 7442481 | NCBI WGS metagenome assembly JACCDH01 (sample SAMN15323433, study PRJNA562643) | freshwater metagenome | isolation source: river surface water | place: USA:Blue River Watershed | collected 2017-08-15 | reverse complement strand
TTGCCGATGTGATGGTGATGGATCCAAATCCAGAGCTGCGTGATAACCGCTTGGCTCTCCTGCAACAACTTCACCAGAAAATGAATCTCATTGCCGATCTCGGCAAACTAGCATGAGCATCAGCTCTTCTAAACTCATCATTCTGGATCGCGATGGTGTGATCAATGAAGATCGAGATGATTATGTGAAGTCGAATGATGAGTGGATTCCTTTGCCTGGTAGTCTTGAGGCAATTGCACTACTCAATCAAGCCGGCTACCAAATTGCCGTAGCGACGAATCAGTCTGGCTTGGCAAGGGGTTATTTCAACATTAATGATCTCCATGCCATGCATGGCAAGATGGATAAGCTTCTCAAACCCTTGGGTGGCCATATCGACAGTATTTTCTTTTGTCCACATACCGATGCCAATGCATGTGATTGTCGCAAGCCTTTACCGGGAATGATGAAAGAGATCGCACTTCGTTATAAAAAAAATCAGAGCGCTACACCTTTATTAGGGGTGCCGATTGTTGGTGATTCCTTGCGTGACCTTCAAGCGGGTATTGCTTTGGGTGCTAGCCCGCATTTAGTCTTAACCGGCAAAGGCAATAAAACTTTGGCAAAGGGTGGCCTCCCTGAGGGGACACAAATTCATGCAGATTTGATGGCATTTGCGACCACACTCCTGCAAGATAAGGTTTAATAGAAATATGATTTTTATTCGCTCAGCCCTATTTACGATCTTCCTGCTGATATTCACGCCGATTTGGTCAGTACTCTGCATTCTCGTTTTTCCTTTCCTAAATCCTGAGAATCGATATCGCTTTATCGGACTCTGGAATAAGGTAGTGATCTGGATCTTGCAACCTCTCTGCGGTATTCATTACGAGATTCGGGGCATGGAAAACATGATGGCGGTTTTGGATAAACCAGTTGTTGTGTTGAGTAAACATCAATCGGCCTACGAAACCATTTTTTACATTGCCAAGCTTCCTAAGCAAGTCTGCTTCGTTTTCAAAAGAGAGTTACTTTGGATTCCTTTTTTTGGCTGGGCTTTGGCTTTACTCAAGATGATTCACATTAATCGCAATAGCAAAGAAACTGCTGCACTCTCCGTTGTTGGGCAAGGAAAAAAACGTTTGAGTGAAGGTAAGTGGATTTTGTTATTTCCAGAAGGCACTAGAACACCTACCGGATCGCACAAGCCGTATAGCAAGGGTGGCGCAAGGCTTGCCAGCGCTACTGAAGCCTTAGTAATTCCAATTGCCCACAATGCGGGTCGTTGCTGGCCTAAGAATAGCTTCCTAAAGCAGCCTGGAACAGTCATCTTCTCAATCGGCCCTGCCATTACTTCTGCCGGAAAAACTGGCGGGCAACTGCATCAAGAAGTGGAAAAGTGGATTGAAGCTGAAATGCGAGTGATTGATCCCGCCGCCTACAAGTAATACTGGGTGGTTAATGGGCTAAAGTTTTGGCCCACTCAATATAGCGCTCCACCGGAATATCCTGGGCACGCGCTTTTAACTCCGATTCAGATAAAGAGAGTCGATCCGCAAAGGCAGATAAGTTTGTACGCAGCATTTTTCTTCTCTGAGAAAACGCTGCGGCCACAACCTTTTCCAAGGCATGCCACTGCGCATCACTTAAGTTGAAATCCCGTCGCGGAATCATGCGCACGACCGCTGAATTAACTTTAGGTTGTGGGTCAAAAGCTTCTGGCGGGACTTCTAAAACTTGCTCCATATCGTAGCGAGCTTGCAGCATGACAGATAGCCGGCTGAATTCAGAACCGCCAGCCTTGGAGACCATACGCTCAACCACTTCAGCTTGGAGCATGAATACCTGCTCATCAATCGCATGGGCAGCTGAAACAAGATGAAAGAGTAATGGGGATGAGATGTTGTAAGGCAAGTTACCGACTACCTTACATAAGCCACTATTAGCCGGTCGTGCGTTTGCCCATTCGAGGAAATCAAACTTGAGTGCATCACCCTCGATGACATTCAGACCCTGAAGATTCTCTTGATTCCAATAGGCCACTAAATCTCGATCAATTTCCAAAAGATCTAAGTGATCTAGATTATTTAATAAGGGTCTTGTGAGTGCACCAAGGCCGGGGCCGATCTCAATCACGTGCATATTTTCACTGGGATTGATTGCAGCAATAATGAAATAAATTACTCCAGAATCCTGCAGAAAATTTTGGCCAAATCGTTTACGAGCGCGATGCGTCATGTTTTTAAATTCTTTGCATTGATAGCCAATTGGTAGGCCAAGCGTAGTGCCTCCAACATGCTGCCTGAGTCAGCTAAACCTTTACCAGCAAGATCTAACGCTGTGCCGTGATCTACCGAAGTACGAATAATTGGCAAACCTAAAGTGACATTCACTCCACCACCAAAGCTCACAAACTTAAATGGCGCCAAACCTTGATCGTGATACATCGCAATGAATGCATCCACACTATCCAAGGCTTTAGCATCAAACATCGTGTCACCTGGATAGGGCCCGCTCACCTGAATACCTCGCTCTTTAGCAGCTTTGATAGCAGGTTCAATCACATCAATTTCTTCACGACCGAGGTAGCCTGACTCACCTGCATGCGGATTAAGTCCTGCCACCCAAATCACTGGCTTAGCAATTCCAAATCTTGTCTTCAAATCACGATCCACGATTTGAATTGTTTCCAAAATATGCTGTTGATTTAGCGCTTCAGGAACTTCTCTCAAGGGTAGATGGGTTGTAGCTAAGGCTACCCGAAGGTCACGGCTTTGATGCAATCCTAAAAATCCTTCTGGCAATGTTGCACACAACATCATGACAACATGATCTTGATGGCAAAGTTGAGCTAGATATTCGGTATGTCCGGTAAATAAGCTATCGCTTGAAACATTGCCTTCGTTGATAACACTCTTTTGTATCGGTGCGGTTACCATCGCATCAAAATGACCGTCAAGACATCCCTTAACGGCGGCATCCAAGATATTCAAGACATATTGTGCGTTTGCAGGGTTCAGCTGACCTGCTATTGCTGGGGTAGCTAAGGCGATTGATTCCACCTGCAAGCGATTCGATAACTCTTGAGGAATCTTAGTCGCCGAAATTAAGCTGGGGTCAGCAAGCAAAGTAATCGTGCTTGCGGGCTGCTCTTGCAAGAAGGCTAAAGCAGCTGCAAGAGAAACCTCTGGACCAACCCCTGCAGGCTCTCCAGAGCTAATGACTAAATTAACGGGGGCTGGCTGCTGGATCATCTGCATTAATGATCTTCACCGTAGCGGTGTCGCGTAATTCACGTAACCAATCTTGGTAAGCCTGTTCGAACTTACGCTCACGGATTGCCGCACGGGCAAATTGACGCTGCTTCTCCAGAGTTAATTGCGCTTCACGACGCTCGAGAACCTGAATCAAATGCCAACCAAACTCGGTCTTCACTGGGTTACTGACTTCACCAATTTGCAAGCGATTCATTGCTTGATCAAACTCTGGAACCAAATCACCAGGACCCATCCAGCCCAAATTGCCACCGTTCGCAGCAGATCCATCTTCAGAATACTTTTTAGCCAGTTCGCCAAAATCAGCAGTCTTTGCACGAACTTGATCGCGATAACCAGCCAAGCGTCGTTCAGCATCTTGATCTGTTAAGCCTGCGCGACTACGCAACAAGATGTGACGAGACATAGTCTGTGTCACCATGATGTTTTGTGGGGTAGTCGCACTTTCTTGGGGAGAAGCTTGCTGCGGCTCAGGAGCACCAGCAACCAAGGCGCGGCGATCCAGAACCTTGAGTACGTGATAGCCAGCGGGGCTTTTTACCACTGCATTAGCAAGTTGCCCACCACCCGTATTTCTCACAGCTTCATAAAATAATTGCGGCAAGCGATCTGGGGTACGGTAACCCAAGTCTTGAAACTTAATTTTTGGATTCTCTTTTGCAGCCATGGCACCAAGCTGCAAAAAATCGACATCACCACGCGCTTCACGCAATAAAGATTCCGCTTGCTTCTTTGCTGCAGCCTGAGCACCGGCACCTGCACTTGCATCCACCGGAATAAAAATCTGGGCTACATCGATTTCCTCTGGCTCACCTTTAGCGGCTGGAGTAGAACGCGTTGCCCTACCCGCGCCAGATACTTCACGATTACGATCAATAATGAAATTATCCACCTCTGCATCAGAAATCTTGATCTTGCCTTCTACCTCGCGCTCACGATAGCGACTAATAATCACGTCATCACGCAACATTTGACGATAGCGATCATAGGTACTACCAGTAGCGGCAATTTTTACCTTCAACTCCGCAATGGTTAATTTATTCTTAGCCGCAATATCGCCAATAATCTTGTCGAGCTCTTTATTACTTACCGTAACACCTTCTTGCTCGGCATTTTGCAACTGGATCTTTTCAACAATAAGACGCTCAAGCACCGTCTTGCGTAAAGTGGCGGCATCGGGAAGTTTACTTCCCTGCTTTTGTAAGGCGGCAATACGATCATCAATCTCTTTACGTGTGACATAGCCTGTATTGACGACCGCTGCAACACCATCAATATTGCGAATTTTGCTATCAGTCGTAGTCTTCGAGCCATCTTGCGCAAGCGCGAACTGAGACATAAAAGCAGTAGAGGCCAAAATCATGGCTGCAAGGACTTGGTTAAATCGATTACTACGCATCATTGATAGTTCTCATATATTGAAGGTGGTATAGGCTTAGAAGTAGGCATATATCCAGGAACATTTAGCTTCATGATATCAACTGGATTGCTACCAGCGCTACCAAAACCCCTAAATTCTATTTGGAATAAAACCTGGGTAGTGGTTATTTGTGAGGTATTGAGCAATTGAGAGTAGGCGCCACGTAGAGTCCAGCAATCCTTCATCCATTCAAGGGCTAGCAAGGTGTTTAAGGTTTTGGTCGTCAGGGCGTCATAACCCCATCGACCTAATACTGAAACCTCTCGCGTAAGAGGCCACTGGCCAGAGATGTTGTATTGATCAGTGGTGGTCTGAGCTAGTGTGCCTGGCGTATTATTTTGTATTGATGGCTGAGTGGGAGGTGACCATACATTTCTGTAACCAAAGTTCAAATTTCTACCTGGGGTTGGTCGCCAGCTTCCACCTATAGTTGTCTGAACAAATTTATTTAATTGGGTGTTGTACTGCCCAAACATATCCGCACTAAAGTTACCCAGCAGACGCACAGAGGCTGATCCCAGGGTATCGGAATACGTTGTTGGATTTGCAATGTTTCCATTGAGACCAACTCGCTGCCCCGAAAATGCTTGGCGCTGTGCAAGGGTTACGTTAGCTCGCTCTGCACCGGTGTTGGCCTCAATCATGCGACTAGTTAAACCACCCGTCAGCTTATTATTATCCGCAATACGGTCATTACCAATAAATGTATTTTCACTAAAGATTTGAGTCACACCAAAACCAGCATCTGCCGTATCAAACAGTGGAGTTTGGGCTTGACTTTCATAGGGCGTGTAAACGTAAAACGCTCTTGGCTCCATTGTGAGCAACATATCACGCCCAAAGAAACCTTTTAATTCAGCAGCATCTCTTTCGAATGCCAAACCTGAATCAAGACTAAATGTGGGGATAGTAAAACCCTGGGCAGCCGGAGCACCTACAGGGTTATAAGGAGTTGCATTGTAGGTGTTGGACTGAAAGCTCACCTTGGGGGTAATGTAGTAACCAGGGGTGATCTGCGGTAGTGCCATGGCGCCCTTAATTACAGTTCGGTCTGCCTGGCTGTATGCACCCGGGGCAGTTGCTTGCAAGTTCCCACCAATGTTGTATGCAAAACGGGTGTAATCCGTTGAAAACGTTGTTATGGGGCCTGATGGCAAGGTAATGTATTTTCCGCTGACATCGGCAACCGTTGGAGTTAAACGACTGTTATAGGTAGCGGTGATGTTCGGCAAAATATTGTAGGGGGACTGTACGGTCACCGTGGGATCAGGCTGCAGGGTCTGAAAAGTCATTGCCCTTGCAGCAACTGTCCAGTTACTTAAGCTTCCAGTCAAGTTTTTGGTGGTGCCAACTTCTTGGCGGAACTGGCTAGTGATTGCACCAGCCATACTTTGTGAAAAATCTCTGGGGTACAAATTATCTGAAACTCGGGCCACATTGGCATATCCAGTCCAGGCACCAGCAATAGGAATACCACCCATGCCCAATAAATCACCGCTAAAGTTTTGCCTCTGTTGCCAGTCATAGCGCCAGCGATCGGTTCCAGTCTTTCGGTCATAAGGGAGGTAGTCACCCATTAAGTTGCCAGAATATTGTTTGTCTAAAAACTGGTACTTAGCACCCAACTGAACTCCACGTTGACCCATGACTCGGGGCAGTAAGAGTAAGTCACGATTTGGCGCAATATTGACGTAGTAAGGCGTTGTCACATCAATACCATTATTAGAGTTATAGCCAGCTACTGGTGCCAAGATTCCAGAACGACGTTGATTTGATGTTGGCGCAGTGAAGTAAGGTACATAAGCAATTGGTACATCAAAGAATCGCATGACCCCATGCGTACCAACCATTTCTTTTTGCTCGTTATCAATCTCCAAGGTGCTCGCTGTGAAATACCAATCTAAATTTTCTGGGGTACAGGTTGTGTAGGTCGCCTTATCAAATACAAATACATCAGCAGTTTCTATCGTTAATTTTTTCGCATTACCACTAGCGCGGTTATCACGCAGCTCGTAGTTGGGGCTTTCCATTTCTCCTTCACGCGCATCCACTCTAAAACGCGCTTTGGGTCCTTTGAAAGATGCATTACCTTTTGAAAATTCAGTATTGCCTAATAAGTTTGCTACATCTGAATCAGGATCGTATTTAATTTCATCCGCTTTAATCACTGCGCCATTACGACGAAGTTGTGCGCGACCTTTTAAACTCATTTCACGATCAACAATTCCGTCAATCGAATCACTAGAGGTGAATGTTAAAGCTTGACCATCAGCAATTGGTTTTCCAACTCGTAGTTGATCATCTAACTTAAGGACGGTAACATCACCCCGGTCAGGTATTAAAACGGAGTTGGCAGATCTACCTAAAGACTGCGCAGAAGGAGGTAAAGGTGCGGGTGCCTGGGCCATAGTTGAGAGGGCAAATTGCGACAATGCAACCCCCATGATTACGCGCAGGGTGACAGCTAAAAAAAGAGGGGCGCAAAGGCCGGCGCGACGGCGATAATGACTCATAGATCCAGACCCGCCTTATTATACGAATCGACCATGACTGACTCTCGCTTAGACTCCCTCCGTAGCTGGCTAAAAGGCCTTGAACCTAGCTGGCAATTAGATCTCCCCACTTTGGCCCCCGCCTCGGCAGATGCCAGCTTTCGACGGTATTTCCGGATTGGGTCCAAAAACCCGGATTTTCCGACTTTGATCGTGATGGATGCGCCGCCCCAATATGAGCCTTTGGATGCCTTTATTAAGGTGGATTTATTACTTCAAAACGCCGGCCTAAACGTTCCAAAAATTCTAGAAAAAAATTTAGGCGAGGGCTTTCTTTTACTCAACGATCTTGGCACCAAAACCTACCTCGCAGAACTCAATTCTGAGAGTGCCGATCATCTCTACAAAGATGCGACACATGCTTTAGAACAAATGCAGTTGGCGAGCAGACCTGATGTCCTACCAAATTATGATGAGGCACTCTTACAACGTGAGCTCGATTTATTTCCTGAGTGGTATCTCAAGAAGCATTTGCAAATCGAATTAACTGAACTTCAACATTTTCAAGTTAAGCAAGCATTTGAACTCATTATTCAAAACAATCTTGCGCAAGCGAAAGTCTACGTCCATCGCGACTATCACTCACGCAATCTGATGGTGACGGAAAAAAATAATCCTGGTGTGATCGATTTTCAAGACGCGGTTTATGGTCCCATCACTTACGATGCCGCCTCACTCTGGCGTGATGCTTATATTGCATGGCCTGAAGAACGCGTGATTGATTGGGTGATTAAATTTTGGGAAGCCGGCCGCAAAGCAGGATTGCCAATGCCAGATGATTTTGGTCAGTTCTATCGTGACTTTGAGTGGATGGGCTTACAGCGACATCTCAAAGTTTTAGGTATTTTTGCAAGGCTGTTTCATCGCGATGGCAAAGATGGTTATCTCAAAGATATTCCATTGGTGCTGGAGTATGCGATTGCTACTGCAAATCGTTATATCGAATTAAAGCCTTTGGCACGTATTTTGGAATTGACGCGTCCTACCAAGGAATAACAGCTAACCATCATGAATCAGCACAACCTCATTCCATGTTTTTTACTGGCTGCCGGTCGTGGCGAGCGTATGCGTCCGCTAACGGATGAATTACCTAAACCGCTGCTAACCATCAAAAATAAGTCCTTGCTTGCCTGGCACTTAGAGGCTTTAAGTGCGGCAGGTCTAAAAGAGGTTGTCATCAATCATGCTTGGCTTGGCAACAAGATTGAGGAAGCTCTAGGAAATGGCAGTCAATTTGATCTAAATATCACCTACTCCCCAGAAATTAGCGCCCTCGAAACTGCTGGGGGCATTCGCAAAGCACTCCCTTTGCTGAACCCCAGCGATTATTTCTTGGTGATTAATGGGGATGTTTTTAGCCCAAAGCTGCCAATTCAGGGACTTTTGGATCAAGTTTCTGCCTTACGCAGCATGCCAAATCAGCCTTTGGCCCATCTGTTGATGGTTCCAAACCCAATTCAACATCCTGAGGGGGACTTTTATCTGAAAGACTCCAAAGTGACTAATGAACCACTAGATGGAGCTGAAAAACTCACCTTTTCCGGCATTGGGCTTTATCACCGAGATCTCTTCAAAGAGTTAGAGTTAAATGTACCTACCAAATTAGCCCCACTCCTCAGGGAGGCTATGGCCAAAAATCGAGTGTCCGGTGAAAAATATGCCGGTCCGTGGCACGATGTAGGTACACCTCAACGATTACAAGATCTCAATGCAGCGCATGAATAAGTCTAATATTTACCAACAACGCCGAGTTGAACTCGCAAAGCTGATCTGTGCAAAAACTGGTGGGGGCATTGCCATCATTACTACGGCACCTGAGACTGCCCGCAATCGAGATAGCGAATTTCCTTATCGTCACGACAGTGATTTTTTCTACCTCACTGGTTTTGAAGAGCCGGGTGCAACGCTCGTATTAAAGATTGCTGGATCCACATCACAACCACAACTGGAATCGCATCTTTTTTGCAGACCTAAAGATGCGGAGCGTGAAATTTGGGATGGCATTCGTTTGGGACCAGAAGCTGCGCCATCGATCTTGGGTGTGGAATACGCCCATAGCAATCATGAGCTCGATAAAAAACTGGGTGAGTTATTAGCAGATCAAGATGCCGTCTATATTCGCCTCTCAGAAAGCGCTGAAACAGATCGTCGCTTACGTCATTGGATGAAACAAGTACGGGCCCAAGCACGTGCTGGTGTGAACCCACCATCTGAGTTTCATGATGTAGAGAGTTTAATTCATGAAATGCGTCTCTTTAAAGATGCTCATGAAATCGATGTCATGCGTCGCGCTGCTCAAATTTCTGCACGCGCCCATATTCGTGCCATGCAAGCCTGCAAACCCGGTATGCGTGAATACCATCTCGAAGCAGAGCTGCTTCATGAGTTCCGCTATAGCGGTGCGCAAAGCGTTGCGTACAACAGCATCGTTGCTGGTGGTGCCAACTCTTGCATTCTGCACTACCGTGCTGGTGATGCCGAACTGCGAAGCGGTGAACTCTGCCTGATAGATGCCGGTTGCGAGCTGGATGGCTACGCCTCTGATATCACCCGCACATTCCCAGTGAGCGGTAAGTTCACAGGGCCGCAACGTGCGCTGTATGACATTACGCTAGCTTCACAAGAGGCTGCCATTGCAGCAACAAAGCCAGGCAATACATTTATGCAGCCACATGAGGCAGCGTTAAAGGTGCTCACTCAAGGCTTGCTGGATGAAAAGCTTCTCAAGCTTGCAGAAGTAGGTTCTTTAGATAACGCAATTGAGACTGGCGCCTATCGTCGCTTCTATATGCACCGCACCTCGCACTGGTTGGGTATGGATGTGCACGATGTTGGCTCGTATCGCGAGCCACTCAGCAAATCTACAGATTCCGCTGAAAAACCATGGCGCCACCTTAAGTCTGGCATGGTCCTCACCATTGAGCCTGGTTTATATATTCGTCCAGCAGATGATGTAGATGAGCGCTTCTGGAATATTGGCATCCGCATTGAGGATGATGCGGTAGTGAATGATTCTGGATGCGAATTAATTTCTCGCGGCGTACCAGTCAAAGCCGATGAGATTGAAGCGCTGATGAAGAATCATTAAGTTGCGAAGCATGTCAGCAAAGAACTTCGATATTTTGATTCAAGGCGGTGGGCCAGTTGGCCTAGCCTGCGCAGCATGGTGCTTGCAAAAATTTCCAGAAGCTAAGATTGCCTTGCTAGATCGCAACCCTATGGATGATGCCGATTTAGCTGCTGCCGATAGCAGAGGGATAGCCTTATCGCACGGCAGCAAATTATTGCTAGGCACCATCGATGCGTGGCCTACTGAGTGTGCGGACATCCATCGAGTGCACGTATCTCAAGCAGGTCGCTTTGGTCGCGCCCTGATGACTCGCGAAGAGCTTGGGGAGGATGCACTAGGTCACATCATTCGCTATCGCGATATTCATCTCACACTGCGTCAGGCTTTAAGAGTCATTCAAACAAAGAGTCCCAATTTTGTTTGGGAGCACATCAATACCAACAAAGGTGCCGATACCGATACTTCACATATTCAAGCCAAATGCGTAGTGCATGCTGAAGGTGGTTTATTTAAAACCCAGGATTGGGTGGAATCCGGCAGAGACTACGAGCAATCCGCCTTAGTTGGCTTAGTCGAGGTTGAGAATGCATCGCCCCATCAAGCATGGGAGCGATTTACTTCTGA
>JACCDH010124823.1_pt1 | contig 10920 bp, 9 predicted proteins | sample 7442481 | NCBI WGS metagenome assembly JACCDH01 (sample SAMN15323433, study PRJNA562643) | freshwater metagenome | isolation source: river surface water | place: USA:Blue River Watershed | collected 2017-08-15 | reverse complement strand
TCGGTTGTTAAAACTTGGTGGAAGTGAGATTATATTTCAATGAAAGAGAAGCTAGTAAACCCTGCGGCAACTGAAACGATTGAGGGTATTCATGAACGACTCCAAACGCTAGTAAGAACTGTCAGCGGAAAATATGATTTAGATGTACGCTCGCACCTCTCTCCAGACGAGAGAGCCTCGATTGCTGCTGGCGGCACTGACCCTGATTCTACTTGGTTTAGAATGACAAAGAATGATCCTAAGACAGGAAAGGTTGTTGAAGAGTTTGTCTATATACCGCCGACCATAATCGAACGTAGTGAAACTGAGGCTTTTGGGAAGGCGGCACACGAAGCTGCTCATGTGGCGATGACCAGAATGGAGCACTTTACTGAAGACATGCCGACTTTGCCGGGCCATCAGTCTATCTTAATGGCAGTTGAAGAAAGACCTACAGACCAATATGTCCGTGATACTTTTGCCGGTGCAGGTGAATGGCTGGACAAGGCGCGTCGTTTTGAAATTGATAAGGAACCAGAGTTTTCGGCTAAAGGTAGGGTGCCAGCTTTTGCACAACTCGCTAACATAATCGTGTATGAACCGCATGCTTCAAGAGAGGAACTCGGAGAGCGTTACGATGAGAAAGCGTTAAATGCTTATGAAAAAATTAGAGAAGAAGTAGAGCGTGCCGAACATACAATCCCTAGCGACTATTCTGAAGAGACAGAAAGAATTGATCTGGCAAGAGAGAGATTAAGAATTGTTTCAGAAGAAATTTGGCCAAAACTTCAGGAAATGTTTGAAGAAGACATTAAAAATGAAATGTCTCAGCAACTAATGAATCAGTTGCTTAAAGAGAAGCTTGAAGAGCAGTTAAAAGAGCTTCTGCAATCTATTCTAGAAGAAATATTATCTGAGTTGGAGAAAAAATCAGAGTCTGAAGAAGGGAAACAGGCTCCTGAGGAAGAGTCTAGTTCTCCTAATGTAAGTGACTTATCACCAGAGTTACAGCAGAAAATTAAAGAAGCACTAGATTCTTTGCCAGAAGATTTGAAAGAAAAATTGCGTCAAAAAGCAATTGAAGATTTGAAGGAGGTTGAGAAAGAACTTGCAAAGGAAATGCAGGCTGATTTGAGTGAACAAAACAAAATTGAAGTTGAAGTAACAGAAGAAAAAAGCGAATCTACAAAAACAGAGTCAGAACCAGAACCAGTTGAGAAGCCAAAAACTCTTTCTGATGATGAGATGGCAGAGCGTTTAGCGAAAGCGCGTGAGGATATGAAGAAAGCGGAGAAAATTGCTGGCGAAGGCAAAAAATCCCGTTATGATGAGGTGTATAGAGATGTTTTTGATAAGGAACAAAAGCTATATCGTCAACTTGAAGATATATTTTTCCCAAACGTAAAAAGTAAAGTTAAATTAGTTTCTGGAGGAAGTACGCCGAATCTTAGGGCGGTTTTTCAACGTGACGCTACACTTGCTGCTGGCGGAGTGCCGGATAATAGAATTTTTGAAAGAAGAGTTACGCCAGAGGCTAAAGATTACGCACTCACGCTCCTTATCGATTTATCGGGTTCAATGAGTGGTGGTAATAAAATTCAAGAAGCGTTCAAAGCCTCTGTAATGCTAGTTGAAGCTCTAAATAGAGTTGGTATCACAATAGAAGTTCTTGGCTTCCAAGATAATCTGGTGCTTTTTAAGTCAGCCGATGAGACTTTTACAGATGATATACGCAAACGTATGAATGGGATTGAGTTAGAAGTCGAAGGTAGGAATCCCGGTGGGCGCAATATGCCTAGTTACAATGATGATGGTCCATGTTTGCTCGAGGCGTCAGAACGCTTGAATCAACTTCCACAACGCGAAAAAATTCTCATGGTGGTTTCTGACGGTGTTCCTTCTGGAAGAAGGAGTGACGAGAGAGACTTAAAACGAGCTATCAGTCATGTCGCTGATAAGACAGACATCCGTTTATTAGCTCTTGGTCTAGGTAGTGGAACAGAACATGTAAAGCGTTATTATCCAAATGCAATAGCAAATATTGATTCCAGCAAGTTTTCTGAAGTGGTGGGAGAGATGATTTTAAAGGCTTTACAAGAGTAGTTGACCTTTTTTATTGTGATAAAATTAAGTCATGGAAACGCCAACACAAGATAGAATTCAAGATTTTGTAGGTACAATCAATAATTTATCAGTCTCGGGGGATATTGTGGTAGGCAGCTTAGTTGTTTCTAGTGAGAATGAAGTTGAAACTGTTGTCGCATCACTTTTGCATCATGATGAAAATATCGCTGTTTTAGAAGACATGAAGTCGACAGACACTTTTGTGCGTAATCTATATCAGCAATTACAGGATGGGAAAGTCGTAGTTTTGACTGAATTTACTCCATTTATAAAACAGCAATTATGGAGTCTAGTTCACGACCAAAAATTACTATTTACTGATAATTCAAGTAAGTCGGCAGACGGCACAATTCAGATGCCGGGAGCTGCCGTCGTTTTCGTTTTGCCTGAAGCAGTTTTTGATACGGTAGATAGTGGCGGTATTATCAGCTTGGTTGAAAGAATATAATATGGGCGGATTTGGATTATTTAGCGGGAAAGGAAAAGAAGCTCCAAAGGAGGATTTTTCAATTAGTGAGAAGGGAAAAGTCCATGATCCGATATTAGATGGTCCGAGGAAACCAGCCTCAGCAGGGTTTGAAGGTGTATCTCTTGGCGGTTCTTTTGATGATGACGGAGATGACGATTATGAAAGCGATTCTTTTGATGATGACGGAGATCCGGATACCTGGAAAGTTGAAAAACCAAGCAGTGTGTCGCTCGGCGGATCATCGCCTAAGAGCGCAGAAAAATTAAGTGAGAGTGAAAGAGTTTTTCATAATCTGCGTTTTACATTAAGTGATGGTAAATACGTAGCTAAAGGGTTGGCTTCAAAAATTATAATTTTAGACCGCTCACACCAAACACCGGCAGTAATAGAAGCAATTAAATCTGGGCTTACTTTTTCTGCAAAATTGATACGAGATACTGACACTTTCAATCCGCATCGAGGAGCGTTCATTGTAGAGCCTGTTGGCATACCTGATTCCGGAGTTAAGGTTGGAGCGGTAAGAGAAAAAACCACAACTGAACCAATTAAGACACCAGAAAAAATTTCTTACAACGATGCTGTTGAAGTTGATTTTGAAAATGGAATCGTTCACGTGCTGGATACTACGATACCTATTAAAGAAGGAGTTGATGTAGATTCACTAAAATCACAAATTGAACGTGTTCAAGCTAAATATACACTTGATAAACGTACCGCAGAAACTATTAGAACTATTGCTGAAGCTGTTGATTTGGATAAGGCTTGTTTGTTAGAAGGTGAGACGGCAGTGTCGAAAACAAGTGCTATTGAATACTTAGCTAAAGTTTCTGGTAACGAGGTAGTTCGTCTAAACTTAAACGGTCAGAGTGATACTTCAGATTTGATTGGGAAATTCGTCCCAAACGATGAAGGTGCACAGTATTCTTCAGAACAATTAATCTCCGGTAGAGATTCCTTTTCTCAAGATTCTCAAAGCATTATCGATAGAATCAAAGAAGAAGGCAGAGGTCTGACTCGAGTTGAAATTGATAAGATTGCTGCTAATGAGAACTTGGCTAAATCTGAGTGGCGTTGGCAACACGGTTTGGTTATAAAAGCAATGATTGAAGGAAGGTGGCTTATTCTGGACGAGATGAACTTGGCTGAACCGCAGATTCTTGAGCGTCTAAACTCTTTGTTAGAAAATCCTCGTTCAATGACTTTGGCAGAAAATGGCGGATTAGTTGTAAAGGAACTATCTGAAGAAGAGAAGGAGCAATATGAAAAGGGACAGTTATCTGGAGTTGCTCCGCTTCATCCAAATTTCAGAATTTTTGGAACTATGAATCCAGCTGAATACCAAGGTCGCTCTGTAATGTCTCCAGCATACAAAAATCGCTGGCCGGTTTATCACAATGTTGAAAATCCAACTGCTAGAGATTACGAGCAAATGTTGCAGCACATGGTGTATGGGAATCAACCTGAATTTTCTTCCGATGGTGCTAAGTATGGTGGCGGTAAAAATGAAACAATTTTTGAACGGCTGTCATCAGCTGAGAGTTTGTTCGTGGATTATATTCCTAAGCTAGCTCAATTTCATTCTAGAGTTGAAGAGATGGCTAAAAAGCGCGAAATCGGCAAAGATAGGCGTGAACCATACATCTTTACCCGTCGTGATTTGTTGAGCTTGGTTGATTACCTTGAGAAAAAAGAAATGACCAATCGAGGTGAGGGAAGTGCTACTAATTTTAATGACGAGCCGAACAAGTTCGTCGGTCGCGCTTTGCAACTGCTCTATATACAAAAAATTAAAGACCCTTCAGATAGACTGAAAATTAACGATTTGATTAGAGCTGTAGGTCTAGGCGCTGTTTTAAGCAAGTAAACAAAGGTTTGTTTAGCCTTGACATAAGCATCTAAGTATGCTAATATTGTAAATGGAAATTGTGGTGCAATATTTTGTTGCACTTAATAATAAAGGAATGGTACTTTCTAAATTTAGCTCGTTATCAATTTTTTTTGGTATCGAGTACGTTAGCGCAGGAACGCACTGCGGAAAAGAGATTCAAACTTAACTTCGGTTGAATTTGAATCATGTGGCTGATTACGGACCCGAAAGTCTTACGAGATTTAGGGTTTAACCCACAAAAGTCGAACAGATTAAATTCTGTAAGACAAGCGAAAAGTACTGTAAACCAACAAGCCCCAATCATAAATGATTGGGGCTTTTTTATAAGCTTCTTTAGCCTTTTAGTAGTTTATATTGATTATCATTCATAAGTTCGAACTTAATAAATTTGTGTTACAATTTTTTGCATGAAAGAATTTATATTCGTGGTTGGGGGCTTTATTGCTGGTATTGCAGTGGGATATTTCTTATTTCAGCCAGTAACAGACAGTGCTATGAAGATGGATGATGCGGTAGGACATCATACAACTGGGATGGGGCATGAGATGCTTGAAGTAGACACCTCAAAGCCAGTCCCTACCGTTACTCTCCTTGCGACTAAAGATTCTAAGGATGGCTATAATCTTCAGTTGGTTACAGAGAACTTCACTTTTACTCCCGAAAATGTCGGCGGTGCTCCTGTTGCTAATGAAGGACATGCTCATTTATTTGTGAATGGAAATAAAGTTGCGCGCTTGTATGGGGATTGGTTTAGTCTCAGTTCGAGTCATTTGAAGGAAGGAGAGAACATAATTGAAGTATCTTTAAATGCCAATGATCACAGTGAGTGGACTGTCGAAGGTCAACATATTGGAGCAGAGGTTACGGTATCGAAGTAATTGATTACAATTTCAATTCTAAAAAACCACCTTAAAATAAGGTGGCTTTTTAGAACAGAGTAAGTTTCCGTTGTCTAGATTTATCGTGTAACGTTTGAGTGGTTCAAGCGCATTGAGTAGGTGTAAGGTTTAAAAGAAGAGGTAAAATTTAGTTACTGAAATATGAAGAATTTATCGATTGGATTGCTAGTGCTCGCGTTTCTAGTGGGAGCTGTTCAGCCAACAGCTGCTTACGCTAAGAGAGGAGGTGATGATTACCGCATCGAATACCGTTCTGGAGATGAACGTTTTGAATACCGATCTGGTGATCATAATGACGACGAAGACGAAGACGAAGATGAGGATGAGGATGAAGACGAAGACGATAACGACGATGATGACAACAATGACGATGACGACAATAGTAACGACGATGATTCAAATGAATCACTCGAAGTAGAAGCTGATGTTTTCACCGACATGACTATCGTTAAGGTAGAGCTCGAAAACGGAAAGAAGACTGTTTTTCGAACAAACGCTGATACACGTGAAGAAGTTATCGATGTTGTGGCAGATAAGTTTGATCTTACCGAAGACGAAGTAGACGATGTTCTCGACTTTGAAATCGAAAATCGCGCCACTCGTGCTAAGGAACGAGCAAAGCTAACTGGAGTAAATAATCGTCCAGTAGAAGTTTGCGAAGACGCCTCAGATGAACTCGAAGTTGAAGCTGATGTCTTCACTGATACTACTGTTGTAAAGGTAAAAGAGGGAACTACAACTACTGTTTACGAAAGTGATGCTACAACTTCAGCTGCTATCGTAGACGAAGTTGCAGACAAGTTTGACCTCGATGAAAGTGATGTTGAAGATGTAATTGATTTTGAAAAAGAAGACCGAGCAAGCCGAACCAGTGACTTCACTGTTGATCGAAACGATGACGATTGTGACGATGTAGATAACGACTCATCTAATGATGATAATCGTGACGCACAACTTCGCGCTCGTGTAGCAGAACTCCAAAAACTCATTGAGACTCTCATTCGTCTCTTGAACGCTCGCCTCGGTTCTAGCAACTAATATTGCTTAATTAAGGAATAAAAAACCGCTTCTTATCAAGGCGGTTTTTTGTTTTGTAACAAGAGGTTGACCAAAAGTTCATTTACGTATTTAATCTCCGAGGATTAGGTCTTACACAAGGGGAAAATACGATGAGAACAGTATACAAAGAAGAAGGATTCTCACTGGCGTTTCGCGAAACGTATCTCGCCATGATTGAAGGTAGTACTGGTTCTGCTCAGTATCGAAAATTGTTCGTTCAGAAACCAGAAGGCCCATACGATGTTATCGGTAATGGCGATCTCGCTTGTGCTTTCTTCGTTTCGTCGGTCCTACATCTTTTTGGGCTTACCAAGCGTGGAGTCCATACTACTGTAGACGAAACTCTCCGTGATATGGAAAAGACTGGCTGGAAAGAAGTTTCCAAGCCAGAACCTGGAGCGGTGATTGTCTGGGGAGTGAAGAAGAGCGATACTGACGGGCTGATGCACCGTCATATTGGATTCTGTCTTGATAACTACAGAGCTGTGAGCACCAGTGCCAAGCGTCGTTCACCGATTCTTCATCTCATCAATGGGTTGACGACCGAAGATGGTAGCGAGCGCCCGGTGGTGGCGTATTATATGCACTTCATTTTGCGAGAAGGGTAGTTGGAATAAAGGCCGGAACGCGAAGCGTTCCGGCCTCTTTAGTACCAAATAAACATTGACATTTCATATAAAAAATGGTATATATTGTCACACATTTTGGTAAGACAGGGCTTACTTTGGTAGACAATGAAATCATCCTCGTTCACATTTGCAATACTCATTCCGGCACACAATGAAGAATTGTGTATTTCTCGTTGTATCGAGTCATGTCTTAATCAAACTCGAAAACCAAATCAAATCGTCGTTGTAAATGACGGAAGTACCGACGGCACACTCGAAGAGCTTAAAAAATTTACTGGTCAGATCGAAATTGTTAATGTACCGACCGCAACTGGAAACAAAAGTCGTGCGCAAGAAATTGGACTTCAATACATTACATCAGACGTCTTTATTGTGACCGATGGCGATACTGTCCTCGATTCACATTTTATTGAAGAGATTGAATGTACTTTTTTACGTCATCCAGATACCGCTGCTGTGGCTGGATATGTTCATGGCAACTCGTTTAATTATCTGACCGCAATTCGAGAAATCGACTATGTACTTGGGCAAAATTTTTACAAACTCGCTCAATCGTATCTCAACTATATTTTCGTGATTGCCGGATGTGCGGGTGCCTTTAAAACAAAACTGTTTACCGAAGGGATTGTTACTATCGAACACGATACTCTGACAGAAGATTTAGATTTTACCTTTAAAATTCATCGACTTGGTCTTCCGATTCGTTTCAATATGAGAGCGGTTTGTCATACCCAAGATCCGCATACGCTTCATTCGTACGTTAACCAAATGCGTCGTTGGTATGCAGGAGGGTGGCAGAACTTACTGAAGCATCTACCAATTATCTTTAAATCGCCATCTGCGGCGTGGTGTCTTGCAATGGGATACCTCGAAGGGTTTTTCTTTCCGATCCTTTTATTTATTGCACTTATCTCGGACGTTTACTTATTTGTCTGGTCAATCGGTGTTTATACACTAATAAATATAGCGTGTGGTGCATATGCGGCCATTTGTCGTAGGGATATTCGACTTTTCTTGTATAGTCCACTTTCAACACCGATAAAGTTTATCCAATCGTATCTTTATATAGAACAATTTTTCAAAGAAATTGTTTTCCGAAAGCGAGAGGTGGTGTGGTTTAGTCCCGAACGGAGAGTTATGTAATTATCGCATTATGTTTTTCGGTCCTATCACAGGTATTTCTCTCATTGTCTCACTCATTGTGGTCTTAGTTGGTGCGTTCGTTCGACCGATTTTCTTTTTTGTAATGACGAAACGTGCAGAGTTATTTGCTCCCAAAAGACAAATTCGAAAACCAATCGTGGCCACCGCAATCGTTATACTCCTTGTGTCGTTTTATGTTTCGGTCACAGCATTTGTAGTCACGAAGACAGTCGATTCACCGCATACTGGTATGCTTGCTTTTGCGAGCACGCTTGTGCCGTGCAAAGAAGTTGACGTCACTCCGACTAGTAAAAATGTAATTCTTCGTCTCGACGATGTGCAGGCCTATGGTTGGTCTGACATTAGTGTGCGCATGATGAAGGATACGATTGAACACGATATGCCAATTGTGGCTGGAATAATTCCAAAAGGAGTCGCTGGAGATTTAATGTTGGTGAATTTCTTAGAGCGCCAAAAATGCAATATTGAATTTGCTCTTCATGGTTATGATCACGGTGCTATTTCTGACTTTGATGAGTTGGTAGGTGAATTTGAATTGCTATCATACCAAGATGCAGCATTGAGACTGGAAAAGGGAATTGAGGAAATTAACGCTATGGTGAGAGTTCCAATTACGACGTTTATTCCGCCACAGAACCGAATTTCGTTTGAGGCAACAGCTGCACTCGCAGACTACGACTTATTCCTTTCAAAGTCAGGCAATGGGTACTACGACTATGATGCAAAGACGTGGAATTATAATGACAACACACTTGTCTCAGCAGTAGAGGTAATAAAAGTATGTGACGAAACTTTCAAAAAAGGAGATGACGTCTGCGTCATCATGCTTCACCCACAAGATTTTCTAGATGAAGAGGGCGTGCTTGATGAAGGTAAATATGGTGAATATTTAAAGCTTCTCGATTTGATTAAACTTTCAGAATTTTCTACCGTAAGGTTTTCTGACATGATTGCACTTCACTCGAGTAAGTAAATTATTTGAGCTTAAAATAACCGACATTTCTATTTACGTGCTCAGTATAGACACTGTCTTTATGGATTGTCTTGGCTGTTATGTAGGCAATAAAGGTCCCAATAGCAACCGCTGGTAACACCATCGGTTCTTTTGTTAACTCAACCAGAATAACGATGGCTGTGATAGGTGCGTGGGTGATACCAGCAAAAAATGAGGCCATGCCAATGAGGATGAAAGTGGTCGTAATGGCGGCGTCTCCGAAGCCAAAAAGAGCTACAAAGGTGGCTTAGAGTGCGCCTAAGAGTGTGCCAATGAGAAGTGCCGGAGCAAAGACGCCGCCCGAGCTTCCTGAGCCTAGCGTGAGTCCGGTTGCGAGGATTTTTGCAAATAACACACTCGCAATGAAGAGAATCGAAAGATTATTAAGCGATAGCATTTCAGTAATCAGTGGCATCATCATTGGTTCATGGATGTACGGAATAAATAAACCGATACAGCCGACCATAAAACCACCAAGGGTCGTTGGAACAAAAGCTGGCACCTTGTAGTGATGAAAAAGAACGGTAAACAAATATAAGCTAAAACCAAAAATAATAGCGAGTCCGCCAGCAATTAAACCAAGCGGAACAGACAGTGCCAGTGTTTGCCAATCAGTCGAAGGAATGACAGTAAGTGGTATCGATAATGCTTTGACACCAGAATATCGAGTGACAACATTGGCAATAATAGCCGCGATGGTGACAGTTAGTATCTGATTAATATTGAAGCGTCTGGTTATGAGTTCGACACTGAAAATAACTCCGGCAATTGGCGCGTTGAATACTCCAGCAATACCTGCGGCTGCACCGGCGGCTAGTAGGATTTTTCGGTCGTGTTCATTTCGCTTCATCCAAGAGCCGACTGTCGCACCGAGTGTCGAGCCAATTTGTACAATCGGACCTTCTTTACCAGCAGAACCTCCAGAACCGAGCGTAATGGCGGTGGTGAGGATTTTGAGTGGAGCAACGAGGAGTTTCATACGACTGCGATTGTGTACAACCGCTTCGAGTACTTGCGGGACACCTTCGCCTGCGATGTCTGTGCGCTTTAGTATCATTACTAAGAGACCAACGAAGAATCCTCCGACCGCCGGAGTAAGTACTCGTCGCCATTCTGGCAGTTCACGAATGGTCGTTGCGAAATTTCCACTTCCGTAAAACAAATGAAGAATTGTTTCAATGAGCCAAAGAAACACAATTGCACCGAGTCCAACTGCAATACCAGTCAGAATACTTGGAATAAGAAGGGAAAAGAAAGAGCGCATGAGATGTAACTATTGTATTACATCGCATAGTGTTTTGTTTTTATGAATAGGGATATTTCGCCGGCCAGTGTCGTATATTTCCCACACTATTCGACACTGGGCGGCGCGAAAAATTATCATTGACACACACAACCGACACACGTAGTATTCGTCGCGGAATTGCAATCACAAGGAGGTACTGCAATGACCGAGCAAGCCGTCGCAGTCCTCATGATTGTGGCAAAATGTGCATATTTCTATCTTCCGGCCGTGGCTGCGAATATGGCCCCAGTCGTTGTCGCCAAAATCGTGCCAGGAAACTGGCCGATATGGGAAACCAGACTTGGTCGCAATAAGACGTGGCGCGGGCTTATCGCCGGCATCATCGCCGCTGGTATTATTTTTGCGATACAGAAAGACCTCATGTTCACTCGTGGGGGAAAATTCTTCTCGCTCTTTGATTATCAGCAAG
>JACCDH010565505.1_pt1 | contig 10922 bp, 4 predicted proteins | sample 7442481 | NCBI WGS metagenome assembly JACCDH01 (sample SAMN15323433, study PRJNA562643) | freshwater metagenome | isolation source: river surface water | place: USA:Blue River Watershed | collected 2017-08-15 | reverse complement strand
GCCCCGGCTCACGCCCAGGCTACGGGGGCAGACGACACGGCAGACGATGCCAAGGAAATTGTCGTCACCGGATCGTTGATCCGCGGATCGAGCGAGGAAGCGCCCGCCCCGGTCGACGTGATCGGCGCAGAAGAACTTTCCCGCCAAGGCAGCCCATCGGCGATCGACCTGCTCAAGAATTTGCCGAACTCAAGCGGTATCATCGGTGATGCCAACCAGTTTGACGCCCGCGCGCAGGGCAATGAAGGGGTCGCCTCGGTCAACCTGCGCGGTCTGGGGCCGCAGCGCACCCTGGTGCTGCTGAATGGCAAGCGGATCGTTCAGTCTGGGGGCAGCGGCATTCCGATTGTTGACGTCAACCTGATTCCCTCCGGCGCCATTGGCCGCATCGAAGTGCTCAAGGATGGTGCCGCGGCGACCTATGGTTCGGACGCGATTGCCGGTGTGGTTAATTTCATCACCCGCACGAACCAGGATGGTTTCCGCGCCTCGGCTGACTATCGCTACATCTCCGGGTCGGATGGCGATTATGGCGGGGCGCTGAGCTATGGCCATTCGGGCGATGGCGGGCGGATCTTCGTTTCCGCCGGCTATCAGCGCCGGTCGGAACTGCAGACGATCGACCGTGATTTCACCATCCAGCCCTATCCCAATAACCCGCAGGGCGGTTGGACCGGCGGTGGCAATCCGGGCAACTTTGATTTCAATGCCACGGTTGGCGGCTTGAACTTCACGACGGATCTTGGCTGTGAGGCACTCGGCGGCTTCCGCAGCCTGACCGGCTCGACTACCGACCGCTGCTTCAATCAGTATGGCCTGTTCGGTAATCTGGTTGAGCCGGAAGAGCGCTTTCAGCTGTTCCTCGACGCCGAAGTTGACATCTCGGAGAGCACCAGCCTGCGGGTGAATGCATTGTGGGGGCACTCGGAAACGCAGATCACCACCTCGCCCAGCTATCTTCCAACCCTGCCGCCTTCAGCCAATGCCGCCAGCGGCGGGGGAGGGGTTTTCCAGATCCCGACCTATGCCCCGGCGCTGCGTGACTACTGTCGTGTCTATGGCGCAGCGGCTGGCTGTCTGACCGATCCCAGCGGGACGCCGCTGGCGCCGGCGCTGGCCTTCCCGGTACTGTTCCGCCCGGTTCTGCTGGGGGGCAACGGCTTGTTCCCCGGCCGCGGTTCGGCCACATCGCCGCGCATTTCCGATCAGATGATGGTCACGGCCGAGCTGGAAACGGCACTGTCCGACAAACTGAACTTCACCACCAGCGCGACTTACAGCCGCTATGACCGTTCGTTTGGCGGTACGGACACCTTCGGGGACCTGTTCCAGAATGCTCTGGCCGGGTTTGGCGGGCCAAACTGCGCCTATTCCTCCACAGCCTCGCGGGCTGGCCTCTCCGCCACGCAGCTTGCTGCACTTGCGGGCACCAATGGCTGCACGTTCTGGAACCCGTTTTCGACCGCTGTCCAGTCTAACCCGGTAACCGGACAGACCAATCCCAACTATGCCGGATCGCGCAGCACCAATGGTCTGTCGACCGCGCCGGGGGCCGGTCTGATCAACGATCTCGGGACGCTCGACTGGATGTTCCAGAGCCCGAATACCCAGGCCTTTACCACGCAGTTCGTTGCGGATGCGGTTATCTCCGGTCAGACCGGACTGACGCTCCCCGGGGGCGAGGTCGGGTTCGCCTTGGGCATGCAGTATCGCCACAATACCTACAGCCGGCGTTACAACACGGTTTCCAACCTTGATACCAATCCCTGCCCGGGCACACCGCTGAATCCGGCAGCCACCTGCACCCCGCAGACCGGCGCCCTGGGCTTCCTTGGCACCAATCGCAATGGGGACAGCAGCGGCGATGTCTATGCGGCCTTTGCCGAACTGCAGGTGCCGGTGACCGACGCCTTCAACGTTCAGCTTTCGGCCCGTTATGAAGATTATGGCGGGGCCGTTGGCTCAACCTTCGATCCCCAGGCCCGCGCCAAGTTCCAGCTGACCGACTGGCTGGCAATCCGCGGCGGGGTGGGAACCACCTTCCGTGGTCCGCCATCGCAGAGCCTGGCCGGGAACCTGACTTCGCTTCAGATCATCGGCAGTTCGTTCCGGGCAATCGACATCAATGGCAACGCGAACCTCGCCCCGGAAAGCGCAACCACCTATAACGGCGGTCTGCTGATCAATACCGGCGGTTTCCGCGCCAGCCTTGATTACTTCAAGTATGACTTTTCCGGTCCGATCGAAAGCGAACCCGTGGCCGGGATCGTTTCCGCCCTGTTTGGCGCATCGGGGACGGCAAATTGCGGCAATCCCGCCTATGCCGCCCTGCAATCCCGCTTCACTTTCACAGGGGCTGGCTGCGGCGTGGGTAACGTGCAGCGTCTGCGCACCCAGTACGTGAACTCCGCCGATGTCAGCACTTCGGGGATCGATTTCTCGGCCAGTTATGAAGTGCCGGTAGGTACCGGGTCGGTCACAGGCGGTTTCGCCGGAACCTATGTGATCGACTACAAGACTTCCGATGTTGTGGTCGAAGGGGTGACCGTCCAGCCGGCTTTCGATGCGGTTGGCCTGCTGAACTATCAGACCACCGCCTATCCACTGCCGCAGTGGAAGGGCAACGCCTATCTGCAGGGCGAATTCGGCAACCATTCGCTGCGCGTGCAGGTGAACTACCTTGACGGCTATACCGATCAGCGCGGGGCGGCGATCTTTGGGCCCAATACCGGGGCGCTGGCCGGCGCATCGGTCACCGCCGGCAAGGAGATTGGCAGCTTCACCACGGTGGACGCCACCTATCGCCTGCGGCTGAAGACCGGGACGACGATCGCCATTTCGGCGCTCAATATTCTGGATAAGGAACCGCCGTTTGCGCGGCTTGATCAGAACTACGATCCGTTCACAGCCAGCCCGCTTGGCTTCACGGCGAAGATCTCGATCACCCAGGACTTCTGATAGGGATCAATTGAAGGGGGAGGGGCGCGGAAGGTTCAGGCCTTCCGCGCCCTTTTGCCGTTCTGGCTGCCAGCTTACTCCGCCAGAGCCAGGCGGGCCGCCAACCACTGCGCCGCTGGTCCCAGGTGACGGTCCGTACGATGAATCGCGAACAGCGGGTAATCGCCGCCCGGTGCTTCAGGTAAGGTCAAATGGACCAGCCGGCTATCGGCCAGGTCCTGATCCACCATCCAGCGCGGCATATTGCCCCAGCCGAGGGCCTGGCGCAGCAGTTCATGCTTCGCGCCCAGATCGCCCAGCCGCCAGGTGCGCGGGCTGATGACCGAGAACTCCTTGCCGGCGGAGAGGCTTGACCGGTCGGACAGTACCAGCTGCACCTGATCCCCGACCGCACCGCCACGGACCAGCGGGTGATCGGGCGCGGCGACCGGGATCAGTTCGACCTGGCCCAACCACTGCCGTTCGATGCCGGGCTGCTCGGCGGCGAGTGGCCCGGCCACGCCCAGCACGGCTTCGTCCCGCAGCACCAGGTCAGCCACGGCGCCCAGCGCCTCGACCCGCAGGGCCAGCGATACGGCCGGGAAGCGGGCGGCAAAGTCCCGTAGCGCAGCGGCGAGCCGGGCAGAGGGGTACATCACGTCGACCACCAGGGCCACGCGCGGCTCCAGTCCGGCATTCAATGCCTCAACCCGCGCGCCCAGTCCGGCGAGGGCGGCCTCGATCCGGCGCAGCTCCTCGATCACGGCTGCACCTTCGGCCGTCACGCGCGGTTTGCGGGTGCCTTCGCGGGCGAACAGGCGCACGCCAAGCTGGGCTTCGATATTGGCGATGGCATAGCTGACCACCGAGGTTGCCCGGCGGAGCCGCCGACCTGCGGCAGCAAAGCTGCCTTCTTCGACCACGGCGAGCACCGTGCGAATTTGCTCGATTGAGGGGGTGCCAGGGCGCATCTTGTCAGCTTTATAGAAAAGATCGGACTATATTATCCGACTTTTCCGAAAAGCACAAATTGCCCATCTGGCGGTTATCCCGTTCTGCCCAAAGAGGAGCACCCCGATGAGCAAGGTCCTTGTCCTGTACTATTCCAGCTATGGCCACCTAGAGACCATGGCCCAAGCCATTGCCGAAGGCGCGCGCAGCGCCGGTGCCGAAGTGGACGTCAAGCGCGTTGCCGAGACCGTTCCGGAAGAGATTGCGCGCGGCGCGCATTTCAAGCTGGACCAGGCCGCTCCGGTGGCGACCGTGGCCGAGCTGGAAGGCTATGACGCGATCATCGTCGGGACGGGCACGCGCTTTGGCCGGATCAGCAGCCAGATGGCGGCCTTCCTGGATCAGGCCGGCGGTCTGTGGGCGCGCGGCGCGCTGATCGGCAAGGTCGGGGCGGCCTTCACATCCTCGGCTACCCAGCACGGTGGCCAGGAAACCACCTTGTTCTCGATCATCACCAACCTGCTGCACTTTGGCATGACGGTGGTGGGCCTGGACTATGGTCACGGCGGACAGATGCGCCATGATGAAGTGGTGGGCGGCGCGCCCTACGGTGCGACCACCATTGCGGGCGGCGATGGCAGCCGCCAGCCCAGCGAAACCGAACTCGAAGGCGCGCGCCATCTTGGCCGGCGCGTTGCTGAAACGGCGAACAAGCTGTTTGGCTGACCCCCCGCAGGGCCGGAGCCACAAGGCTCCGGCCCAAACCGGGCCTAATTCAGCAGGTGCTGCTGCCAGAACTGCAGTTCGGTCCAGAACTGGTAGTCCTGGTTCTACTTCTTCCCGAACCCGTGGCCCTCGTTCTTGCCGACCAGGTGCCAGGCGGTGCGGCCCTTGGCGCGGACGGCGGCGACCATTTGGTCGGCTTCGCTTTTCGGTACGCGCGGATCGTTGCCGCCGGTCACGACCAGCAGGGGGATTGCCAGCTTGTCGACGCTGGTCAGCGGCGAAATCTCCAGCAGCTTGGCGCGCTGCTTGGGATCGCGTTCATCGCCATATTCCACCCGGCGCAGGTCGCGGCGATAGGACTGGGTGTTTTCCAGGAAGGTGACGAAGTTGCTGATCGCAACGATGCAGTCGGCCGCCTTGCAGCGGTCACCATACCGGATCGCGCTGGCATAGCACATATAGCCGCCATAGGACCCGCCCTGAACCGCCATCCGGCTGGCATCAATCGCCGGATCGGCCTCGAGCCGATCGAGGAAGGCGCCGATGTCCTTGACCGAATTTTCGCGCAGGAACGGCCCGTTATCGAGGCTGACGAACCGCTTGCCATAGCCGGTTGAGCCGCGGACGTTGGGATAAAACACGGCAATGCCCTGTTCGTTGAGCAGGTAATTGGTCCGCCCGCGGAAGCCTGGGGTCGACTGGCCTTCCGGCCCGCCATGGATGTTGACGATCAGTGGCCGCTTGCCCGGGAACTTCGCGGGATCAGGACGATAAAGGAAGCCCGAGACGGCTTCCCCATCAAAGCTCTTCACCTCGACCAGTTCCGGCTCGACGTTGCGGGCCGGATCCAGCCCGCCGGTCTCGCTTTCGGTCCAGCGCTTGACCGCCAGGGTCTTGGGATCGACCGAGAAGGCATCGGTCGGCACCTTGGCGGAAGAGACGGTCAGGCCGATCTCTCCCCAAGGGGCAATCTCGACGCCGCCGATGCCACCGACTGGCAGGCCAGGGACTTCGCGCGATTGGCCGGTTTTGGGGTCGAGCAGGCGCAGTTTCGAAATGCCGGCCTCGTTGACCACATAGGCGATGAAGCTGCCATCGGGGGCGATGTCAAAGCTTTCGACATCCCACTTCTTCTCTGGCGCGCGGGGCGTGAACTTGCCGGTCTTGGGATCAATCGTGCCAAGCTGCTGAAAGTCCGAACCCTCATCGCTGGTCACCCATAGCGCCCCGTCAGGCGCATACTTTGCACCGCCATAGGCAATGGCCTTCTTGTGATCGCCGATTGGCGTCAGCTTGCTGGTGACAAGATCCAGCAGGTAGAGATCGCTCTTCTGCACCGATTGGTAATTGCCAACCACCGCCGTGGCATTGCCCGGCGCGAAATCGGCGATGCCCCAGCCGCCGCCCTTGACCTGCAGCACCAGCTTGTTGCTCGCCGGATCACGCGGGTCGATCACGTAGAGGTCTGAATCCGCACCGTTGCGGCGGGTCGAAGAATAACCCAGCAGCTTGCCATCGGCGGAAACGGCGTTGATTTCGTTGCGGCTCTTCCCGTCGGTCAGCAGCGTCAGCCGCCCGTCCTTCAGCGTGTAGAGCTGCCAGAACTCATTGCCGCCCACGTCCTTGCGCACCACCAGGGTGCCATCGTTGGGCATATAGACCCCGCCAAGCGGTTCGGCCTCAAAGCTGATTTGACGGCGCGCCATCCCGGGTGCGGCAACGGTGTGGAGCTGCGCCACATTGCCGAACCGGGTCGAAACCAGCATCGCCCTGGTGCTGGGATCCCAATCGACGAAGCTGGCGGTGCGGAACTCCATGTAGGGACGGGTCGCCTCGACAAGCTGCACGGGCACGGCTGGGACGCCATCCGCCTCAATCGCGGCGGGCTTTGCCGCGACGGCAGAGACTTCCTGCGCTTGGGCGGGCCAGGGGAGGAGGGCGACGGCCGAAAGGCCAAGCAGGATCCTGCGCATGGTTTGAAAGCATCCCTGTTAAACGGTGGTGCGCAATGTTGGCCGCGCCGTCATCGCGGTTCAACCACGAAATCGACGAACGGCTGATCGGGGACTGGCAAATCGGCGGGCTTGCAAAAAAAGCCGGTCGCGGCACTTTGTCCGGATGCGCTCTCTTGTCCTTGCCGCCCTGCTGGCCCTGTCCGCCCCTGCTCTTGCCCAGAATCCAGCTTCGGCCAGCCCCGCGGCGATCCTGGCGACTGCGCCGGCAGGAACCCGCTTTGGCCTGCTGGTAGTAGACAAAGATGGTCGCGAGGTCGCCGCGATCCGGGCGGATGATCGTTTTATCCCGGCCAGCAATACCAAACTGTTCACCACTGCGGCCGCGCTCGCCCTGCTGGCGGGCCAGCCAGCCAAGGGCGTGACGATCGGTCTGGTGCAGGCGGGAGGCAAGGCTCCTGCTGTACTAATCAAGGGCAACGGCACGCTTAGCCTTTCAACCGCACCGGAATGCGCCACTGCATGCCTCGCGCCGCTGCTTGATCAGATCGCTGCCAGGGTGCGGATTGTGGGTGATGTCATTGCCGATGACAGTGCGATGACCGACCAGCGCTGGAGTCCCGGCATGAGCTGGAACAACATCGGCACCGATTCCGGCACGGCCACTTCAGCCTTGGTCATCGATAACAACGAACTGCCAATCATGGTGACGCCCGCTCTTGCCGGACAGCCACCGGTTGTGGCCGTTTCGCCATACTATCGGCTGGTCAATCAGGCCGTGACCGTGGCGGATGGCGAGACACGTTTGGGGATCGACCGTGCGGTGGGCAGCCGCGTTCTGCGGCTATACGGCACGATCAGGGCAGGCGGACAGCCCTGGCGAGAGCTGATGGGGCTGGATGACCCCGCCGACTATGCTGGTTGGCTGGTCGCGCGCGGGCTGACGGAACGGGGCGTCAAGGTGCGGGGCAAGATCAGGGCAGTCCATCGCCCGATCGGTGACGATCCCGCTCCGCAGGCCGCCGAGCCGGCATTTGCGATCGAAACTCCGCCAACCTCCTTGGTTGAAGAGGTAAGTCTGATCAACAAGGTCAGCCAGAACCTGCATGCCGAATTGCTGGTCCGCCGGTTGGCCTTTGCCGCGCCGCGTGCTGGAGCGGGCAGGGCCACGCCAAACAACAGTCTAGAGCAGGGCCTTGCCGCAGCGCGCGCGGTCTTTGAGGCAGCCGGTCTGCCGCGCGCAGGGTATGATTTCGCCGATGGGTCGGGCATGTCGACCTATAACCGCATTTCGCCGCGGGCCGCAGTGGCCCTGTTGCGCTGGGCCGCGACCCAGCCCTGGGCGCCCCTTTATCGCGCGTCACTGCCGGTGGGTGGCCTTGACGGAACCTTGCGGCGCCGTTTTGCCGGAACGGCCCTGGCCGGCAAGATTTTTGCCAAGACCGGCACCCTTAACGCCACCAATGCCCTGTCGGGCTGGATGATTGCGGCCAGCGGGCGCGAACTGACCTTTTCGATCATTGCCAATGACGTACCCGAAGGGAGCAGTGCTTTGGCAGCGATGGACAGCACGCTTCTGGCCATCGCCGCGCAAAACTGAACATCCATTCATGTTGCAACCGCGCAACATGGAAATCTGTTTGGTGCATTTGGTGATGCGTCCTCTTTCGCTACGCAAATCTTGCGCTAGTGTGACCCGCGATACCGCAGACTGCTGCGGCAAATCAGGGGGTTGGCATGATTGCTCGAAATCTTAACCGTATTGTCCTTTGCAGTTCTGTCGCGCTGGCGGCGCTTGCCGCTCCGGCGCTGGCACAGGATGCGCCCGATATCACCAACCGCAACGCCCAAGAGGCCGGCAGCGAAGGCGGGGCGATCGTCGTTACCGGTTCGCGCATCAAGCAGGACCCGACCAAGAGCGCGCTGCCGCTGCAAATCATCACCAATGCCGACATTGAGCGGGCCGGGATTTCCAGCGCCGAACAGCTCAACATGTTCCTGACCTCCAGCGGCTCGGGGGCTGATAACCTCGCGTCGAACTCGGATGTCACCACGGGTGCCCAGCGCGGCACCAACGGCCTTTCGGCGGCCAACCTGCGCGGCCAGGGCAGCGCGGCAACGCTGATCCTGCTCAATGGTCGCCGGGTCGCGGCGCACGGCCTTTCGGGCCAGGCGGTTGACGTGAACCAGATCCCCTTTGCGGCGATTGACCGGGTTGAAGTGCTCAAGGATGGCGCTTCGGCAATCTACGGCACCGATGCTGTCGGCGGGGTGATCAACTACATCACCAAGAAGAACTATACCGGCCTTGGCGTGCAGGGCTTCTCTGACATTACCGAGCAGGGCGGCGGCAACATCTATCGCCTGTCGGGCGTTGCCGGTTACGGCGACCTGGATGAGCAGGGCTTCAACATCATGGGCGCCGTGGCCTATAGCTGGAACAAGATTCTGCAAGGTTCGGATCGCGCCTTCGTCAATGGCAACCAGCCCGATCGCGGCCTGTCGATCGATACCCGCGGCACGCCGATCGCCACCGTGTTCAACATCGGCAACAATGCGCTATTCTTCCCGACCGGCACGCTCACCAGCGGCCTGACGCTGACTGCGCCGAACGGCGGCAATGCCGCCGCGGGTGGGATCAACATCCTTGACCTGCCGGGCGGCGCGGGCTGCGCCACCATGGATGGCGGCATGGCCTATGACGAGCAGCTGTGGAGCTCGCCCAACAACGTTTACGCCTGTGCCTGGGACACGGGTCGCGCGGCGGCCCTGCAGCAGCCCGTCAACACCCTGACCTATTATGCCAAGGGCACGGTCAAGCTGGGTGCCAGCGAAGCCTATGTCGAAGTGACCGGTTCAGACGCGGATTCGGCCAAGAGCTTCTCGCACAACCAGCTTTCAACCAACACCTCGACCCTGCCGATCGCCTATCCGCTCAATAGCCTGACCACCGCGACCTATAACACGGTGTTCAACGCGATCCGCGCAGCCTTTGCCGGCAACGCGGCGCAGGTTGCGGCGCTTGATGCGCGGTATGGCAGGCCGATCGGATTCCGTTGGCGCTGCATCCCCTGCGAACGCCGCGAATATGTGACCAACACCCAGACCTTCCGCGTCGCGGGCGGTGTCGAAGGTCCGCTGCCGCTGGAAGGCTGGGACTATCGCGCGGGTGCCTCGCTCGCACGCAGCGAAAGCTCGTCGGTGCTGGGCACCGGTTACCATTATCGCGGTGTCTTCGCTTCTGCGGCCGATGCGGCCGGTTCGGGCGTGGCCGGGGCGGTCAGCGGCGGGATCGATCCGCGCGCGCCAACCGCACCGGGCGCTTCGGCACCGGGCCTGGTCGGCCTGATCAACTCGGGCATCCTCAACCCGTTCAGCCTGACCCAGTCGGATGCTGCGCTGGCCGGGCTCAAGGCGATCTCCGCCGAAGGCGTTGCGCTTTATGGCGGCCGCTACAAGGTGGTGCAGGTTGATGCTTCGGCCTCGGGTCCGCTCTTTGGCCTTCCCGCTGGCGATGCCCAGCTGGCGGTCGGCGTGGACTATCGCCGTGAAACCTATGAATTCAACGGTTCGGCCGCGGCCGCTGCCAGCTCGCCCAATATCTTCAATGCCGCCTTCGACAACGTCAATGCGCTGACCCCGAAGAACCGGACGATCAAGGCGGCCTATGCCGAAGTCCTGCTGCCGGTGTTCAACGGCTTTGAACTGACCGGTGCGCTGCGGATCGATGACTATACGGGCTTTGGCACGACGACCAATCCGAAGATCACGGCGAAGTACCAGCCGGTTGACTGGCTGATGCTGCGCGGCAGCTATAACACCAGCTTCCGCGTGCCGAGCTTCAACCAGATCTTCAACGGGGTGACGCTTTCGCCCTATTCGGGCAGCGATCTTGCCGACCCGACCCGCTGCCCTGGCGGCGTGCCGACCAGCGCCTTTGGCTCGGGCCTGCCATGCGCCCAGATCCGCCCGGACATTGCCACTGGCGGCGACCTGAACCTGCGCCCCGAAACGGCCAAGCAGTGGAGCCTGGGGGCCGTGCTGCGGCCCGCGCCCAAGTGGAGCGCTTCGGCTGACTTCTGGGTGATCGACGTTGAAGACACGATCCAGATCCTGACCCTGCGCCAGCTGATCGACAACGCCGCCACCTTCCCCGAAAAGTTCGTGCGCGATGCCAGCGGCAACGTCACCCAGATCGACCAGCGCTGGATCAACGCCGGTGCCCGCCAGACCCGCGGGATCGAATTTGCCCTGCGCGGCGGCTTCGATCTGGGCGGCAGCTCGGAACTGAACATGGGCTTTGATGGCACGCTGCTGTTGCGCAAGCTGGAAAAGGTGGCGCCCTCGCTGGCCTTC
>JACCDH010095146.1_pt1 | contig 10922 bp, 26 predicted proteins | sample 7442481 | NCBI WGS metagenome assembly JACCDH01 (sample SAMN15323433, study PRJNA562643) | freshwater metagenome | isolation source: river surface water | place: USA:Blue River Watershed | collected 2017-08-15 | reverse complement strand
GCGGCGGTGTTGTCATCCAGCTCATGGATCGAGCGCGGGGTGCCGTCAGGCTTGAGCAGCTTCCTCGGATCGTAGAACGCGAGCTTTGCGATTTCCTTGAGCACCCGGTCGGCGGTGATCTCCAGGCGCTCGGCTCGCTCATCCATCACGGTCTGGATTTCGGCCTTGATCCTAGTTTTCCCTAGCAGCTCGGGGCCGATCTTGTCGGCATTCTTCTGCGAATACCCGGCCCGGATCGCGGCCTGGGTCGCGTTCAGGTCAATCAGGTACTCGCGCACGAATGCGGCTTGCTTGGGGGTGAGCTTCGGGGACTTCATGGCTTGGTAAATAATGTGTATCAGGCCCAGCGCTTCACGCGCACGGCCTTTGTTCTTTGGAAAGGTTCAGCATGCAGCGCATCGTTTTCATCCTCGCGGTCCTCCTAGCAGGCTGCGCCAGCACCCCCATGTCCGAGCAGGCTTCGCGCATCCAGGTGCACAGCCAATACAGCACGCTCCTGGCCAAGTGCCAGAACCTCGGCCCCTTGAAGGTGAGCGCCCAGGGCGCGGGCACCTTCGATGAGGGCATGAGCGCGGCCCGGATCAGGCTGCGCGAGGCAGCGGTGAGCCTGGGCGGGGACACGGCGGTGATCGTGGACAGCGAGACCATCATGCACAGCCTTTACAACCGCGAGCGGATCATTCACGGGGCAGCGCTTCGCTGCTATTGACCGGCTCAGGCACTTCGACCTTGCGCCAGTCGGTCGGATGCTGGCCACGGCGGCGGAACTTCACCCACCCGGCGATGGTGGACTTGCTCACCTCGAACTTCTCGGCGAGCTGCTTGTAGCTCATCCCCTCGGCGTGCAGCTGGCGGGCCAGCTCGATCTCCGCATCGGTGTGCGTGGCGTGCTGGTGATCCTCGCCGATGCGAAGTCCACGTTCGTTCACTTTTACGATGCGAATGATGGCCATAGGTCTTAGTAATGCTGGGCCACGGCCTTCTTGAGCGCCCGGTACTGACCGCGCTCCGTGTCGGCTGCGACCACCTGCTGGGTCTTGTTGAACCCCACGGGCATGGCCACATGGGCCACCGTGGTGAGGTTCTTGGATCGGGCGATGTGCTGCGCCAGCTTGCGCACGGCTTTGGCTCGTTTCTGGTTCATGGGTTTTCTTTCAATGGTTTGCTGACGATGCGACCGCACCACTTGCATTCACAGTGGTAGTGGCCTTTGTAGACCCACCCCGCTTTTTGTCCGAGGTGGCCGGTTTTCTCGCAAAGCCACCAGCCGAGTCGTGTGTACCAACGCTGTCCCATGTCTTACTCCTTGATGCCGTGGGCGGCTTCGATTGCGCGCTCTAGCTTCTCAACAACGATGTGAGGCGAGTCGTTTGCATTGATTCCTGCCCGGTTGATGTAGCCACTCAGCGGGTTGCGTTGCACTGGCGAACCAGTTGTTTCGGCTTGGTTCGCCATTGGGTTCGCCAATGGTTCGCCGCCCGATGCCTTGGGCGAGAAAAACTGAAGGAATAGCTGGGCCATGCCACCGTGCTCGCCACATAGCCAGTCCACCGTTTCGTCCGGGTCAGTGCCAGCCTGAATGCACAACCGTTCGACTGCCTGGTAGAGGCGAAGGCCTTGTTCTTTCTTGCTCATGGGTTTTCTTTCTTGAAGTGATCGGGGTACAGGCGCCGAGCCAGCTCGGTGGCACGCTCCACGGCCTTGATCCGGGCCATCGGGTCGGCAGCGCTGGGCTGCACCTGGGCGGCTTTCTTCAGCGCTTCGGCTGCGGTGCTGGGCAGAGCGCCCTGGTGTTTGTTATCGCTCATGATTTCCCCCAGGCTTTGCTGTGTTCGTCATACAGCTGCGCGGCATCGGTCACCACCTCGATCGGGGTGATCTCAATGATTCGCTGCGCGGCCATCATCCCGGCCATGAGCGAGCCGCGATCGACCTCGGTGATCTGCTTGCGCTGGGCCAGGTCATCCAGGGCGTTCACGCTTGCCCGCAGAATTCGCATGTCCGGTTCGTCGCCGGTCCAGTTCAGGTGCATGCCGCAGGCGCTGGCCACGAAAAACAGCACCGAGCCGTAGGCCAGCAGCTTGTCGCAGTCCTGGCCGGTCAAGGCGTGAATCTGGCCCATGACCGACTTGCTGCTCCAGCGCTGGCGCAGGATGGCCCGCTGGACCGGGTTCATGTGGGCGGGTTTCTGGTGCTTCATGCCTGGCCCCCTTCCACTTGACCGACCGACACATGGCAGGAATGGTGCAGCCGGGTTTCGTACTCGGACCCCTCGCGCTGGACAATGTGCCGTGTGCCACTGGGTGTGCCGATCTCGCGGCGCACAAAGGTGTAGCGCTCGCCGGTACGCAGCAGCGTGAACTGCTGGCCAGGCTGGAGCTGGCGCAGGAATTTCCTCATGCCACACCCCCCACGCCGGTGATCGACACCTTGACCATGCCGCCGATGTCATCGGACACATCCAGGGTCACCTTGAACCCCTTGTCGTTGAAGTGCAGCGCCTCGGCGATGCCGTCCAGGCCCGACTTCATCGAGGCCAGCATGTTGTCCATGTCGCGGTGGCGCCGGTCGGGCGGGTAGAACGTGAGGTGCACCTCGGCCTTTTCGCAACCGGCCAGGCTGGTCGAGTTGAACCCGGCCTCCTTGGCCAGCGCCCAGCAGACCTGGCGGTACCGCTTTTTAAACTTGGCCACCTTCATGAAATGCAGGCGAGCGTTCGGGTTCAGCTCCTTCGGGGGGTAGGGGAGAGTCAGTTTCATACAGTCATCAGTCGTTGAATCGTCACAGCGAGCGCATCCAGCTCGTCCATCTTTCGCAGCGTCCAGGCGCGGCGCTGGCCATGCAGGCCCAGCAGCGAACCCTGGTGGCAGCTCTTGCACAGCGCCACGGCGGTGAACCACTGGCCTTGCTTGATCTCGTGCGCATCGCTCGGGCCGTGCTCATCGCACACCGAGCAAGGCAGCTCTTTCACGCGCTCGATGTGATCGCGCTCGGCCACGGTCGGGGCTTTTTTGTTCTTGCTTTGCATCAGCCCCACCCCATCACGATCTGCTCCAGCAGGTGGTCGGCGGTCTGGCGATCAAGGTGCGGCAGGATGAAGCGCAGCACGCCATCGATCGCCGCCTGGTAGAACCGATCGAACTCGTCCTGGTCCATCGAGTCGTAGGCGATCGACTGCGGCACCTGGGTCAGCTCGCCCGTGCGCGGATCGATCACCGGGTCGGCGTAGCCGGTCACCAGCTTGATGGCCACCAGGGCCTTCTCGGTGGTGTCGTAGGTCTCCGAGTTGTCGGCCACCAGCGCCAGCAGGGCAAAGAGCTTGCGGTGGTGCGGACCGTGGCGCGGTACCGCCCACTCCATGCGGAACCAGGTGCCCGGCTTCATGCGCTCCAGGCGGCGCTTGAGCTTGGTGTAGGCCTCATGGTCGGCAGGCGTCGAGCCTCGCAGACCGCGCTCGGTCTTGATGAGCACGGCCCTCATGGCGTCACCTCTACCAGGCACTCGAAGAGGTCCAGGTTGTGCGAGCGCTGCCGATCGATCTTGACCGGCGCCAGCGCCTTGACCCTCGACCCCTTGCGCTTGGCCAGCGGCAGCAGCCCGGCCTTCTTGGCGCACTTCGGCCCGATCGGCTCGTTGCCGACCATCACCGCAGGGCTTAGGGTCACGCGACCGCACAGGGCACAAAACAGTCTCACACCAAGCCCCCCTTCAGTCCGTGCTCGACTTCGGCGGAACTGAGCGGCGTTTCTCCAGCAGCTGGCGCACGGATTCCGTCACGTCTGCCGGGCCAAACGTAAGCGCACAGCGGGCGATGTGCCTCTTGACCACGGCCATCATCGCGCTCGCAGCCCGACGATTCGGGTACGCACTGGCCACCAGGCGGGCACAGCACGCCAGGCAGCTCAGGTGGTACAGCCCCGAGGGCGGCGACTTTGCCGCTTCGCACGCAGGACACGCACTCACGGGATTGGCAGATTCCGAGGTCTTGGCAGCAGCGCATGTCATGCCTCACCTTCCGGTACCAGGTGCGCACGCAGAGCATCCTGGGCCATGCGCAGGCTGACCGGGCGGATTCGATCGCCCGCCTGGTGCCTGGCCACAATGCGCCGCGCCCAGGCCTTGTGGTCCCAGCTGCTGGCGGCGACTTGCTTTCGCAGCGGCCCCAGCTTGGCCAGCTCGGCAGCGACCCGCTGCGGGTCAGCCTTCGGCTCGGGCAGCTTTGGGGTCTCGGGCGCGGGCGCCATGCGGCACAAGTTTCTGAACTCGATCGCGTTCGGGCAGCGCTCGGGCAGGTTTTCCAGCGCCCAGGCCACTGCCTCCAGGCGATTCGCATAGACCCCCAACTCATGCGCCCAGGCCGATTTCACATCGTTCATGGGCACGGTCTCCCACTGGCGGCTCCAGCTCGCGCCATAGGTGGCGCCCAGGCGCTCGAACAGTCGGTCGATGGCTTTGATCGGCAGCGTCATTGGCCCAGCTCCAGCACGTTGGCGGGCGTCACATCGATGACGGTGGCCTCGCCCTCGGTCGGCCACTTGCGTCCGGTCATTTCCTCCCAGCGGCGGCGGCGGGCCTGCTCGTCACGCTCGGCAAAGCTCATGGCCTGTGGCATGGCCACCGTGGGCTTCATGCCAGGCTTGGCCACCCAATCGGCTTTGAAGCCCTGCCAGCCACGGGTGCAGCACAGCGCCAGCACATCGGCCAGGCTCATGCTGGCCTTGGCCGCTTCGCGGGCGATGCCCTCCAGGGCGGTGGTGGTGAGCGGTGCCCGCTTGGTCTTGCGCAGGGCCTGGAAGTCTGTCCACACCGATTCGGGAACATCCTCGGGGCGAACAGCAGGACGCGAGCGCGGCGAGCGCTTTTCTTCTACGGTAGTAGAAGATATTGGTGTTGGTGTTGGTGTTGGTGTTGGTGTTGGTGTTGGTAGCTCAGCATTCGGTGAGCGATCGTTTAACGTCCGTTCAGCGTCCGCTGATCCATCGGTCTGCCGATGCTCTGCCCTCGCTTTGCGAGCGGCCACCGAAGCGGCAGCAGAGGCTTGAGCTTTGGCCTGCTTGTCCAGCATGCGCACCAGCTCGTCGTGGCAGCGATCACTGAACCACCCCTCATCGGTCAGCGTGAAGAACTCACGCAGCACGGTCTCGACCTCGGCCACATTGGCCCGCAAACGGATCAGCCGGGCAACCTCGGACACATCCGCAGGCAGCGGGGTCTCACGCAGGTAGTACAGATCGAGCATGCGCCGATAAGCCAGGTCCTCCATCGGCTCCAGGTGAGCCGTGTGCGTGGCGTAGTCGCCGAGGTGAAACGGGTAGTAGTTCATCGTGCAGCGGCCTCAAACTTCTTCGCCGCTGCGCTTTGCTCGCTTTGCCTTGCTGGATTCGGTGAACCACTCCGGTCGGATGCACTTCAGCTGCCAGATCCGGCTTTGAGGAAGATCGTCGCCCCACTGGTAGATGGCGGCGGTGGTGATCTCGAAAATCTTGGCCAGGTTCGTGGTGGACCCGGCCAGTTCGATAGCTTCTTGAGTTTTCATGCTGCGCATTCTAAGTGCGCTTAGTCACAATGTCAAGTGTTCTTAGTTTGCAATGCCCACTAAGACAGCTTATCCTTCCACAATGGACTTAGCAGAACGAATTAAGGAAGCCATGCGCATCGCGGGCCTGAACCAATCCGAGTTAGCCTCGGCTATTGGGATCAGCACCAGCGCGGTGTCGCAATGGATGACTGGCCAGGTGAAAAGCCTCAAGGCCAAGACCGCCGCACGCATCGCGGCAGTCACGGGCGTGAGCGCCACCTGGCTGGCCTCGGGCGAAGGCCCGGTTATCAGCCCCACCAGTAACGTGGTTGCTGTGCCGCTGGGCGCCCGTGCGATACCGCTCATCAGCTTCGAGCAAGCCAACACCTGGGCCACTGACCCCGCTGGGTATGCTCCGAGCGAGGAGGTGCCTCGACTGATGACGGACTTAGAGCTTTCGGCCAGTGCGTTTGCTCTTGAAATCCAGGGCGAAATGATGCTGCCCAAGTTCATGCCAGGCGATCGAATCATCATCGATCCCGCCCTGCCCGCGCAGCCTGGCGACTTTGTGGTGGCGGTTATCGACAAGCACGAAACCACTTTCCAGAAATTCCGAAGCAAGGGCAAGAACCTGAGCGGCGATGAGGTTTTCGAGCTGTCGCCGTTGAACCCCGATTACCCCAGCATTCGCTCCGATCAGGCCGACATCCGCATCATCGGCGTCATGGTCGAACACCGCACTTATCGGCGCCGCACTTAACTATTTTTTGATGGATGGCCCGCTTAGGCGGGTTTTTTTTCGTCCATCGAACTAAGTGCGCTTTACTTTTGCTGCTAAGTCTGCTAACATCCGCTCCATCGAAGTTCAACACAAGACGACCAAGGCCAAGCGATACGTGGCCGAAGCTGACAGGAAGCAAAGGCGGGTCTAGGAGCGGTGCTCTGAAGGGTTGGATCAGATGCTTTTTTTACCCACAGGAGTGAACGATGAACCTCACCCAGCATGCAGACCTGCGGGACTTGAACGGGCCAAGCCGCACCGAGAAGGTCCTCGACTATTTGACCGCCATCGTCATTGGCACCGGCCTGGCCGTGTTGCTGGTCGTGCAGCTGTCCAAGTGAGCGAGGACCCCATGCAAATGATGAAAATGCTCGACCCCTTCCGCACCCCCAGCGCCGAAATCATTGCCCAGCGTGAGCTGGAGCAAGCCCGGCGCGAACTGCTGCAAGCCCAGGCTGGCCAGGAATACGCCACCGCCATGGTGCAGTACCACCAGGCCCGCATTGGCCGACTGCAATCGATGCTCCAGGAGGCTCGCCAATGAGCCTGCACGAAGCGAAATCCTGGATCGTGCTCGCTGGCCTTTGGGTCACCTCGCTGATTCTGATCGGCCTGGTCGCTCGCCTGAGCTGGACGCTGCTCAAACTCGGATGGGGCCTGCTGCCATGAACTGCTGCGATGAGTTCGGCGACTGCCGACAAGGCCGTGACTGCCCCGTGCGCCGCTCCAACCAGGTCGCGCCCATCGGACGCAGCTACCCCCGAGTCATCCCCACACAACCCACCGCGCCGCAAGCACCGGCTCAGTGGCGACACCTGGCCAAGTGGCTGGGCATCTTCCTGCTGCTGATCGCTCTGACCGTGGCCCTGCTGGGCCTGGCGGGCAAACCGCGCACCAAGGTGATCGACTGCTCGATCGCTGAATTCCACCCGGATGTGCCCCAGGCCATCAAAGACCAATGCCGAAAACTCAGGAGCACAACCGTATGAGCGCCCTCGCAACCCTCACCAGCAAACTCGCCGCCCGCCTCGAAATGGGTGACGGCTCAGGCCTGATCGAAACGCTGAAGGCCACCGCCTTCAAGGGCCAGGTGTCCGATGCGCAGATGACCGCCCTCATGGTCGTGGCCAACCAGTACGGCCTGAACCCCTGGACCAAAGAAATCTACGCCTTCCCCGACAAGAACAACGGCATCGTGCCCGTGGTCGGCGTCGATGGCTGGGCACGCATCATCAACAACCACCCGCAGTTCGACGGCATGGACTTCGCGCAAGACGAGGAGACATGCACCTGCATCATCTACCGCAAGGACCGCAGCCACCCGGTGAAGGTCACCGAGTACATGGCCGAGTGCCGCCGCTCGAACATGGGACCCTGGGCCTCGCACCCCAAGCGCATGCTGCGCCACAAGGCCATGATCCAGTGCGCACGCCTGGCCTTCGGATACGGCGGCATCTTCGACCAGGACGAAGCCGAGCGCATCGTCGAGAGCACCGTGATCGATGGCGAGACCGGCGAGGTCACCACCGCACGCAAGCCCGCCGTGAGCATGCCCGCTCGCAAGCCTGCGCCAGCCGCAGCCGAGACCGTGACCGATGTGCCTGCCAAACCCGCAGCCGCATCGAGCGATGGCACACCCTGCACCACGGGCGAGATCGCCTACATCACCAAGAAGATCAGCGCACGCAATGCCTCGATCGGCGATGTGTTCGAGAGCGCTGGCCTGCCCCGCCGTGACAGCCTGGACGGCCTGAACAAGGACGAGTTCACTGCACTGAAGGATGTGCTGGTATGAGCGGCCTGACCTTCGACGAAGCCTCGCACACCTACCACTTCAATGGCCAGACCGTGCCAGGCGTCACCAGCATCTTGTCGCCGCTCACCGACTTCAGCCGGGTGCCGCCCGCTGTGCTCGAAGCCGCCAGCCAATTCGGCAAAGCCGTGCACCGTGCCTGCGAACTGGATGACCTGGGCGAGCTGGATGAGGCCGCACTCGACCCCGCGCTCAAGCCCTATCTGCAAGCCTGGCGCAAATTCAGCGCCGAGCACCAGGTGCAGTGGGATGTGATCGAAGAGCCGGTCTATCACAACACCATGCGCTACGCAGGCACACCGGATCGCTTCGGCCTGGTCAATGGCGTGCGCACCGTGGTGGACATCAAGAGCACCGCGCAACTCTACCCCGCAGTCGGCCCCCAGCTCGCAGCCTACGCCAACGCCCTGCTCGAACCCTTTGCCATCCGCATGGCCGTGCAGCTCAAGGCAGACGGCACCTATGTGGCCAAGACCTACAAGGACCCGACCGACTGGCCGATGTTCGCATCCCTTCTCACGCTGCGCACCTGGTGCAAGCAGCACAGCATCACCCCCAACTTCAAGGACTGAACCATGGAAACAAAGACCACCGACACCCTCACCTATGACGCCAGCAGCGCGATCATCCTGACCACCAAAGCGCAGACCGCGATGGCCAGCGCCTGCGACTACGTGATCGACAGCCACACGATGTTCGAGCTGGCCAGCGATGACTTGAAGCAGGTGAAAGCGCTCCAGAAGGAAGTCGAGGAAAAGCGCACCAGCATCACCGGCCCGCTGAACCAGGCTGTGAAGGCCGTCAATGATCTGTTCCGCGCCCCCAAGGAATACCTCGAAAAGGCCGAGGCCACGCTCAAGCGCTCCATGGTGGCATGGACCACCGAGCAGGAGCGCCTGGCTGCAATCGCCCGAGCTGAAGCCGAAGCCGCTGCCCGCGCCGAGCGCGAGCGCCTGGCCGCACTGGAGCGTGAGCAGCAGGAAGCCGCACGCAAGGCCCAGGAAGAAGCGCAAGCCGCTGCCGCTGCCGGTGACACTGAAGCCGCTGCCGCTGCCGCAGCTGCTGCCGAGGTTGCACAACAGCAGGCCGCAATCGCCGCGATGACCGCCCAGGTCGTGACCGTAGCCCCCGAGGTCGAGCAGGCCAGCAAGGTCGCAGGCATCAGCGGGCGCACCAACTATGCCGCCCATGTCGAGGACCTGCTGGCGCTGGTGAAAGCCGTGGCCGAAGGCAAGGCACCGATCGAAGCCATCCAGGCCGACACCAAGTTCCTGAACGCCCAGGCCCGCGCCTTCAAGAAGCAGGGCCAGCTCTACCCCGGCGTGAACGCCGTGGCCGAACGCAGCATCGCAGCCCGCGCTGCCTGAAAGGCATAGCTATGTCTCAGACGCAGTGGATTCTGAACCGACTCAAGCAGGGACCAGTGACAGCGATCGACGCGCTCGATGGATGCGGGTGCTTTCGACTGGCGGCAAGGATTAACGATCTGCGCCTGTCCGGTTACGACATCGAAACCCAAACCCTGGAGCTGCCCAACGGCAAACACGTAGCCCAGTATCACCTGAAAGAAAAGTCCCATGTCCTCACTCAATAAGGCCACCCTCATCGGCCACCTCGGGCGCGACCCCGAAACTCGATACCTGCCCAGCGGCGAAGCCGTGACCAACTTCAGCGTGGCCACCTCGGAAACCTGGAAGGACAAGCAAAGCGGTGAGCGCCGCGAAGCCACCGAATGGCACCGCATCAGCACCTTCGGCAAGCTCGCCGAGATCGCTGGCCAGTACCTGGTCAAGGGTTCGCTGGTCTACATCGAGGGAAAGATCGCAACCCGTAAGTACACCGACAAGAACGGGGCCGAGAAGTCCGCCACCGAAATCCGCGCCGACACCATGAAGATGCTCGGCCCGCGCCAGGACAGCCAGGGCCAGCGCCCTGCGCCAGCAGCTCGACCAGCTGCGCAACCACAAGCCGCAGCCGCCACAAGTGGCCAGGGCTTCGATGACATGGATGACGACATCCCATTCTGACCACCTCCTCCAGCAACTGAAAGACCACCATGGACCAACCAAGCAATCGCCCAGCATCCGCAGCCACCGATGTGGCCGAGTTCATCACCGACCTCGATGGCGGCATGTTCGAGCGCATCCTCTCGCAAGCCCTGTCCGAAACCGCCGCCGCATCGATCGATCACGGAAAGGTCGGCGAGGTCAGCATCAAGTTGAAGATCGAGCGCATCGCAGGCACCCACCAGGTACGCCTTCAGCACGATGTGAAGTTCTCGAAACCCACCTCGATGGGTCGCGCCAGCGAAGAAACCAGCGGCGCCACCGTCCTGCATGTCGGCAAGTACGGACGCCTATCGCTCGCGCAGCCTTCGCTGCTGGACAACGAGCGCCAGACCAAGGTGCCAGGCCTGTAACCCACCAACAGAAAGACCACGACCATGTTCGACAAAGAAGCCATTGAAGCCCTGCAATACGGCGGCGGTATCGCGGAAGCGGCCAACGCCGTAACCCGAGCCTTCGCCAACGAATCGATCGCTGCGCTGCCTGAGCACTTCAGCCTGCGCGACCTGGAGACTTACCTGCCGCAACGCCGCCGCGCTCGCGGCACGATGAGCACCAACGTCACCCTGAGCTTTGCAGGCTACGCCAAGCAGCACATCGAGGACGGTGCCATGGTGTTCGTCAACCAGGATGACATGAGCGCCTGCGCCGTGCTGAACCTGGGCACATCGGCCAAGCCAGGCCATGCCGACAACTGCGCCGTGCTCAGACTCAAGGCCACAGCTGCATACACCGCGCTGACGG
>JACCDH010086227.1_pt1 | contig 10924 bp, 9 predicted proteins | sample 7442481 | NCBI WGS metagenome assembly JACCDH01 (sample SAMN15323433, study PRJNA562643) | freshwater metagenome | isolation source: river surface water | place: USA:Blue River Watershed | collected 2017-08-15 | reverse complement strand
CGCAAACTTAATTAATTGAAAACTATTTTAAAAGCAAAATCATGTTGCTTTTCTATGTATTTTTAACAAGCAAAACGAATAAGAGTTTTATGGAATTTACAATTAACACTCCTGCCCTGCTTTTCCCGGCAATGTCGCTATTATTATTGGCTTATACGAACCGCTTTAATGTGATCGCTGGTCGTATACGATCGCTCAGAGATTTGTGGGAAACAGAACATGACGATAAAATACTTTTCCAACTACATAACCTTCGCCGCCGTGTGAAACTCATAAGACTCATGCAGCTTTTAGGGGTTTTGTGTATGTTCGGATGTGTGCTTTCTATGGTCATGCTTTACTATACCCAAGTTGAATACGCACAAGCTACATTTGTTGCCAGCTTAATCACTATGTTAGTCTCTTTGTACTTATCACTACGCGAAATACATTTGTCGGTGGTATCGCTCGATATTGTATTGAGTGATTTAGAAAATGAGATGAACGAAAAGCAAAAAATATCAGAAGAAACGGAAAAAGACTTCACGAAAAAATATTTCCGATAAGCCTAATTTCATGATGCCTTCTTTGTTGATCAATTGCTGATCGCTATCGACCGAATCGGCAATACCACACCAAGGTTCTAAGCAAACAAACTCTGCCTTTGGCTGCGCCCATATACCGTAATACGGGAAATCTTTCGCTTCGAGTGTAAGTCCGTGCGCGTGATTCTTTGATATTATTGATACCTCGGATGATGCTAAATTTTTAAATACCAGCGCATCTCTATCGAACAAATCTCTATGTAGAGCAAGGGTTTTAGAAGCATCGAATACTTTTTCTTGGGTGTTAGATATGAGTCCGCCAGAGATCAAATACCTACTCACATTTTCTACTTCATTGCACTCGATATAATAATCCTCAAACTTTTCATTTTCGAACAGCGGCACTTTAAATCCGGGGTGCATACCGATTGAAAAATACATATCATCCGAAGAAGTATTGATCACTTCATATTGCAGAGATATGTTATTTTCTTGCAATGAATATTTCAATCTTAATGTAAAATCGAAGGGGAAATTTTTCTTTGTCTCGTCGTTCGATTTTAATTCGAAATGAGCGTCGGTATTCGTTTGTAGGATGAGCTCGAACTTTATATTACGTGCGAAGCCATGCTGACTAAGTGTATAGGCTTGATCATTGTAAAAATAGGTATCATCCTTTAGTCGCCCTACGATGGGGAACAAAACGGGTGAAACCCTTGGCCATACAGCAGGGTCGGCCGACCATAGGTATTCAAAATTTTCAGATTTGTTGATGACCGAGCGAAGCTCAGCTCCTATTTCGTTGATGCTAATTTTCAATAAATCGTTTTCGAGAACAATCATGCTTTTTTGAAGAATAAAGTTTTAAGGTAATAGTAAGAGATGCTGAGTAAGCCGAGGATGAAGAAGCTGAAAGCCATGGGGCGTAAGCCATCGTTGAAATAAAATTCACCGATCATCCAGGTAGCATTCGCAGCGATCCAGAAGCAAACGGCGAGGCTATGGTAAAATTCTTTTAGGTCTTTGCGAGAGATGAAGCAAAGGTAGATTGCCACTGCCATGGTAGGTGCAATCATAAGGGTACCGGGAGTTTTAAGGTCCATCACCCAAAAAGTATCTTTAATTAACCAGAGAATGATGTGGGAGTTCTCTGTTTTCCGAATTTTCTCTAACATGAGAGCAAGTATAAAAAATAATCCACATTGTTGGTAACAGATGTGGATTATTGTGAATTAATGTGAATATGTTGTTCTAGTCCTTCGAATTAGCCGAGAGCATCAAAGCCGCACCCGCTAAACCAAGATCTTTTAAAAGTGCTGACATTGCCAAATGCTGGTTAGCAGGATCGCTCACACCAGGTAAATGAATTGTCAATACAAAGATGATAAGCATCACCGCTAAAAGAAGTGTAGCTAATTTCGTTTGCTTACCAGAGAGAATACTAATTGCAGCTAGTATTTCCGCTAATCCGGTGATATAGATCCACACTACCCCACCAGGGATATAAGAAGGAACCATACCAGCCATTTGATTTGCACTCATAAGGTGCATAATACCGAAAGCAAGGAAGGGAATGCAAAAAAGAATTTTGCCGAGCATACCTAAATTTTTCATAATTAAGTTTTTTGGGTGAGTAATAAGTTAATTATAAGAAAGTTAAGGAGTTAGAGGAGATTAAGGAAGGGGGAGTTATCAACATTTGAACAATAGAGGGATTTGAGGGGGCAAAGGGAAGGGGAAAGTATGTAGAGATATAAAAACCCCATTATAAATTACACAATAGGGTTTAATTGTTATACAAATCTAGTAACAATTTACCATTCTTACGAACAAGCTTATTAACCTTTTTCGAAACGTACATCAACAGTTCTTCTATTTTAAAAAATGTCATTAAAGTACGTTTGTATTAATACTACCAAACAAATTTTTATGCCTTAATTTATATTTTACATAAAAACTTAGAGCATAGTTGGAATGGTTGGTCTTGAATATTTTGCTAGCCTTGGTTGTATAAGACTATTAGTAGCCAGAAAATGTATTTGACTAAGATCCGTTCGTATTAATTACTATTATTAGGTTTTGGGTATGCAATAAAAACAGTAGCATCTAATGTTAATGAATTTGTCAAATCGCCCGCAATTACATAATATTTTCCTTTATTTAAATTTGAGTCAAAGTCAAATAGACGATACAAAAAATAATTATCAGAGTTTTTAGATGAAGTTTCTAATTCGTTTCTTGTTAAATAGAATGGTCGAGAAATATCACTCCTTGTTGTTTTAACCTCAATTTTTTTCTCATTACCCAAAAGGTCGTATGATAAAATATCATAGCCCAAATCGTCTCCTATTTCAACTGAAATATGTTTAATTTTGTTAGCTAAATCAGTTTTACCATTTGATTTTAAAAATTCAATCTCACTTTTGAGAATAAATATTTCACCAAGTAAACCAAGCTGTTTATTTCTAATTTCTTTTTCAATAAAATCTATTTTTGAAGGCGTAATTATTGAATTATCTTGGTTTTCTTTAAAATTAGGGGCAATTACAACCTCAATTGTAATACCTTGAATACTTTTTTCTAAAACACCAACTTCAAAACCTTGCTTGAATGCACAGTTTGTGCACTTGTGTCTTCCAGTGCCTCCTTGATTATCTCCAAGATTTGTAAGAATACGAGTAGGTGCAATAGATCCAAATTGACAAATTTCTGAATCTTTTAAAGAGTTACAATAAACCTCATAACTATTCCAATTTCCACTGCTTCCTAAATTAAAACCCTGCTCATATGCGCAAGTTGGACAGCGATGTCTACCACTTCCTGCTTGACTATGATGTAACTCAGATAAAAGTGAAATAGGTGAAACGCCACCATGTATGCAAGTTTCGTTATTTTCCATTTATAATATTAATTCATTACCATATTCAGAATGTGGTTCTTCAACTAAAAATAATTCAAGTTCCTTTTTGTTATTAAACCCACTTATTTTTTGTTTATAAGTCGCTGCTGTTTTATGGTTTTCAATTTCAATTTTCCTGTTTTTGCTTATTGTTAAAAACTCTTCTTCTTGGTCAATACCCACAAATCTTCTGTTTACTAAGTTAGCTGCTATACCAGTTGTCGAACTACCCGCAAATGGATCTAAAATCCAAGAGTTTGGCTTTGTTGAAGCCAAAATAAGTCTTGTTAAAACTGAAAGTGGTTTTTGTGTGGGGTGTTTACCACAAGATTTTTCCCAAGGTGCAATTGCCGGTAGTTTCCAAACGTCTTTCATTTGTTTGTCGCCATTAAGTTGTTTCATTAATTCGTAATTGAAGTAATGAGGAACTTTTACAGATTTTCTAGCCCAAATAATTTGTTCAGTTGAATATGTGAAATAGCGGCAAGAAAAGTTGGGTGGAGGATTTGTTTTCTCCCACGTAATAACATTTAATATTTTATAGCCCAATTCAGTAAGAATTTGCCCAACTGAAAATATATTGTGCATTGTACCACTTATCCAAATGGTAGCATCATCTTTCATTTTATCACGAACCAAAGAAAGCCATCTTCTATTAAAATCATTTACAAACTCAAAACCCTCTGATTTATCCCATTTACCTTTATTTACACTTACTATTTTACCGTTTTGAATAGAAAGTCCATTGTTAGATAAAAAATATGGTGGATCTGCAAAAACCATGTCAAACTTATGTTCAAATTGATTTAGTAGTTCCATTGTATCTCCTTTTAAGAGATAATAGTTTTTATCTGATGATTTGAAATATGGTCTAATCATTTTATATTTGAAACTTATTTCTAATTTCTTTAAGTATTAACCATTCATATAACTCTTCAAGAAATTTTAATTCATCTTCAGTTACAAAATAAGAATGAACATTTTGGTTTCGCAAATGTTCAAGTTTCACCATCCACTTTGTTTTTTCATCTTTACCGCCACTTATCTTTTCTTCACCAGGTCTTGTATAATCTCTCTCAAAAATATCCTGCCAATTTTTCACAGCTATTGACCTGTATGCAATAATATTTATGCAGTCCCAAGGTTCAACTTCATCTTCCTCGTTTTCAATATCTCTATTTTTTCTGGTTGCTAATGCAACTGCATCATCACCAATTTGAGGTGGTACTCCTTTTTTAAACCACATCCTACCAAATTTATCCTCTAATTTATTTTTAAAATCGTGATTGAAAAATGTCTCTATTTCTCTTATGATAGCAAAAGCTCTGTCATTATTATGTTTTTCTTTTTTTATTAAATAATCATCTAAACCTTCAGGACTAAAATTTTTATGTGTATCTCTTACAATTTTTTGAAATATTCTCCAATGCTTAGTTTGGCCGCCAGCACCATAAGACTTTTTCAATTCTAATCTTTGTTCAGGACTTAATTCTTTTAAAAATATGATTATGGGATCTATATAATTTTTAGATTCTGCAAAAATTAACTTATGATTTGATTTTCTTACATCTATTATCCCATTATTGTTTATATATAATAGAATATCGCTCAAAATTAATATTAATCCATAAATCCCATTATTTGAAAGCACAATAGATTCTTTTTCATTATTCCATTCGTTATTTAGATTATCATGTAAATAATCAAAGTACAACAAAAAAATGTTTTTTAGTTTTTCGAAAGCTAAATCTATGTTCCCTGTATATATTAAACCTAACTCCTCAATTTTAGTTTTATTAACTTTACCAAAATAATAGCCGCGTTTAAGAGCTAATTTTATATTATTTTGTGTTAAGTCTCTTACATCTTCGCCTATCCAAACTCTATCATATAATGCCGAATTTCTATCTTCACCTAAAAAAATTGCAATTCTAGAAGATAAGGCGTCAAATTGTTCAATCAATAAATCTGAAGTCCATTTTAAATCAGCATTTAATGTTTCTCTTAAACTTTTTGGAACACTTTTTTGATTTTCATTGATCTGCATAAATAGTTGAACTTGTTCTTCTCTAGTCAGATTTACAAAAGCTACTACTGGTATTGTGTTTTTATTTTTAAATTCACTAAAAGTGTAACCATATAATCTATGTTGTCCATCAATTATATAAGCTGATTTATATTTTTTGGGTAAATGAAGAATACCAACATCTGAAATTGTTGAAGAAACCTGTGTGTTTGCTGGATCAAAATTACAGTTTTTAGCATCAATACTTATTACAATTGAATTTGGGAAATAGCCACCGTTATTAATAAATTCGGTTACAGCTTTTAACCTTGATTTTTTTATTAAGCGTTGATATGTTGGCATCATGTTTACATTTGCTTTATTTCTATGAAGAACATAGCCAATTTTCAAAAGATTCTCAGGCTCAGTTGCAAAAGAATAATATATGTGACCACCCATTTTACCTCTAACAGCTGGTATTTTATTTTCCATTTCAGGAATCTCTTGACCTTCAAACAAACTTCCTAAAAATTGATATCTACTCGCTGTACCCAATTGAGAGTATAGTTGAAAAAAATATTCAATATTTTCTTCGTTTAAATGATAACCATTTAATTTTTGTAACCTTATCAAATCATCTTCTGAAATTGATAAATTTTTGGTTGCAAGAATAAATTTAAATTTAAACTTAGACCTTGGGAATAGTGCTGAAACAGATTTTCTTATACCATCTATAATACCAATATAACTTTCAAGTTCTTTCTTAAAATCACCTCTTTTGTTTGACTCTGAACTTTTGCATTCTACAATCAAAATAGTTTCATCATCTTTAGCAAATACATCTATCTGTTTTGTTTGATTAAGATTGTTTTTATCATAAGGCAAATTAAAATTCCTATCTCTATTCAAAAACTTATAACCCATTAATGCAAATAACGACCATACTTCATCTTCAAAAGCCAAGTCAAATGGTTTTGGTTTAGAAACTCGAATTGAGCTTTTGAATACTTTATCAATTAACCACCCTTCTCGAAGATATTTATCTTTATCAGCTGGATTGATTGACTCAAGTAAATTATCATTTCTTTTTTGTCGTATAATTTTTTCAATCTCATTTTCACTTGCTAACTTACCAAGTAGTTCTATGATTGCATTTTCATTCATATATTTTTAAAATATTTAGTAGTAGATTATCTTTGAGCATCTCCAAATTCAACAAATAGTCTGCCTTATCAAAATATTCTCTTAATGGTTTCATAGTTGATTTCCAACCTGCCCCATCTGTTACCCAAATAAATTCAATACCTTGATTGTTCCAATATCGATTCATTTCAATGTATTCAGTTGATGTCGATTTGAGCTTAGAGCCTCCTCCACCATAAAAGTTACACTCAATAAAAAAAAGTTTCCCTTTATTGTTAATTGCGAAATCTAATTGCCTAGAGGACTTATCCACTTTAACATCTATATTCCAGATTTCTTTAATTTTATTTGAAGTTGCTTGTGACATGTACTCTAAATTTAACTTATTACATGTTTCAGAAACAAATTCTTCAACTAATTTCTCCATTAGAGTACCACCTCTATTTTTTCTACCATTACTATCTAAGCCTACCTCTACCCCAGTGGCATAATCTACCAGGTTTTTAATTTGTTTATTTATTAAAAGAGAACCCAAACCAGTTTTGATTATAAATTCGACAATTTCTTTGATTTCATTTGATGTATAATCTTTTTGAAAGAAGTCTAAATTTTTATATTTAAAATCTTTAGAATCAATTAAGATATCAACAGAGCCTTCTCTTACAGCTAAAAGAGTTGGTATTGCTTTAATAGTCTCTGGATATTTTTTCAATAACTCATATGCCTCAATTTCTAAATTTGATTTACCAATTAGATAGTTTAAAATATTCAATTCTTTTTCGAAGAGCTTTACATTTAGAATTACTTTATCCCAATTAACAAAATAATTCCATGTTGTTATTTTGTCTTTAAAACTTTGAGTAATCAATTGAAATAGTTGATCTTCATCACGTAATTTAAGTAAGCTGCAAAGTTTGTTCATTAGTATAATTTATAATTAATAATTCATTTAATTCACCTCTTTTGTTTGAATTAGCATTTATGTTTCTTCTAGCTTTAACTCTTGATATAGTAAAATCTGCATAAATCTCATCAAAAAAGTTATCATTAAAAGTCTTTCCTTTAACATCTGAATTACTTAACATCCATTTATGACCTAAGTTATCTATGCTTATACAAAAATCTCTCAATCGAATTTGTTCATTGTCGTTAAAAACATCTTTAGAATATGAATTAAAACTTGAAGTTTCACTTAATGGCTTATACGGCGGATCGAAATAAAAAAAAGTATTTTCTGTTGCTTCATTCAAAGTATCTGTATAGTCACCATTTAATATTTGTACTTTCTCTAAAGCCTTACTTACATTAAGTATATTCATTTCGTCACATATTGTTGGTCTCTTATATCTACCCATTGGTACATTAAATAGATTTTTTTTATTAACTCTATATAAACCATTAAAACAAGTTCGATTTAAAAAAATAAATAATGCAGCTTGGCTACTTAATTCTTGATTTCTTTTATTGTAAAGATCTCTTTTATCGCTATAATAAGAAATTTGTTTTTCTAAATTATTATCTAATTCATGATATTCATTTTGAAAATGAAGAAGAATAGAAATTAGTTCATGCGGTTTACTAGCTATTATTTTATATGTGTTTATTAAATCAGAATTAACATCATTTATAACAGCTTTCTCTACATTTGGTAAATTATTTAGAACCCAAAATAAAATCGCCCCACTGCCAACAAATGGTTCTATGTATGTGAATTTTTTGTTTAAGATTTCTTTAGGTAATGAACTTTCAATTTCTGAGATTAACTGTGTCTTACCTCCTGCCCACTTTAAAAATGGCTTTGCTACTTTATCCGTCATATTAAATTTTTCTCCTGTTTAAGTTATATACCCTTAGATTCACGTATTACTTTTAATTTTTCACATAATGAATTAATTATACAAATATTTATTTTCTATATACCTCTTTATCCTACAGTACTAAATTAGGCTTTTCATTTTTAATAATTATATCATTTAAATTAATATACTTTTATGTCATTTAAATCTATATCAAGGATAGTTTCTACTTCACCACAAAACCAATTCCATCTGTTATAAATAGCTTCCCAATTCCACTCCTCATCAAAAGCTCCAGAGTAATAATCATCGACAATTTGTTGTGTAATTCTAAATGTAGTAACTCCTTCAATAGATGATTTATAGTAGCCTTTACCCGTGTATGCTTTAATCTTCTGTGAAAAACCCTCATTACTTGCTGCAATATTTTTTGATCCACTAAGTAATGTCAAATTTCCACCTGTATTAACCCAATTATCAATTTCTTCATCTTCATGGAAATTGGACCAAGCTTTGTTAGATATATAAGCTCTTGGTAAAATATGCTCTGCATGAATATTTTTATCCCTAACATCAATAAATACAAGGTTGCTTTCATCTAACTGATTATATTCAATCATAGCAAGTAAAGGTTTACACCATTGGTCAAAATAAATATCATTGTTTAGGTTATCAATAGCTCTTTCAACTGTATTATTTTCTTTAAGATTTTTTTCAAGCTCTCTCTTAATTGTTGAAATACTCGCATCTTCTTTTACCCACTTTATAACATTAAAAGAGATTTGCTTTATTTTACTTAGTGTATAACCAGCTATCCAATTAAGGTAATAATACCTTAAAAGTTGTTTCTTTAATTCTTCATAATGAGCATAATTACAGTGAAGAGTAGAAGTTAGAATAGTCCTCCAATAAACCCCCCAACGCAAATACCAATAAGAGTATATTACTTTATCTTCTGCATAAAAAATGTCATCTTTATAATGCGTGCAGAATTTTTTAAAGTCGCTAATTATTTTAGTTGGTTCGTTTTTCTGGAACTCATTTACTAATTCATCATAAAGACCTCGCTTTGGATTGGCAGCTATGAGATAATACTCATACATTACAAACAAGTCATTAATTGGATAATCGGTATCAAGAGCAATCGATTCGCAACTTTTCCAATCATCCATAAATTGATCCTCTTTTTGTTTTCTTAACTCATCATCTTTTGCGAATTGAACTTGAATTCTACCAATTAGATAACTTTTAATTAAGTCAGAATTTGATAGGTCAAGACCTCTATCATTAAGCACTTGAAATAATTTTATAGCAAAACTAACTGATTGACAGTCAATACGTATAATTTTAACATTATTGAAAATATAATTAAGAAGTTTACCAGCATTAGTTTCACCAAGTTCTTTTAATTTTTCTGTAAAAAAGAAAGCTGTATTATTAAATTTGAATGACGGGGCTTCTTCTTTCTTTAAATCTTTTTTAAATGGTTTAAAACATATACTTGTGTTACCATTTAAAATTATTTCTTCAAAGTCACTTTGATGATTTGAGTGAGTTTTTAATCTTAATCTTTCAAAACGGTCATTAAATCGAATTGAAGTATTTATAATTTTACCATCAATAGCGAACGGGTCAGTGTCAAGTAAGTGATTATTAATATTTGGATATAAATCACGAAAAACACATAAAAGAATTGTAATAGTTGTCAATCGCTGTTGACCATCAACAACATCTAGATAGCTTGATGATTCTTCTGGTTTTGCTGTGATAACTGACCCTAGAAAATAATTCGGATCAGTTTCACTCGCTTCAATCAAGTCATCCCAAAGCTTTTCAAGTTGTTCGTCACCCCAAGAATAAGGTCTTTGATACCTAGGGATTTGATATAAGGCATCTGTATTACCAAAAAGTTGTTTTATTGTTAAACTTGAAGGTTTAAAAATGTCTTCCATATTGGTTTATTTTATTTATGTTTTTGAATCAGAATATCAAGTAAAATATCTAAGTTATCTATCTATAACAGATTGTTTAAATTAATTTTTACATACAGCTTCGCAATCAATAATATACACATTCTCTACCCGTGAATAATCGTTTCCCTGCCGATTGAAGCATTTAATTTTCAATGTACGAAATTTTTGAACTCTTAAAAACATTATTGAAAAATAATATTACGATTTTATATAAAAAAAAAGAGGTGTATGAAAATTCACACACCACTAAAATATTTTTTAGTAATAAGTATAAAGCTTATTTATCATAATACTTTGTACTTAATACTTAATACTACAATATAGCTTGACGTATTCTAACCAACTTCGCTAGCAATCCATCCAAGTGATCCAAATGCAACATGTTCGCACCATCCGATTTAGCATTCTTCGGATCTGGATGCGTCTCGATAAACAATCCATCAGCACCAACAGCAATAGCAGCTTTTGCAATCGTTTCAATTAGTTCAGGCTTACCACCTGTTACACCGCTTTCTTGATTCGGTTGTTGCAATGAATGCGTGCAATCCATCACCACTGGCACTCCGAAATTTTTCATCTCAGTG
>JACCDH011616129.1_pt1 | contig 10925 bp, 9 predicted proteins | sample 7442481 | NCBI WGS metagenome assembly JACCDH01 (sample SAMN15323433, study PRJNA562643) | freshwater metagenome | isolation source: river surface water | place: USA:Blue River Watershed | collected 2017-08-15 | reverse complement strand
TGGACTCTGCCGAGCATGCCGTCGTCAGCCACACTGGGCGGGCCGCGCAGGTGCAGGGCGTATGGCTGGATGAGGTGGGGCGCTTGTACCTGACCACCGACATCGGGCCTGGGTTGGTCCACAGCCTGGATGTGGGCACGGCTGCTCAGGCCTTGGAGGCCGGGGCCTGGCGCGGCGCGGCTGGCCAACGGCTGTCCGAACCACAGACCGTGCAGGCACGCGAGTTGCCGCAGCTGTGGGGCTTTGTGCCACACCCCAGGCATGAGCGGCCCGGAGCTGGCCGCTGACCCAATGCAAAACGGCTGCGGGTGCAGCCGTTTTCTCCGAAGGTGCCGGTCGGCCCGGCGCCGAACTTACTTGGCCGCGGCTTCCGGCGCCTTGGGTTCGGCGAACTTGGCACCGCTCTGGTTGGCCAGGTAGACCACGGCCCGACCGATTTCGAGATCGCTGTAGTCGCCGCCGCCTTGAGCACCCATGGCGCCTTTGCCCTTGATGGCGGAGGTCAACAAGTGGTCGTAGCCTTCCTTGATGCGCTTGCCCCAGGCGCCCGCATCACCCAGCTTGGGCGCGCCGGCGGCACCAGCGTTGTGGCAGGCCGCGCACTGCGCCTGGTACACCTGCTCGCCGGTCTTCAGCGTGGCCGGGTTGCTGGCGTCGCGCACCTCCACCGTGCCCACCGGCGCAATGCGCGCGGCCACCGCCTGTGCGTCCAACACGGCCGTGCCGGCGCCTTCCTTGGGCTGGGTGGACACATAGTTCACCAACAGGATGATGGCCACGATCGGAATCACGAAAGAGGCCACCACCGCCGCCACCAGTTGCTTGGGCGTCTTGATCGGGCCTTCGTGCGGCATGTCGTGGCCGGCGGCGTGATCGTGGTGGTCGTGGTGGCTCATCTCGGTCCTCTACTTCAGATGACGTGGGGTGGGGGCATCCAGGCGCAAATCGCGATCAGCAAATCGCGGTCAGCAAATCGTGGCCTTGTGCAAAGCCCCTGATTATATGAGCGGCGCGGCTTGCGCCGGGCTTGCGGGCCAGGGGAATGGCCGTGACGCCTGGGGTCGACTGGTAGAATGCAAGGCCTTCAACGCAGCGGCTGTAGCTCAGTGGATAGAGTATTGGCCTCCGAAGCCAAGGGTCGTGGGTTCGATCCCCGCCAGCCGCGCCACCAACCAACAGCTTAGGGCGTTCAACACGTTTGGTCCTTGAGCACTGACCATCTTCCGGTGGTTTTGTGGTGGTCTTGCGGTGGTCATGCGGTGGTCATGCGGGCCTGTTCGACCCCAAGGGCCGTGTCGCTTGCCGGATCGGTCAACTCAGCCAACGCAAGGCCCCGTGCCCGGCCCACCGCCCCGTGGCGCAACACGCGGTCAAGAGATAGCCGCCCGTTGGGGCTTCCCAGTCCAGCATCTCGCCGGCGCAGAACACGCCCGGCACCGCGCGCAGCATCAGGTGGGGGTCCATCGCCGTGAAGGGCACGCCCCCTGCGGTGCTGATGGCTTCGTCCATCGGCCGCGGCGCGCTCAGTTCCAGGGAAAGTGCCTTCAGTGCGGCGCCAAGCCGCTCGGTATCGGCCAGGCCATCGGCCCCCAGTACCTCGTGCAGCAGGGCCAGCTTCAATCCGGCAATGCCCAATCGACTCTTCAGGTGGGTGGCCAGGCTGCGTGGGCCACGCGGGCGTCGCAGTTCGTCCAACACGCGCGGCGTGGTGTGATCGGGCAAGAGGTCCAGCACCAGGGTGGCGCGCCCTTCCCGCTCGATCGCGTCACGCAAGTCGGCGGCCAGGGCATAGATGAGGCTGCCCTCCACACCGGTATCGGTCAGGACGAACTCACCCTGTTGGCGCCGGCCCGCGAAGGTGGCGGCCACCGGCTTGACCGGCTGGCCGGCGTAGCGGCTTCGGAGGTAGTCGCTCCAGGGCTTGGCCAGGTCAAAGCCGCAATTGGCTGGCCGCAGCCGCGCCACCGGCACGCCGCGCGCCTGCAGCGTGCCCACCCAAGCGCCGTCGGAGCCCAGGCGCGCCCAACTTGCGCCACCCAGGGCCAGCACGGTCACATCGGGCTTCACGGTCTCGTCGCCGAAATCCAGCGCACCGGCTTGGGTCCAACCGCGCCAGCGCCGGCGCATGTGGGTGCGCAAACCCTGGCTGCGCAATCGATGCAGCCAGGTGCGCAACAAAGGGGCAGCCTTCATTTCCGTGGGAAACACCCGGCCGCTGCTGCCCACAAAGGTGTCAACGCCCAGGGCGGCGGCCCAAGCCCTCAGGGCCGGGCCACCAAAGGCCTCCAACATGGGCTGCAAAGGGTCGGCGCCAGCCGCATAGCGCTGCAGGAACGGCTCTGGCGGCTCGGCATGCGTGAGGTTCAAGCCCCCGATACCGGCCAAGAGGAACTTGCGGCCTACCGAGGGCATGCCGTCATACAGGTCCACCTGCACGCCCCCTTCAAGCAGCACCTCGGCGGCCATCAGCCCGGCAGGTCCGCCGCCGATGACCACCGCGTGGCGTGCCGTCGGGGCATGCGATTCCATAGAGGCTGACATGACCGATGTTGTAACCGAATTGGCCCGGGCGGCCGCACTCCCTCGGCCCCAACCCCTTGGTTCACGGTCGACCACGGAACTCTGATACCTTCGCATTCAGATTCGCGGCACCCGCACCTTACCCACTTCAGCAGCACTCGCATGAACACCGTTCCCCCCTTTCACCTGGCCTTTCCGGTGCACGACCTGGCCGAGGCGCGGCGCTTCTACGGCGGCTTGTTAGGCTGCAGCGAAGGGCGCAGTTCGCCGGAATGGATCGACTTCAACTTCTACGGCCACCAGATCGTGGCGCACCTGTCGCCGCAGTCTTGTGGCGGCGCCGAGGTCAATGCGGTGGACGGGCACGGCGTGCCGGTGCGGCACTTCGGCGCGGTGCTGCCCATGGCCGACTGGCAGGCGCTGGCCGAACGCCTGCGCGCAGCCGGTACACAGTTCGTGATCGAGCCCTACATCCGGTTCAAGGGTGAAGTGGGCGAGCAGGCCACGATGTTCTTCCACGACCCCTCGGGCAATGCCATCGAGTTCAAGGCCTTTGCGGACATCGGGCAGCTGTTCGCCAAGTGACGCCATGTCCGCGCCTGTCCTTCCCTCCATGAACATCCAGCTGCGCTACGACCTCGATGCGCAGGCCCTGCGCCAATCGGGTGCCGATTTGCGCAACTCACTGTTCGACCTGCTGCATGCCTTGGAGGCAAGCGGCTCGATCAAGGCGGCCGCTGCCACGCTGGGTCAGTCCTACCGGCATGTGTGGGGCAGCATCCGCCATTGGGAAGAGGCGCTGGGCCAGGAACTCATCCTGTGGCACAAGGGTCGGCGTGCCACGCTGACCGATTACTCGCGCCGACTGATCTGGGCCGAACGGCAGGCTCGCGTGCGCATGACCCCACACCTGGAGGCGCTGCGCGCCGAACTGGGGCAGGTGCTGCGCGAGGCCGCCGACAGCCGCCTTCAGTTCCTGAACGTGGCAGCCAGCCACGACCTGGGCGTGGGCCGCCTGCAGGAACTGGCCACCGACCGCGGCCAACTGCACATGAAGCTGCGCTTCACGGGCAGCGAACAGGCACTGCGCGACCTCAACGAAGGTGTGTGCGAACTGGCGGGTTTCCATGTGCCCCGTCTCAGCCATGCCTCCGCAGTCTTCAAGTCGGCACTCGGGCCGCACCTGCGCCCGGGCGAACACAAGCTGATCAGTTCGCACCGTCGCGTTCAGGGCTGGATGACGCGGCGTGAGACGGCGCAGGCGGCGGCTTCAGCGGCGCAGGCCAAGGGCTGGGCACGATTGCGCACCCCCGGCATGCGGCTGGTGAACCGGCAGCCTGGCTCGGGCACGCGGTTGCTGCTGGACCACCTGCTGCAGGAGCAGGGCATCGCCCCAGAAGGGTTGGACGGCTATCACAGCCGCGTGGAGCACACGCATGTGGCCGTGGCCGCCATGATCGCGGGTGGCACGGCCGACATCGGCCTGGGCATGCAGGCCGTGGCCCAGGATTTCGGCCTGCAGTTTGAGCCGCTGGTCGAGGAAGACTACTACCTCGTGTGTCTCAAGGAGCGGCTGGACAGCGAACCGGTGCTCCGCCTGCGCCAGCTGCTGTCACGGCCTGACTGGGCCGCTGAGCTGGAGGGCCTGCCCGGCTGCGCAGCCGAACGGCCGGGCGAGGTGCTGTCCCTGGTGCAGGCCCTGCCGTGGTGGGAATTCAAGCGGCAGCGGGCCGCCGTGGCGTGACGAAGAACAGCACCACCGCCACGCCGACGAACAGACCCGACAGCACCGCCGACAGGGTGTGCGCGTCCAACATCACCCGCGCCCACATGGTGGCCGCGGTGATGGGCAGCAGCAAGCAAGCCCAGCGCCAGCCGTAGCGGCGGCACACGAACCAGGCCGCCGCGGATGCCAGCGAACTGTGGCCGGAAGGGGCGTTGTGCCGGCTGTCCTCGTCAAGGGGGCGTTGTCCCAGGCGCGTGCCCGCGACCACCCAATCGTTGAAAAGGCGCTTGGGAATGTGTGTGGCTGCCGTGCCCACCACGGTCACCGCGGCAAGTTGCGCCAGGCCCGCCAAGTCGCGCTGAAGCAGGGGCAGGACGATGGCCACCACCGTGTTGACATGGCGCAGTCCCTCTTCGACCAGCACCACCGCCACGCGGTCCTGCCCGCCACGGGGGGTGTGGTAGCGGAGTTCGTGGTCACTGGGGTAAAGGGCGCAGGCCAGGGCCAGGGCCGCACACAGCCAGGCGGCCCAGCACCAGGCGCGGGGTAGGCGGCGGTGCAGGCTCAGGGATTCGATCAGAGCCGCGCAAAAGCGCGGCCAGCGGCCTTTCACAGCGCTGCCGGGCTTGGTGAGGTCAGAGGTGTCAGAGGGTTCAGCGGGCATCATGTCGGAACAGATCCCTTTCCGCTCGGTAGGCCCCACTGCGCAAGCCCAAGGCGCCCATCACCGAGTGAAAGACATGGTCATGGCCGAAGATCCCATCGCGCCGCGCGGGCCCGGCGCCGACCGGCGCGGCCGATCCAGCAGATGCCCGCCAGATCAGAAAGGGGATATCCATTTGGACATCCGGCGCCAGGGCCGCCGGCGTGCCGTGCAGGTACAGGCCGCCCTCGCCCAATGACTCGCCATGGTCGGACACGTACAGCAGGGTGCGGTCCCAAGCCTTGAGGCGGCCCAGCCGCGTCGTGATCTCGGCCAGCAAGGCATCGGTGTGCACGATGGAATTGTCGTAGGCATTGACCAGCGTGCCGGGCGGGCAACTGCCCAGGTTCACCGACCGGCACACCGGGGTGAACGCCTCCAGCGCCGGCGGGTACTTTTCGAAATAGGCCGGGCCATGGCTGCCGGCCTGGTGCAGCACGATCAGCACCAGCGGGGCGTTGGAGGCTTCGATGCGCTCTTCCAGCCCCAGCAGCAAAGCCCCATCGAAGGCACCATCGCGCGGCAGGCTGCACAGGGCACGGTCCAGGTCGGAAAGGGTATTGACCGGTTCATCACAGCGTTTGAGCAGCTCACCCTTTTGCAGCCGGCTGCCCACGGTGATGCGCGGTTCGCCAAAGTTGTTGCTGCGCCACTCCACATCGACGCCATGGCGGAACAAGTAGCTTGGCAGCGTTTCCTCGGGCGGGTGCTCATCCACCTTGGAGCCATGCGGCGACAGCATGCAGGCCAGCGCCGCCGTGGTGTAGCTGGCACAGGCACGCGCGCGCAGCACCTCCACCGGCAAGCGGCTGAGTTGCGGGTTGGTGGGCCGCGCGTAGCCGTAGAGCGAGAAGTTCGCCGCGCGGGCGGATTCACCGATCACCAGCACGACCACGCGCTTGGCTGTGGCCGCACCTGGGCCCACGGCAGATGCCACGCCCGCGTTGACGTCCAGGTCGGGCAAGGGCGCCAGGGGCCGGTTCGCCGCGCGCTCACGCTGCACGAAGCGAACCCCATTGACCACATAGGACCAGGGCGGCGTCATGGAGCCGATGCGGCTCATGTGCCGGTCCAGCCACAGCCATGATGTGGCATTCGCATACAGCCAGGCGGCGGCCAACACAAAGCCCAGCACCCAGTGCGCCACGCGCACCCAGTGCCGATGGGGCGCCCACTCGATGCGCCACACCCACCACGACGGCAACACCGCCAGCACACCCACCCAGACCAGGAGGGTCGGGTGAAAGAGCGCCGATGCCTCATCGAAACGGGTGTTGAACACATTGCCCATCATGTCCACGCTCAGCACCACCTGGTAGGTGTGCACGAAGTAGCTGGCCAGGCCGTTTCCCAGCAGCAGCAACACCGCCATCAGCTTGACCACGCGCCGGGACACCAGCAGGGGCAGGCCCAGCAGCAGGATCATCAGCAGCGTGAGCAAGACACCCAGTGTGGCCAGCGTTCGCCAGCCTTCGAAGCTGGCCAAGTTCAGCTGCGCCGCGGCATAGGCAAAGGTGGGCCACTGGAATACCAGCGCCGTGTAGGCGGTGTACAGCAGCAGAAACTGCCAGGGGTGCAGCCGCGGCTGCGTCAGCAGGCGGGCCAGCCCATGGCGTGGCGGCGGCGTACCCAAGCGATCGTCATGATCGTGGGCGGGGCTCATGCATGCGGGGTGATCCTGGGCATCCGCAAAGTTTACGGTCAGGCGCTCTCGGTTCGGCGGGTCCGCGGTTCGGGCAGCGGTCAGCCAGGCGGGGCCTCGGCTGCGCGGGCTGGCAGCACCTGGCCGTGGCAACGGCCAAAGCCCACGCGTGCCGCACCCGGCCGTTCGCACCAGGCCCGCAGCGTCACGGCATCACCGTCTTCGAGAAAGGTGCGCTGCTCACCGCTGGGCAATGACAGCGGCTGCTTGCCTCCGTTCGTCAGTTCGATCAGGGCACCGGCTTCCCCGGGTTCTGGCCCCGACAGCGTGCCCGTACCCAAGAGATCGCCGGGCTGCAGATTGCAGCCGCCCACGGTGTGGTGGGTGACCATCTGGGCAAGGGTCCAGTAGGCATGCCGGTAGTTGGACCTCGTGATGCGCGCCGCAGGCTGCCCTGCTTGGCGCATGGCCTCGGTCTGCAGCAGCACCTCCAGCTGGATGTCCAAGGCGCCATGGGCGCGGTGCCGAGCACTGTCCAGGTAGGGCAGGGGCTGCGGATCGTCGGCCGGTCTCGTGAAGGGCAGGCGATAGGGCGCCAGCGCCTCCATCGTGACCACCCAGGGTGACAGGCTGGTGGCGAAGTTCTTTGACAGGAAAGGCCCCAAGGGTTGGTACTCCCATCCCTGAATATCACGGGCACTCCAGTCGTTGAGGAGGCACATGCCAAAGACATGGTCCTCGGCCTCGTCGATGCCGATCGTGCTGCCGATCGCATTGCCCGGGCCGATGAACACACCCAGCTCCAACTCGTGGTCCAAGCGCTTGCAGGGCGCCAACTTGGGCTGCGCCGCACCCGGCGGCATCACTTGCCCGGTGGGGCGCATGAAGTTCGTGCCGGAGACGATCAGGCTGGAGGCGCGGCCGTGGTAGCCGATGGGCACCCATTTGTAGTTCGGCAACAAAGGGTTGTCGGGTCTGAACAGACGCCCGATGTGGGTGGCATGGTGCACCGAGGTGTAGAAATCGGTGTAGTCGCCCACCCGAGCGGGCAAGCGGTACTCCACCTGCGACTGCGGTATCAAACCCTGGGATTGCAGGGCTTGCTGCTGCGGAGCGCCCAGCTGCAGCAAGCGCGAGACGGCGCGACGCAGGGCAGACCAATGCCGTGGGCCCAAGGCCATGAAGTCGTTGAGTGTGTCCTTCGAGGCGGCCTGCAGGGCGACATGGGCCTCGTGTTCACCGGCCTCGTGTTCAGAAGCCGGTATCAGCCCCAGGCGCGCGACCACGGCCAGGTCGAGCACCTGCTCGCCGATGGCCACGCCACCGCGCCATGATTCCTGGGTGCCGGCCCGTCGGAACACGGCATACGGCAGGTTCTGAATCGGGAAATCGCAGCCAGGCTCCTGGGCCGATTCCACCCAGCTGCGAAGGGCAGGGTCGTGGGTCTCGTTGAGGGTGTACATCTTGGTGGGCGGCTCCGGGTGAGTCGGCTCGGTTCGGGTCGATTCAGGTCGCTTCAGGTCGCTTCAGGGGCCGGGTCGGGGCCCCGTTCCTGCGCCGATTGCGCCAACGCCAGCGCTTCCCGCAGCACCGCCAGGTCGCCGATGTGGTTGCTCAGCAGCAGGATCAGGCGCGCATTGAGCGCAAGGCTCTCCTCATCGCTCAAGCCCCGGTGCGCCTCGATCAGCGCCTGGTAGAAGTCGTCACCCGCACGGTAGTCACGCAAGTCGCTTCGGCCGGCTTCGTGGAAATGGGGAGACAGTCTCAAGCTCGTCATCTCTAGGTCCCATTCGATAACCGGTTCACTGTCCGGTCGCGCGGCGGTAAGCCTGCTCGATCGCTGCGGCGTCGATCTGCCGCCAGCGGGCGCACACGTGCTGGTCTGGGCGCAGCAGCAGGGCCGTGCCGTGGCTGGCATCGCAGCGGCGGGCGGCCAAGCCCTTGGCATCGTGCAGCAAGAGGGCCTTGTGCTGCTGCGCCCAGTGCGCCGCCACCTCCGCGCTCATGGGCGTGGCGCTCAGCAGCACCACCTGTATCGGCAGCTTCAGGCCCGACAAGACCTGAAGGGCAGACAGGGCAGGCGAGGTGATGGCGTCATCCAAGAAGACCAGCAACTGAAAGCGGCCACCCAGGTGCTGCAGCAGCCAGCCGGCTTGCCCCTCATGGGCCACCGGCGCATCGTCCATCGGTGCGCCGGGCCCCATCCAGCCTGCATGGGGTGCATCAACCGGTGTGCTCAAGGGTGAGTGGCTGTAGTGTGTGGGCACCGACAGACGCCCCGAGTTCACGAGCTTGCGCGCAAAGGGGTGGTGCTGCGCCAGCTGCAAGGCAGCGTCGCGGAAGGCTCGGCTGGTGCGGCTCTTGGGCGTAATGAAGTCGGTGGATCGGGTGGAGTTCAGGAGGTTTTCGTCGGCCGCCTCGCCACGCTCGCTGCCGTAACTGTGCAAGAGTGTCGAAGGCGCCTGGCCCTTGATCACCAGGGCCAGCTTCCACATCAGGTTGTCGGCATCCTGGATACCTGAATTCGCACCGCGTGCGCCGAAGGGCGACACCTGGTGCGCCGAGTCACCGGCGAACAGCACGCGGCCGTGGTCAAAGCGCGCCATGCGGCGGCACTGGAAGGTGTAGACGCTCACCCACTCCAGTTCGAAGGGCACCTGTGGGCCCAGCATGGCCTGGATGCGGGGGATCACCTTTTCAGGCTTCTTTTCCTCCTCCGGGTCGGCGTCCCAACCCAGTTGGAAATCGATGCGCCACACGTCGTCGGCTTCGCGGTGCAAGAGCACGCTTTGCCGGCGATGAAAGGGCGGGTCGAACCAGAACCAGCGCTCGGCCGGGAAGGGGGCCTTCATCACCACATCGGCGATCAGGAACCGGTCCTTGAAGACCTGACCCTCCATGTCCAGACCCATCATGCGGCGCACCGGACTGCGGGCCCCATCGCACACCACCAGCCAATCGGCTTGAAGGGTGTAGGTGCCTTCCGGTGTTTCCACTGTCAGGCCTACACCATGGTCATGCGGCTGCACACCCACGACCTTGTGACGCCAGCGGATGTCCACGCCCGCACGCTGGCATGCCTGAACCTGAAAGTGTTCCAGGTGGTACTGCTGGAGGTTGACCATGCCGGGGCGGCGGTGATCAGGTTCGGGCAACAGGTTGAATTGGAAGACCTCGCGTTCGCCAAAGAAGGTGCGACCCACGTTCCAGGTGACGCCCTTGTTCACCACCGCATCGCCCACGCCCAGCCGGTCGAGGATGTCCAGGGTGCGCTTGGCGTAGCACAGGCCACGCGAACCCACACTCACCGTGTCGTCATCGTCCAGGATGATGACCGGCAGGCCGTGCTGGCGAGCATCCAGGGCCGCGGCCATGCCCACCGGGCCCGCGCCGATGACCACCAGTGGATGCCGCGCTGCGGTGCCGGGCGCCGCGTCCATTTCAGGCGGACGCTGGTAGTCGAACCGGGGGTACTGGAAGGTGGAGTGCATGGCGCAGCAGGGCAGCGGGCGACTTCAGCCCTCCAGCGTTTCCCACATCTGCCGGTCGCGCTCGGCGGTCCAGATGCGCGGGTGCGGGTGCGCGGTGGCCTCGTCGTAGGCGCGCGTCACGTCAAAAGGCATGCAATGGTCGAAGATCACCCAGCCGCCGTATTTCGGCTTGAGCCTGTCGTAGGTGGCGCGGTACACGGCCTTGAGATCCTGGCCGGCGGCCGCCCCTTCCTTCACGCTGGCATACAGGTCGCTCACGAACTCGCGCGTCACTTGCAGGCCCTTGTCCACCTGGGCGGCCCCCACCAGGGCGGGGCCTCGGCCGGGCACCAGCGCTTGGGGCTGCAGGGCGGCGATGTTGGCCAGGGTTTGGGGCCAATCCTGAAAGTAGGCATCGCCCGCGTAGGGCGTGGCGTCGAACTCCACCAGATCACCCGAGAGCATGGCGCGCTCGCCGGGCAGCCACACCACCGTATCGCCCTTGGTGTGTCCGCGGCCAAGTTGCAGCAGCTGCACCTCGAGCTTGCCCAGCCACAGCGTCATCTTGCCGGTGAAGGTGAGGGTGGGCCAGGTGAGGCCCGAGGGCACGGACTCGACATTGCGAAACAGGCGCGGAAAGCGCCCAATTTCACTGGCCTTGTCCTGCTCACCGCGCTCCACGATCAGGTCATAGGTGTCCTGGCTGGCGATCACCTGCTGGCAGCCTTCGGCCCGGTAGGCGCTGGCGCCCAGCACGCGCACCGCGTGGTAATGCGTCAGCACCACGTAGCGGATCGGCTTGTCGGTGACTTGGCGGATTCGGCGGATCACGTCGGCGGCCATCGCCGGCGTGGCCTGGGTGTC
>JACCDH010142142.1_pt1 | contig 10925 bp, 4 predicted proteins | sample 7442481 | NCBI WGS metagenome assembly JACCDH01 (sample SAMN15323433, study PRJNA562643) | freshwater metagenome | isolation source: river surface water | place: USA:Blue River Watershed | collected 2017-08-15 | reverse complement strand
ACCGGATTTACACGTTGAAGCAGGTTGTAATCGATTGTTTTAAAATCGAACCACTGCATCAAACCATACGTATGCAAATTAGCAATGTTGCTGGTGTCTTTGATATTACGTAGCGTTGCATTTACTACACCTTCTTGCAGTGCAGCAATAACAATGTGGTTGCTTGATGTTAAGGAACTATACAGTTTAACATCCAGAGCAGACGAATAGTCAACAACTTTGATTTTAAGTTTCTTATCGGTAGCTAGTTGTTTAAACGCTGCGCCTATACTTTTACCAATTACCGATTTATCTGTTACTACAATAATTTGTGCCAATGGATCGGCTGAAGTAATATGTTTAGTTAAGATCGTAGCATATGCAGGTAAATCGGGGTTGGCTGAAATCCAGAATGGATCATCAATTTTAGACTTACTGAATGTCATTAACGGAGAGATGTGAAATACCTCATTTTTCTTGCAAAACTGCGAGAGTACTAAGTTTCCATTTTGCTTTACCGGGCCAATAATCAATTCACTTTCTTTAAAGGTGTTTTTTTGCATGATTCCAACCACTGTCATGCTATCGTTTTCTGTATCAAATACACTTAAACGAACCGGTATTCTTGCTCTTTCACAAGAGTCGAGTGCAATGAGTGCACCTTGGTAATATTCGCGACACAGGTTACCTAATTCAGCGTCTTTGTAATTCGGATTTTCCAGAATTTGCTTACCACAAAACGGAAGTAACAAACTGATATTATTGCTTTTTTTGTTTTGTGCATAGCTCGACAAAACAGCAAGAGTGATAGCTATTGTAGTGATAACTAGTTTTTTCATGAATACAATCCGGAATTGATAGGCAAGTATACGACTAAAGATTTACTCTTTAATGGTTAGCACCCAAATATCAGGGTTATCAACGGTGCGCAAACTATCCATTAAGGCATTGGCCTCTTCACGGGTAGTACATTTTTTGTAACTCACACGGTTACAATTAATCTTCTTATTCAGTAATAATTCTGCTTCAAAACCGCGTGATTTTAAAGCCTCATAAAATTTGCGTGCATTTTCTTCATTACAAAAAACACCACCAATTACATGGAATGTATAGTTACCGAATACTTTTTGTGGTGAAGGAATTTCTGCTGTTGTTACCTCCGATGTAACAACGGGAGCTTCTTCAGCAGGAGCTGTTGTCGAATCAAGAACTACAGGAACAGGTTGTCCTTGCTCGTTAAAATATTGTTCACCTAAATAAGGAGTAACTCGGCTCGTTGATGCAAATGCTTGAGCTACGTTTAAGGTATGCACATCTGCTGTTTCGGTTGGCACAGCTTCTTCTGTAACCGGTATATTGGTAGTGTCTATTTCTGCTACCGGTGACTCAGGAATGTAAGCGTCTTGTGTGTCTGCTTTAACAGGTGCCGGAGTTGCTTGTTGCGGTATTTCGGTATTGGTTTGATTAGATGCAAAAAGAGAATCGAACCAAGTATGAATACCGGTAGTACTTAACTGATTTTGGTTCAGTACTCCTTTTTCATTTAAAATAATAAATCCGTTTATTCCAAGCACAGCTATCACACAAGCGGTAAGTATTTTTATGCCTAAACTTTGGCGCTTTTTTAAGCTGCGTGTTTGGCGAATTTCTTTACGGTCTTTAAAAATACGGGTCTTTCTACTACCATGAGCCATTTCGGTAACCGGTGTGGCTTGCAACGGTAATAGTCCATAACTGCCATGTAAATAATTATTCACCTTGTTTGGTAAAAACACATAATTGGCTTCAGCATTTAAACGGAAAATACCAAATTGGTCTATCTCCATTTGCTTCTGTAACTCCAACTTATTTTTAACCTGAACTACTAATTCCTCAATAGCAAATAATGCCTCTGTGTAACTAACTCCGGTCGACTGAGCAACATTTTGCGCTAACAGTCCATCGTTAGTCTTTAGGTTTTGATTAAAGATAACTCTTTTGGCAGGAGGAGTAATTAAGTGTGAAACTTGGTCGATGCGGGCTTGTTCCCGATTACAAACAAAACCTCCAAAATTGGGTACAATAACACAGTCGTGCTTGAATAGCAGCGACTTAACGTTTTCCCAAATGGTTTGTTGTGTAACCGTTTTTACCATAGAATTACCGCAAAATAAAAAGCCCGCTTCAGTTTAACAAACGTGAAACGGGCTTTTGTTGTAAATGGTCAAGCTATCAGAAGGTTACAGTCAAACCTCCTAAGAGATTGAAGCCAAAAGCTTGGTAATTCATCCAACGTTGGTACTTATTGTTAGTTATATTATTGAAATTCAGGAATAAACCGATGTTTTTATTGTAGCGGTAATCAATACCGAAGTTTAAATCAGTAATGCCTTTTAAACTCACCGAGTTTTTAGATGGGTATTCAATACTTTGACGTTTGTTCATCGTATAAATATCTGCTCTGATAATAAACTTATCACTCATGTTATAGAATAACGCAGTGCGAGTGGTGAACGTAGGACGGCTGTACGGTGTTTTGATCCCAAGGTTATAGCCATAATAATTCATCACAAAATTAAAATGAAAGCGCTCGCCAAATTCATGGTTCAATTCTGCTCTCACATTATTTAAACCTGAGTTCACTGTATCGTAAATAACCAACTGTCCACGACCTAGCGAATCAAATCCGTAGAATAACATGTTTTTCATAGTGGCATGACTGTATTGTAACACAAAGCTGGTTTGTGCACTAATCTCGCCTTTGAAACCTGCATAGAACTCGAATTTATTCTCGGTGTTCATCAATGCAAAATTGCTGATAAACGGATTTTCTGACGCGATGCTACGGTAGGTATTTCTGTTTAACTTTCCTGTTATACCGGCATATGCAGTAATGGTTTTTGGGGTGATTTGGTATGATGCTTCAGCTTTAGGGTAAAAGAAGAAATCGCCACCATTGCTGTCGTTGTATATGGTAGAATTAAACCCTAGTTTAATAAAAGCTTTGTTATTGAATACCAAAGTATATTCAGGGTTGATATCTACAAACACACGATTGTAATCTGTTCCATTAAATGAGGTGTTATTTGTATTCACCCCTAAAGCCACCTTCAATGGGTTGCCACTAATTCGCTTTTCAATTAAACCGTTTACTTTAAAGTCGTTTTCTTTTATGTTATTGTTATCAATAAAGTTGTAAAAGTTAACATCCATATTAAACTTAACTTTCGAAGTATCCTTAATGATATTGCTATAGCCTGCGTATAAATCTAAAGCAGCGTACTGTCTGCGTAAATTGTTTTTAGCAATGTCGATATTGGCCGGTTGGTAACCATAATAATGAATCACATTTCTGTTGTAAGTTACATTAGAACTCAACATTCCTTTACTAAAAAAGCGTTTGCCCCACATGTTAACTTGGTTATCGCTGAAAGCTTGTTTACTATCAGAAGGATTAGCACTAAAATGCTTCACATACACACCCGCTTGAGAGGTTTTATTACGCATGGTATTTACGTAGGCCTCTAGAACAGGAGAGTTGTAGTTTCCATACCCAACTTTAAAGTAGTTACTTTTTAGTTTAGGTAATAACGCAGTACCCATTGCTAACGGCTTAATGGTGTATACAGTTGCATCTGCTTGGTAGCGCGTTTCCGGTAAGGTGTATTGTAATTTAGGAGCAGTTACCTCCGGTACTTCCGGATTAGGGTTACTCGCAATTTTTATGATTTCTGAAAGTGTAGGTTTAAAATCTTTAATCACATCGAAACCATTTGTACGAAGGGTATCTTGTGCAAACACACCGCTTGTTACCAAACTAAGTGTTAAAGCTGTGATTTTATTTTTCATGTTCATGATCAATCGTATTTAAATGGTTATTGAATTTCTTTTTCAGGAGCAGGGGTAGGAGTTGGTTTACCTGCCTCTTCAATGGCAATAATCTCTTTTAAGCGCGCTGCAGCTTGTTGTTTATGTTCGCCTTCGTCCAAATTCTCTACCAAACTTTGTAAGGTAGCCTTAGCTTGGAAGAAGTCTTTTTGTGCGAAATAAACCTCTGCTAAAAGTAGGTAAGCTTTCTCATACCACTTAGCATAGTTCGAGTACTTTTCAGATATCTCAAATATTACTTTCTTGGCATTGTTGTAGTCTTTTTTATTGAACAGGATGAACGCGGTGTTGTATTTCGCCTCTGCTGCATAAATACTTTTCGTTTCCTTCATCAAATAATTCCAACCCACTTGTGCACTGTCAAATTGATTTTGGCTCATGTAAAAGCGAGCTATATTTAAGTTAGCATCCAGTAAACCTTCTTTAGTACTTAAGCTGGAGTTTACGTATTTAAACGAGTATATAGCTGCGGTATCAACTGTGAAGCCTAACATCGATGTTTTCATTAATCCTGTTACTGCAACTTGCATATTATCACGGTTGCTGGCTATACGTTCTAAAGCACCATAAAACTCAAATGCTTTACGCCAGTTTTTCTTGTTGTAATACAACACAGCAGTTTGTCTGGTCGAGCGCTCTGTAAAATCATTTCTGTTTTGTAATGCTACATACTCATAGCAAGTAAGTGCTTCATCAAAATTCTTTAGTTTAAAATCACATTCCGCTTTAAAGTAATTGGCTTTAAGTATGAAAAAGCCTCCGGCAAAACGGTTGATGTATTGTCCAAATAGTTTACTTGCCTTGGTGCAATCACCATTTTTGTATTGTAGGAAAGCTGCATCGTAAGTGATACTGTCTTGGTAGGTTGGTGAGATTACTTTGCAGTTCGTCAACTTTAAGAACTCCAAGTATTCATCTGTTTCTCCTCGGCCAACATAAATACCTTCAACAATCATTAAAGATTGACGAGCTTCTTCGGTATTGCAATGTTCTAAAGCTAACTTCTTAAATGTTTCTAATGCATCATTATCTTTTCCGGCATTACGTTGCGCTAAACCTTTGTATTGAATAGCCTTACGAATGTATGCACTACGTGGATAGTTTTTGATGATATTATCGAATCCTTCGATTGCTTTTTCGTTTTCATCATTTTGTAAATACACATTTGCAATCTCAAAAATAGCATCATCAATATATGGTGAACGTGGATAGGTATTCGCAATTTTTTGGAGGGAGGTTACCTTATCATTATAATTACCCAACAAACCGTAAATCAACGCTTTTTGATATAGTGCGTAATCACTACCGTTCATTTTTTTAGTAATGATCATGTCGTAATGGTCGAGAGCGCGGTTGTATTCTTTTGATACAAAATAACAATCTGCAACACGCAATGCAGCATCTGTATATATCTCGGGTGCAGTTTGCGCGTAGTTACTCTCTAAGAATTTTTTAAATGAACTTACGCCTTTAGCATACTGTTCTGTTTTAATGTAGCAATACCCCAGGTTGTAAAATGCCATAGGGAAAAAGCGGGTGTATTTAACATCATTTTCGTATTTCAAGAAACTATTGTAACCGTTCTCAGCATCAATAAAATTGTTTTGCTTGTAAGCAATTTCACCTTGCCAGAAATGTGATAAGGCATATAGCTTTTTGTCAAAATCAAACTGCTGAGATTTCTTGAAGTACGCATTAGCATCTGTGTAATTATTGTTCAGGTATTGCTCTTCCGCATAGTAATACAGTACACGTTGGTATGCCTCATTGTTGGCTTGTGTAGGACGTTTGATACTTTCAATAACCGTAATAGCCTGCTTGTAATTACGAGTACTCATCAATAAGTCACCTAAAATACCTTTTGCCTCGTCAATGTATGGGCTCTCCGGGAAGTCGTTTACGAATTTTAAAAACTCTTTAATCGCGTCAGGTTGGTTAAGCTCGTAGCTAATTTTACCGTAATTAAATAAGGCTAGTTCAGTAATTGATTTATCGAATCCTAATTTATAAGCACGGTCAAATGCTAAGCGAGCCGATTGCTTTTTATCGGTTTTGATGTAGCACTCTGCTAAATGGTAATGCGCAAATTGTGAGGTAGTATCGGCCTTATCTGTAACGCGCACAAACTGTTCAATGGCTTTTTCATATTTACCTGTCGACATGTAAGCATACGCCAAACGATAAATATCTTTAGAGGTGAGCGCAACAGGAGGATTGGCGTTATATGTCTCTAAATAGGGAAGAGCACTACTATAGTTTTTTAAGAAGAAGTAACTTTGTCCAACTAAACCGGCCACGTCATCGGCAACATCTTTGTTGTTGATATTACCGGCAAATTTTACAACCTCTTCATATTGTTTGCGGCTAAATAAAATTTGAGCAATGTACACCTGCGATAGAGGTCCAAATGTTTTAGACTCCTTAATGCGATTGAAATGTGTTAGTGCCTCATCATAATTTCCCTCTTTGTATACCACATATCCGTAATAATAATTGGAAGGGTCGTAGTATTTGTTCTTTTGATCTTTAATGTTTTTAAACGAAAGTTTACTTTCTGAAAATTTATCTGTTTTGAAATAGCAATAACCTTTGATAAACCAATATTCATCAGCTTCTTCATTGGTTAAACTTAGTGCATCAACTTGCTCTAAATATTGAACCGCACGCTTGTTGTCTTTTGTACGGTAGAAATAACGACCTAATTGAAATAGTGCTAATTTAGCTTTAGGATGTTCGGGGTATTGGTTAGCAACAGCCGATAACATAGCAATAGCATCAGCGTTGAATAACTCCATAGCGCAAACACCTGCGTAGTAAGCAGCATTAATTGTATTTTCTCTGTCTGTGCTAATACGTTGGTATTGCGCAAATAACTGTTGAGCCGAGGCATACTTTTCTTTGTAAAAAAGTTCGTAAGCTTCTTTGTAAATTTTGAATGAATGTTCGTTGTTGAGTGTTTTTTGAGCAAAAGCAGCAGAAACACTCGCAAACGTAACGAGCAATAGAACCAATTTCTTTAACTTCATAACGTTACTATAACGTCACCGAAGCTAGTTTGTAAGCCTATTTTAGAAGGAATAATTTATCCCCAAAGTGGGCATAATAGGAAGCTGATTGATGCGTGTGAAACGGCTTCTGTCAAAATAGAAAATATTCTCTCGGTTGTATACGTTGGTAGCAGCCGCTGTAAAGGTTACCGTTTGGTTTTTCTTTAAATTCATTTTTTTAGACAGTGAAATGTCTAAGCGGTGGAAACTTGGTAAACGTCCTTTATTAATGTCGGTAAAGTAGGCTCCAATTTGTCCGTTTTGGTTAAGTGGGTTACCTGGTGCAGAGGCATTGATTTTTTCGTAGTAACCTTGTGTTTGTGTGAAGGGGAAACCAGAACCGTAGTTCCAACGAGTATTAAAATTCCAAGTTTTCTCTTTATCGAATGTGTAGGTAAATACGATATTGATATTATGTCTGCGATCGAAGTGAGGAAAGTAGTTCGCTAAAGTCATGTTCCCGTAAATGTCATACTTCTCTGCCAAACGCTCTACATAAGTTAAGCTATAAACAGCCCACACATAAACCTTACGGTATTCATATTTATATCTGAAATCAGCACCGTACGAACTTCCTTGCTCAACAATAAAATCGCTGGTTTGGTACGAAGGTTTGTTGGGCTCATTCTCATCATACAATTTATTACGGTTGATATTCGTAAGCTGAGTGAATTTTTTATAAAAACCTTCTACGTTAATCTCGTGATGACGACCCAAGTCTAACTCAATACCTGCCCCGCTGTGCCAAGATTTTTGGAGAGCGCTTGTTACCTCATTCCCATCAAATGTTTTAGGTAAGTTGTCAGGTCCTGATAAAAAACCATAGAATAAGTTCACCACATCTTGATCATTTACTGCCGCAATCAGGTTTTGTGTGTAATAACCACCAGCTGCTTTTAAACGTATACGGTCAGTAAGATTATACTTTGCGCCAAAGCGCGGTTCGAAGGTAATTTCTCCTAATGACGCATAGTTTTGGATACGTAATCCGGGCTCAATAATTAACCTGCCCCAATTCTTTTTATACTTTATAAAACCACAAAGTTCGGTGGTAAATTCCTCTTGGCTTAATGAGCGCCCATACACGTTCACATACTTGTATTCGGTAGAGAATCCATTCATCTCCAATCCGTACTTGATATCATCTTTACCCATGAAATAGGTAAAGTTTACGTTGATATTGAATCCGTTAATGCTACTCTCGCGAGGCTTTCCATCAACTTCGGTTTGATTCATTTTATATTGAGAATAGGCAACAGCACCATTAATAATAGTTGAGCCTTCAGGCACAATATAAAAGTTGGTGCCTGCACCGCTTGAATTCCAATTGTACTTGGTTTGGGTGTAGTTTACCTTATCGTTATAATCAAACGCAAATAGATTCAATTTGCTTCCGTTCGCAGCAATAAAACTGGCCTTTCCGTACAAATCACTAAAGCTGAAAGGTAATCCATTATCTCCTGCGTAACTGTATAGTGTTGGAGCGGTTTTATCCAAGTATGAGTTTTTGTATGATAAAATATAAGACGCAGAGCCACCACCTTCAGTGAACTTAGAAATAGGTCCTTCTATGAGAACCTTGGAGCTTATTGGACTTACAGAAAGTTTACCGCTTAATTGTTTCTTATTTCCTTCACGAGTGTTTACATCAATGATAGCACCAATTCGTCCTCCATATTGCGCTCCAAAACCACCTGCATATACATCGGCACTACGAATAATATCGGCATCAAGCACACTAAACAAACCAATAGAGTGGAAAGGATTATAAATAATCATACCATCTAGTAGCACTTTGTTGTGAACCGGTGTCCCACCTCTGATGTATAATTGCCCACCTTGATCGCCACTGAAAACCACGCCCGGTAAAACCTGAAGGTATTGAGCCAAATCCGGTTCGCCACCAAAAGCCGGAAGTTGCTTTAATTCTTTTTGCGTAACGGTGTTCACCGAAATTTTCACATCGTTCTTCGCTTTTTGTCTGTCGGCAACAATGTTGGCTTCGTTTAATCGGATAGAAACTTTATTTACGTAAAGGTTTTGGTTGGTAATTTTCCCTGCAACAATCTCAATTTTTGCAACAGCGGTATCGTAGCCTAAAGCTACACACTTTAATGTATAATTGCCTGGCTTTATTTTGGTTAGTGCAAAAAAGCCATTAATGTCGGTAGCTTTACCAACCATGAGTTCTTGAATGAACACATTAGTGAAAATAATAGGTTCGCCATTGTCTTTATCGTATACAAATCCGCGAACTTCTCCATTCTGGGCGGTAAGGGTTAATATCGTAAGTAGCAGAAAAACTGAGGTAAAAGTAATTTTCTTTATCACGTGTTGCTGTTTGTTTTTTGGGATTACAAGAATACTATTTTTAGGTAGACACGCAATAGATAAAAATGGTTCAGTGGGCAGCCTAAATATACGCTAAATAGCTTGCTTGGCGTTGATTAAATGTTATTTTTGCCCTATTGCGCCATATTTTATGATGAAAAGAATAGCGAGTGTTTTACTTTTAGTTTGCCTTTCAGTGAGTTATGTTCATTTGCATGCTCAAACAAAAGGTATTTCCATGCAAAATATTGCTGAAGTTAAGGTTGATGAGTTGAGTGATGATCAAATCAAACAATTTATCGCAGAGTTTAAGAATGCCGGATACGGTATAAACCAAATAGAGCAATTAGCTACACAACGAAAAATGCCTGTTGCCGAAGTGCAGAAGCTTAAAGCGAGGATTGAGAAGTTAGAGCAAAAAACAGCTACTGTCGATAACAACACGTTCAATAGAACATACAGTGATGAAGCTGAAAAGCCCAAAGATAAAGCCGAAGAAGCTTTTCAATCGCTTGAAAAGAAGGTGTTTGGAGCAGAGCTATTCAATAATAAAAATTTAACGTTTGAGCCTAATTTAAAAATTGCAACTCCTGCTAATTATGTTTTAGGTCCTGATGATGAATTAGTTATAGATATTTATGGCTATAACGAAGCTACTTATAAGCTAAAAGTTACACCCGAAGGCTTTTTACGAATCCCTGTTGTTGGTCCAATTCAAGTTGCAGGATCAACAATTGAGCAAGCCAAACGTAAAATTGTAGGTCAATTAACTGGTATATATTCAGAAATTGAAACAGGAAACACCTCTGTAAACATTACTCTTGGAGCTATTAGAAGTATTAAGATTAATATTTTGGGTGAAGTGAATATGCCAGGCACTTACACTTTACCTTCATTGGCAACCGTATTTAATGCGCTATACGCAAGCGGTGGACCAAATAAAAATGGCTCGTTCCGTAATATCAAAGTTATCAGAAACGGTAAAGTTATAGCTACAGTAGATGTTTACGACTTTTTACTGAAAGGAGAATTGAAGAATAACGTACGTTTACAAGACCAAGATGTTATTAAGATTGCAGCTTACGATAATCGTGTTGAATTGACCGGGGAAGTAAAACGCCCTGCTTATTATGAAGCGAAAAAAGGAGAATCGTTAGCAAATTTAATTGCCTATGCAGGTGGTTTTACAGATGTGGCATATAGAGATCGTATCAAGGTGGTGCGCAACACCAACAAAGAGTATAGTGTAGCAGATATTCCCAACGAGATGTTTGGAATGTTTACACCTCAATCCGGAGATGTTTTTGAAATAGGTAAAATAATCGATCGTTTTACCAATCGTGTAACTATCCGTGGTGCTGTTTTTCGCCCCGGGGCTTATGCCCTTGAAGATGGAATGACTTTATCAAAGCTTATTAAAAAGGCTGATGGATTAAAAGAAGATGCCTTTACCAGTCGTGCTATAATTTACCGTTTGAAGGAAGATAACAGTGGTGAACTTATTAGTTTTGATGTGAATGATGTGTTAGCGGGAAAGAACGACATTCCATTGAAACGGGAAGATTTGATTGAGATTAATTCTAAGTTACTCTTGAAAGAAGAGTATAACATCATTATTGCAGGGGAGGTGCTGCGTCCGGGTAAATACCCATTTGCAGAAAATGCAAGGGTGGAAGACTTAATCGTTGCGGCCGGAGGATT